>Ga0114951_10002799_pt1 | contig 19137 bp, 17 predicted proteins | sample AM7aDNAmetaG_FD_88677 | JGI IMG/M metagenome (GOLD analysis project Ga0114951, IMG submission 88677) | Freshwater microbial communities from Finland to study Microbial Dark Matter (Phase II) - AM7a DNA metaG | ecosystem: Environmental > Aquatic > Freshwater > Lake | place: Finland: Lake Alinen...
AACCGCCCCGAGCCGGAAGCAAGGATAGACAACCAGCGCAACCACGGCAGTTAAAATTTTTCGGCCGCTAAACCTGTTCAAGATATATTTAAACACCTTTCTGCTGAAAATCCCGTAAATGTATTTACCTTTCTCTTCTTCCAGAAAAAGCGCCTTCGGCCGGATTATAAACACCGCCGCGGGTAAGAAAATCCTCTTGCTGGCGCTATTGTAGAAAACCGCGTCATATTTCTCTTTACCTAAAAGGCGCGCACATTTTATAAAAGAAAAGATTTTTGCAACTCCCGTTTCTTTTCCTTCGAATATATAAAGGTTCCGTACACTTTCTTCCTGTTTGGCTTTAAGATACAGCTCTGCTTTATACCGGGAAGTAAAAATATCCGGGCGGGCACCGGCAAATACGGTTTTCACGGTATCAAGAAAACCGGTCTCTGCCGAAAAATTAATATAAAGTATTTTTTCCGGAGCTTTTCTATAATTTTTATAATATTTTTCCTTAAAACTGTAAAGGCCGGAGTATGTGGCCAGATAGAAAGCCTCGCGCAACTCAGCCGCCGGGAAATACGGATACTCAATAGCCGCGTTTACTTCCGCCGAAAAATGATAGGTATCTTTTATGTCAAGCAGGAGCCGGCCTTCTTTTTTTATAATATCAAAAACTTCTGTCTTGGGATACGGGGTGAGCAGACCGTAGACATAGTTATCCAGCTTTAGAGCTCTCTGAAAGGCTATGGTTTTTTTAATACCGGCAAGCGTATCTCCCGGCAGGCCGATGATGAAATAGCCGACTGTGCGCATACCGGCCTTTTTTATTATTTTAACCGCTTTAACAATATCAGAAAGTTTTTCGCCTTTTTTAATGCTGTCAAATACTTCTTCCGTGCCGGACTCAATCCCGAGCGCCACGCTTTCACACCCGGCTCTTTTCATAAGCTTTGCGAGTTCAAAGTCCACCTTATCCGCACGAATACCGTTGTGGCAATACCATTTAAAATTCAATTTTTCTGAAATAAGACGCCTGCAAAGTTCCTTGGCGCGATCAAGCTTTAGAGTAAAATTATCATCCAGAATCTCAAAAAGCCCGGTATTATATCTTTCCTTAGCGCTTTTGAGCTCGCTTAGTATATTTTCGACGCTCCGGGCCCGCCATTTCTTTGTGGAGACCAGCCCGACACAGCAATAAGTACAATTGTAAGGACAACCGCGGCTCGTAATCAGCGGGTACCTGAACCCGGCCGGATTAAAGGTATCAACCACCTCGTGATTCGGAAAAGGCAGGTCATCCAGGTTCTCTACTATTTTTACCGCATTAGCAAATATGGCGCCATTTTTTCTGTAAGCGAGACCGGGAACGGCGGTAAAATCCTCCTTTTGAGAGAGTTTTGTGATGAATTCCACCAGAGACAGATCGGCTTCTCCGAGAAAGGCAAAATCAATTTCAGGGTTTTCTTTCAGAAAATTCTCATAATCCAGGGTGATATGCGGCCCCCCGGCAAGGTGCAGGGCTTCCTTATATACTTTTTTTATGGCGGCAGAGAGGAGGAGGGCCTGTTTCACGGTCGCGGTCTTAACGGAAAAACCTATTACCTCAGGCGCATAGGCGCGTGTTCTTTCTGCTATAACTTCCGGCGCTAATTCGCTCTCGTTGACATCAAATATCTTAACTTCGTTCCCCGCTTTTATAAGGCCCGCTGCGAGATAGGAAAGGCCGAGATTGATACTGCCTTTCTGCCAGCCCGGAGGATTAAGGAAGAGAATCTTCATCGCTTATCTTCCCTTAAGAAGTTCTTTGAATTTCCTGACCAGCACTTTAAAATAATTTACTTTCGTAAACTCTTCAAAGTTATGCAGGGGTTTAAACTTTAACAGCCGTTTTGCCAGAGTAATATCGAACTTCGAGAATTTATTGTCGGGCGCAATATGAAAAATACCAAAAGTAATTTCTTCGTTTTCCAGAGCAAGTTTTAGTATCGCAAGCACATCGTCGATATGCACAAATCCGAGCCAGGGCACAGTGCCCGGGGCCGGCGGAGCAAACTGATGCTGGGGCACAACGGTGGCCGGTCTGAGACAGAGCACCTTCAACCCGTGCTTTTTTGAATACTCCTTACAAAGCTCCTCCCCTTTCAGCTTGCTCAGGCCGTACGCGCCCTGCGTCGGCCGGCAAACTTCATCCTCTTTTATAGGGAAGTTATCCGCGCGGAAACCGACGGCACAAACAGAACTGAAATAGATAATTTTTTTGATACCATTCTTGACCGCCGCTTCCAGAATGTTTCTGGTTCCTTCGATATTAACCTCCAAAACATCTTTATCTTCTGCTTTTGGGTGCGCCGAAGGAGTTATTGAGGCCATATGAACTATCACCTCACAGCCGCCGGAGGCCGCGGTTACCTGCTGAAGATTTAAAATATCCCCCTTTTCTCTGGTGAAGGCCTTAATGTCGTAGGCGGCACCGAACTTTTCTATTATCGCTTTTCCTATGTAACCCGTGGCCCCGGTCAAAAATATTTTTTTCATTTTTTTCCCAGATCTTTAATTTTCTTAGCAATGTTTTTCAGCGTTCTCATACTTTCTACAACCTTTAAGCCGCCCAGAAATTCTTTTATATTTTCCGGCCGTTTAAGCGGCGAGACCAGCAGAATATCTGCCTTAAAAGCGGAGAGGACCAGCGGGCGTAGAACCGTAAAACCGTCAATTTTCTCTCCAAAATTTATTTCATCTATTATGCCTGTAATATTAAAGCCTTTTTGCTTTAAGGCGGCAGGAGAAAGTCCCCTTGAACCATAGATAACTATCCTTTCCCCTTTCTTTGCAGCTTTCTTCAAGACAGAAAGAACCGTAAACGAAAAGGGGTTGTTTTTTCCAAGCGGTTCAGGCAGAACTTTTTTCCCGTTTAATCTTACAGCGTTAACCCGGGCCTGGATATCGCCCCGGAGGGAAAGTATCTGCTCCCGGGAAAGGTTTTCATTTTTAAGCATCGCTTCAAAGCCGGTAATACTTCCGGTGGAAAAATTCTCTATAAAATCATGCTCTTTTGCCCAGGTATAAAGCTTCGTACCCGGATAGGGGGTGGCTATCGTGAACTGGGAGACATCGGCATTCAATTTTTCTGCAAAATCCATAGTTTCTATTATGGAAGCCAGATCATCCCCCGGCAAACCGATTATATAAAAACAAAACAGATTTATTTTGAGTTCCCGGCATTTTTCTACCAGCCTGACAATATGCGCCGGGTCGGTCTGTTTTCTGCCGGAATTTCTGATAACTCTTTCGTTTGCGCTCTCGATTCCCATATTAAGACCGGTAAAACCCGCTCTTGCCATAAGCACCAGAAGTTCTTCGTCCAGCGTATCGGCCCGGGTCTCGCACCGGAAATCAATTTTCCAACCGGCCGCTATTATCCCGTTGCAGATTTCCACGACTCTGTTTCGGTCCAGAGTAAATTCCGCATCTCTAATAAGAATATTTCTGACTTTATACTTTGCGGCCAGCAGTTTTATTTCTTCAAGGACATTTTTCGCCGAGCGTTTCCGGTATACCGTTCCCTGTGCAACAGGATACGGGCAGTAGTCGCAGGAAAAAGGACAGCCCCGGGAAGTAAGTAAAAAAAGGGTCACACCTTTTTTTGGCAGATGCACATCTACATTATAATTTTTATAGGGAAACAGGTCCCAGGCAGGAAAGGGCAGAGTATCCGGGTCTTTAATTCTTTCTCTGGCTCCGTTTTTTACAACCGTTCCGTTTTCCTTGTACCAAACACCGGCGGTACCCTTTAACCCCTGCAGGCAAATCTCTTTCACCGTAAGCTCGGGTTCGCCCAGAACTAAAGCGTCTACATTATTTCCTTTAATTATTTCAGCGCCATGGATATCAACCTGCGGGCCAAAAAATACAATACGCGCCTTAGTTAATAACTTAAGTTCTCCTGCCACCTTTAAGTCAGTTTCGTAAGTCGAGGTAGAAGTGCGGATAAAGATAAGCTCAAAATCAGCAGAAAGTTCTTTAAGAAGCCCCGGCAGCCGGGCAGCGGTTATTTCTGCCCCCATGCAATCGATAACTTTAAAATTAATTTTAGCGTCCTGCAGGACCGCTGCCGTATAAACCAGGTCCAGGGGCGGAACTTTAACCGCGCAGTCCCTGGGATAGCATTGGCCAAAACCGCCCATCATCTCTTTATTCGATACTCTACCCGGCGGATTCGGGGGGTTCAATAGAATAAACATGCCTTACCTCTTATATTCCCATTTGCAATCGAGTTCCATAAAACCTGAAGAGACCGGTACTTTTTCTGTGCTCGAAACGGCAATCATAAACTCATAACTTTGTTCATGCAAATCATAAATTAGCCGGCCTTCTTCGTTGTGAATAGCCAGGCTTAAAAAATAGTTGCCCGGCAAGAGCCGGATCTTTTCAAAAACATACCTTACCTTCATTCTTCCCTTGAGTTCTTCAAGCTTTTCACCAAGGGAAGAGTTCGTGCCGGAAATATAGACCCCGCCGGCAGAATGGATTATGGCGCCAAAAAGAGGATTTTTCACCCCTTTTTCCGAAAAACATTCGACCTCGACGATAATATCATCCCCGGTCTTAAATACCTGTTTCCCGCCGGCAAAAACAACTTCTTTAATAACTGCTTCCCCCGTCCCGAAACGGCGAATCTTTTGCGTCTTGTTTTTTCCGGCCAATTCAGTGTTATAAACTTCATTCAAAGAATCAAGGTAGGCGTTAACCGTCCGGTCCGCGGCCCCGAAAGCAGCCACCCGCCCCTTATCCAGCCAGACCGCCCGGCTGCAGAGCCGCTTTACGCTCATCAGGTCATGCGAGACATAAATAATGGTGACACCGCTTTTCTTTAACTCATCTATCCTGTTCTGGCATTTATTCCTGAACTTCTCATCTCCCACGGAGAGAATCTCGTCTACCAGGAGGAGCTCGGGCTCTGAATTTACGGCAATGGCAAAACCCAGGCGGACAAACATTCCGCTGGAATAATGCTTAACGGGGACATCTATAAATTCTCCTATCTCCGCAAATTCGACTATGCTCTGAAATTTTGCTTCAACTTCGCTTTTTGACATACCCAGCACGGCGCCGTTTATATAAATATTTTCCCGGCCGGTAAGCAGCGGCTGAAAGCCGGCACCGACTTCTATCAAGGCTCCGACTTTTCCGTTAACCGAAAGTTTTCCTCTATCAGGCCAGAATATTCCGTTTAGCATTTTAAGCAGCGTGGTTTTCCCGGAGCCGTTACCGCCGATAACGCCTACCGTTTCGCCTTTCTTGAACTCAAACTCAAGATCATAGAGCGCCCAGAATTCATCCTTTCTCAGTTTCTCCGGGTAGGAACGCAGGCCGATAATATTTCTTGCGATGTCCAGAATTCCGTAAAGCATGGAGCGCTTCAGGGATTTGCAGTATTTTTTTGCCAAGCCTTCGGCTTTTATAGAAAGATTATCATTCATAAATCAAATCCTCTCGGCAATTCTTGTTTCAGTTATATGAAAGACCGCGATACAAAAGACAAAAACAATTACAGACAGAATGGCCGCCATATAATAGGCAAGCAGATGTTCCAAACTCCCGGTGAGGAGCGCGTCCCGCGGAACGATAATCAGATAGTATAGCGGATTGTATTTTATCGCATAATAAAAACTACCGGCTTTCGGTGCGGCGTAGAATATGGGGGTAAAAAACATTAAAAAAGTCACGAGGACCGAGACGGCATTTCCTATGTCCCGCATAAGGCCGTTAAGCAAGGCAAGTAAAAAGCCGAGGCCGAGAGTAAATAAGATCAGAGGAATAAGAAGAAAAGGAAAAAGCAGAGTTACAGCGGAAAATTTAACACCCTCCCCCGGGCAAAGCAGAAGCGCAACGGCAAAAAGAACGAGGAAAGGCACGAAGCACTGGGAAAAAGCTGAAATTACAAGAGCTTTTTTTGAAAAATTTATTTTTACAATCATCGGCCCGGCTTTAGCCAGAGAAGAGGTCGCTGAAACAAGCCCTACTGAAAATATCTGCCAGATGGCCAGGCCGCTAACAGAATATAGGAGAAAAGAAACCGGTGTTTTCCCTATATCTATAATATTAGACCGGCTTAAAAGAAATACCCCGGCAATTCCGATAACGGGAATTAAAATAACCCAAAGCAAGCCAAAAACCGACTGCCGGTAAGTCGCGGAGAAATCCCGCTTAAACAACTGATAAATAAGCCATTTACTCTCTTTTATTTCATTTACTATCTGCCTGAAGATAGAAAAATACCCCTGTTTCAGACAATTATCCGGCTCGTATGTTTTAATATGGTTCTGCATAAATATTATTATATATTTTTAACCGGCTAAAAACAACGAGTATTTGTGCGGAAAATTGTTACGGGAATAGGCTTTTCAACGATATTAATGTTTACCTGATAAATTTCTCAAAACCATACGCAGGGCGGTAGCCAAGTTCTTTTTTTGCCAGGGAAATATCAAATGCGGAGTATTTGTTGTCCGGTGCGATATGATAGATCCCGAATTTTATTTTTTGATCTTCAAGGGCAAGTTTCAGCATCAAGAGTAGATCCTCTATATGAACAAATATATTCCAGGCCACAGAATCTACAACCTGCGGATTAAAAGCATGCTGGGGAAAAACAACCGCGGGTCTTAAGCAAATAATATCAAGCCCCTGTTTTTCCGAGTACTCCCGGCAAAGTTCCTCCCCTTTCAACTTACTTAAACCGTAGGCTCCCAGGGTTGGATTGCAAACCGCGTCTTCTTTTATGGGATAATTCTCCGGCCAGACCCCTACGGCACAGACCGAACTAAAATTAATGACTTTTTTTATTTTATTCTTTACGGCCGCGTCCAGAATATTTCTGGTTCCTTCGACATTGACTTCCATTACATCTTGGTCCGCCGCCCCCGGATGGGCCGTTGGAGTTATCGCGGCCATGTGAATAATTATATCAGAACCTTCCGAGGCTTTTAAAACCTCCTGAAAATTTCGAATATCCCCCAGACTCCTTGTGAAAGCTTTAATGTCGTAACTTTTTTTAAATCTTTCTATTATCGCCTTTCCTACATAGCCCGTAGCACCGGTCAAAAATATCTTTTTCATCATTTCCTCCGTCCTTTTCATAGTAGAAAACAAGAATACAAGACTGAAGCCAAATACCAAATATCTGGCACAAGTGACAAGGAAAAACCTACTTATTTCCCACTCCCTTGTCGTTTATGCTTTCTTATCCTGCGAAGCAGCCCGCCTCAGGTGGGTTGTCGTCTTGTTTTCTTGTTATCTTGTTCTTTTGTCCCTTGTCCCTAGTACTTCGTACCTTGTCCTTTTACCCTGTACCTTGTACCTTGTCCTGCTTCTCTTACTATTTCCACCCAGCGGACGAAACGCTCAGGTTCATTTCCGAGGGTGTAGACATCCCGAAGTATGAACTCCAGACTCGCGCCTGCCGCAGAATTTACAGTTTTTTCTGCGCTTCTTCTTACTTCTTCTTCTTTTAATTTCTCTCCCATAAAATAATTGGGGCTCATCTTCCTCGAATAGACCAGTTTGTTCTCTCTGCAAATCCTGCCGACTTTTTCTTCATCCGCCCACGGCGAGACCGAGAGGCGTTTAAGGTTCTTCATATTTTTAATATAAGGCCAGACAGGATCTACCGGCTCGCAGCAGCCGTAGTAAACCCTTCCAAACCTGTCGGAAAGGGCTTTAATGTAAGGGAATACAAACTCGCCGTAAGCTTCCGGGCTTATGCTTACAGATTCCTGGGATTCACAGTAAAACCAGAGATCTTTTGCCCGGGCAATACCTTTATAATCCTTTGCCGGCAGAAGCCTTGAACAGCCCATACAGCCGGAACCGATATAATCGCTCTCATTATTTAGTTCAAAGAGTTTATTCTGCTCCATAAAATCTATGAGCGCAAGATGATCGTCTGTTATAAACTGCATCAGGCGTTTAAGCCCGGAAGGGTTATCGTACTGAAGCAGCATAAAACCTTCCAGCCCGACAAAATTCAAACAGGTACTCGTGGTAGGAATCCAAATACCTGAGCGGCGCCGCACTTTTAAAATACCTTTAAAAACTTTTTCCAGAGTTGCCTTTTCTGATTCTTCCTCTTCCTTATTCCACTTTAGTGTTGTATGCCGGATTTTCTTAAAATCCCCGTCGTCAAGTTTAGTTAAGACCGGGGTATAGTTAAAGGCCAGGTCGTTTTCTGCTTTCCGGCGGAGGCTCGAAGGCAGGCCAAAATCAGACCTTTCTATATTAGAGTGATACTCTGCAAAAGGAAGCACAAAGGAGTCATCCTTAAGTATCTCTATCTCGTGCTTTCTAAATCTGAAATCTCTCTCGAGCCTTCTCGCCCAGGGATGCCTGCATTTAAGGTCAGTTTCATTGACTGTGTGTTCCGGGTCCGTCGTATACCAGGTTTCCGCCCGCACCATTACCCGTGAACCTTTAACCCCTTCGTCATGTTCCTGCCAGGCCTTTATTTTTTCCCTATTTTCCGGAGTCCCCGACGCTTTTGCCTTCCACTCTCCCAGTTCCCGGAGGACTTGTATATCATTTTCAGATAAATTAATATTTTCAACCATAATCCTCTCCTCAGTCCTCTTGTATTCTTATCTCTTGCCAAACCTCAAAACCTCCAAACATCTAAGCCTCATCTTTTCTCCGTCCTTACATCTTTCTTCAGTTTAAGAAAATTTATCTCGCTGTCCGTACCTATACGCATCTTGGGGCCCCAGGTCCCGCAACCCGTAGAAACAAAAAGTTGAAGACCGTTTATATTATAGAGTCCTTTCATATATGAATACGGAATAGCGACGAGAAAATTAAAGGGTATTATCTGCCCGCCGTGAGTGTGCCCGGAAAGAACCAGGTCTATTCCTGCGGCTCTAATTTCTTCCATCCCCTTTGGTTCGTGATAGAGGAGGATTTTTGGTTTTCCGTCTTTCCATTTTAAGGACTGAAGAGTTTCTTTTAGAGCTTCTTTTTTGAAGGAATAACCCGCGCCGCCAAGCTGAACGCCTTTTATTTCAACCACCCGGCCATCCAAAATAGTCACCCCCGCTTCCGCAACAGCTTGATAAACCCGGTTCAGCCCGTCAAACACATCATGATTTCCTGATACAAAATACGCAGGTACCTTTAGGTCTTTCAGGGGAGCAAGCGTATCTTTTTCAATATGAGTTGTCCCATCAACCAGGTCACCCGTAAAAAGAACTGCGTCAGGCTTGATTCCGTTAATCTCGTTTACCAATTCTATCATGTATTTCGGGCCATTGACGACGCCAAAGTGTACATCACTCACCTGCAAAAGTGAGAGGTCGGTTTTGAAGGGAATTATTGTTTCTTTCACCTTTCTATCCAGAGCGTGAACACCGGCATAGAGCGCAGAAAGAAAGGCAAGGCAAAAACCTGCGAAGTAAAAGAGCCTTTTATATTCCGGCAGTAACATTCCCGGAAGTAAAATTATAAGGAAAACAAAACCGCACATCAATGCAAAACCCACCCAGTATGACGCGGCCATATAAAAAATCCTTATAAAACTTCCGCCAAAAGACCTGGAAAGAAGCGTAGAGGAAATAAAGAGCAGAGAAAGGAGCGCCGCTGCTAAAATAAATACCGGCAGAGGCAATTTCAATTCAAGAGCGAAGGCCATCCCCTTGAGTACCGCAAAGTTAATAAGCGCCAGAACCAGACTGAAGATAGTAAAAAAAACACTAAAACCAAGTACCGGCAAAGGAAGCTCCTTTTAAAAGTTTTCTTTTTTCCGGAAGGATATAAAGGGCAGCGCCCGGCTTAGACCAGAAAAGCATATATTAATTTTATCTGTTCATCCTTTTTTTCTCGTAGTTATCTTCAATATATCCCCGATTTTTTTTGACGCACTGCCGTCACCGTAGGGATTTTTTTTTGCGGTCATTTTCTTGTATAAAGCGCCGCCTTTCAGGAGTTCCGAGGCAAATTTTACTATTTTTTTTCTGTCAGTGCCGACCAGTATGGCGTTCCCGGCGGCCACGCCTTCTTTTCTTTCGGTAACCTCACGCATTACCAGTACCGGCTTTTTCAGGGAAGGCGCCTCTTCCTGTACCCCGCCGGAATCCGTGATGATAAAATTGGCTTTGTTCATAAGGAAAACGAACTTATCATATTCCTGCGGCGGGATTAAAAAAATATCCTTGATGCCCGAGAGGATTTTATTGACCGGCTCTTGCACATTCGGATTTAGGTGCACCGGATAGACAATATTAATATCATTTTTTTGCGCCAGCTCTTTCAGAGCAAAGCAGATATTAAGAAAACCCGGACCGAAATTTTCGCGGCGGTGGCCGGTCACCAGTATCATTTTTTTATCGAAAACTATTTTGTATTTTGCTTTAAAGAATTCCAGTAGTTTTTTTTCTTCGCTCTTTAGTTCTTTCACCATAAGCACAAGGGTATCTATCGCAGTATTTCCGGTTACAAAAACTGATTTTTTGTTTATGCCTTCCCGCAAAAGATTCTTGGCGGCTTCTTTAGTTGGCGCAAAATAAATACCGGCTAAAGGTGTCACCAGTTTTCGATTCATCTCCTCAGGAAAAGGTTTAAACCTGTCAAAAGAACGGAGACCCGCTTCGACATAGCCCACGGGTATTTTTTTATAGAAGGCCGCCAGCGCACCGGCCAGGGTCGAAGTAGTGTCTCCCTGCACTATCACGCAGTCCGGTTTCTCTTTTTCAAGAACTTTTTCTATTTTTACCAGAATACCGGCCGTCACGGAAAAAAGTGTCTGATTTTTTTTCATTACTTTGAGATTATAATCCGGCTTTATTTTAAAAAGCGACATAACCTGATTAAGCATCTCTTTATGCTGACCGGTAAGGCAGATTACAGGATTCTTAAATTGCTTGATAAGCGGAATTAGTTTAAGTGCCTCGGGCCGGGTACCAAAGACGAATAATGGTTTCATTCAAAACCTCTTTTTACGAACAAAATTACACTAATTTTGTAGTTTGCTTCGTCGAAAGCCCCGCCTATCGGCGGACTCCTCGCAATGACAGCTTCCTTATAAACATTTACGGACTTTTATAGACCTTGATAGACATTTATAGACTTTATTTTCACTTGTAGTTATTTATTGTTACCACTACATGATTCAGCATCTCTTCCGTCATCTCGGGAAAATTCGGCAAGGAGCAAACTTCAAGAGCTGCCTTTTCGCTTTCAGGCATGCTTACCTCATAGCCCAGCTCAGCGTAGGCCTGTTGTTTGTGCATAGGGATAGGATAATGGACTGCCGTAGCTACTCCTTTTTCTTTTAAGTAGGCCTGAAAAAGAGACCTTTTGCCGTTTAAAACCCTGACCGTATATTGGTTATATACATGTTTTACCGACTCCGGACTGAAAGGGATAATAACATTTTTGAGATTTTCATTATAGAATTTGGCGTTTTTTCTGCGTCTTTCGTTCCAGGCCTGAATATATTTAAGTTTAACCCGGATAATTGCGGCCTGCAGCTCATCCAGCCGGCTATTCATTCCTATGGCTGAGTGAATATATTTACTGGCCGACCCGTGAGCCGACAGCAGCCTCATCCTCACGGCAAACTCGTCAATATTAGTCAGCACCATGCCGCCGTCACCAGCACAACCGAGGTTTTTTGTAGGAAAGAAACTGAGACAACCAATATCCCCTATACAGCCCGTTTTTACGCCTTTATATTCCGCACCTATGGACTGGGCGCAGTCCTCAATAACCCGTATTTTTTTTGCTTTTGCAATAGTCAAAATTTCATCCATATCCGCAGGCTGGCCGTAAAGATGAACGGGGATTATGGCCCGGGTATTTTTGGTTATCTTTGATTCCAGTCGCGCAGGATCAATATTAAAGGTATCCGCTTTAATGTCCGCAAATACCACTCTGGCGCCTGCAAGCGTCACCGCTTCGGCGGTCGCAAAAAACGAGAAAGCAGGAACAATAACTTCATCATCCTTGCCCAAAGCGAGAGCTTTTACCGCTAAAAAGAGAGCGTCGGTTCCGGAGTTTAACCCGATAGCATGCTTTACTCCGAAAAACTTTGCCATCTCCTCTTCGATTTTCTTTACCTCAGGCCCTTGAATATAATGTCCGTTGGCTAAAACCTCTATCACGGCATAATCAAGTTCCGCTTTAATATTCCTGTATTGCGCTTTTAAGTCTATTAATGGTACTTCCATAATTCCTCCGGTATTTTATATACTACCCTCACCTCCAAAAAGACGGCGGGCAGGCATAAAGACTGTCGGGTAAAGTTAACTACTTTTTAAAATATTTTACTTTTTACTTACTCGCTCCATTCTTCCCCGGGAACATCGCGTATTACCTTTGCCGGAATACCTTTAACAAGTTTGTAATCGGGAACATCTTTCGTAACGATAGAGCCGGCGGCGACAAAAGCTTCTTTGCCGACAGTAATGCCGGGAAGAAGTATTGCATTCGCCCCTATCCGCGCGCCCTTCTTTATCGTGGCACCTTTTTTCAAAGCAAATCTTTTTTCCGTCCGCCCCATAAAATTATCATTTGTCGTAGTCACACAGGGCGCAATAAAAACATTATCCTCTATGGTTACCCAGGCCGTAATATAAGCATGGGCCTGCATTTTCACATTATTGCCGATCCTGGTATCATTCTCAACGGTAACACCCCGGCCAACAAGACAATTATCGCCGATAACGCATTTTTCACGGATGAATGCCCCGTCTCCGACCAGTGTGTCCTTCCCGATGGTCGTACCTGAACAGATAATGGCAGCCGCACAGACCGTGGAACCCTCACCGATTATCAACGGTGCGTAAAGCTCTTTCTTAAGGGTCGAGGTTTTGGCTCTTTCGGCGGTCTTCCCGATGATGCAGTTATCGCCGATAACAACATTGTCCTTAAGTTCCACATCCGGATAAATTACGGAGTTATAGCCAATCCTGACATTCTTACCCAGTTTCGCTTTCTTTCCTTCCATTTCAACAAGCGTAAAATTTTCGCTCATAATACTTCCACATTTTTTAGTACACCGAATTTTCTGGTAACGCCGCGGGTATCAACAATAAGTTTTGCCTGTGCCGTAAGTTTCTTGTAATCAAAACAGGTATGGTCGGTGGCAATTAAAAGACAGTCCGCTGTTTTGATAAGAGCATCGGTAAGTTTAACCGACTTCTGCGGCTTTCCGGTTTTTGTCATTTTAACTGAAGGAATATAAGGGTCATGATAAACCACCCGGGCGCCGGCTTTCTTTAAAAGTTCAAAAAGTATTAGCGATGGTGATTCCCGCCAATCGTCTATATCTTTTTTGTAAGCAACCCCGAGTAGAACCACCGAGGCATTTTTAAGGCTCTTGCCCTGTTTATTAAGCACCTCCGCAACCAAACCAAGTACATACGCAGGCATATTTTCATTTATTCTGGCGGCAAGTTCAATAAATTCAGTCCGAAAGCCGTAGGTTTTTGCTTTCCAGGAAAGATAGATCGGGTCAAGAGGAATACAGTGGCCCCCGATGCCCGGACCGGGGTAAAAGGGCATAAACCCGTACGGTTTGGTAGCCGCCGCGTCCACAACCTCCCACATATTGATACCCATCTTTTTGCAGAGCATCGCAAGTTCGTTAACCAGCGCAATATTAACCGACCGGAAGATATTCTCCAGCAGTTTTTCCATCTCCGCGACTTTAGGCGAGGAGACTATCATAATATTATCTATAATCTGTCCATAGAGGGCTTTTGCAACTTCACTGCAGGTTTTAGTAACACCCCCGATAACTTTCGGCGTATTTTTTAGTTTAAACTTTTTATTGCCGGGATCCACTCTTTCGGGAGAAAATACCAGAAAAAAATCTTTACCGGCCATAAGGCCGGTTTTTTCAAGTTCGGGAAGCATAATTTCTTCGGTCGTGCCCGGATAGGTAGTGCTTTCAAGGCTTACAAGTTGGCCTTTGTGAAGATATTTCGCAACCTGTTTTGTAGTGGCCCTAATATAGGAAATATCAGGGTCTTTATTATCATCAAGCGGGGTAGGGACACAAATACAGACGGTATCCATATTTTTCAAAACAGAAAAGTCAACAGTTGCACGAAGTTTTTTTGTCTTTACCAGCTCTGCCATTCCCGCGTCAACCACATCCGGAATATAGCACTCTCCCTTATTAACCATATTTACACGCTTAATATTGACATCTATCCCGGTAACATTGAAGCCCATCTTGGCTTTTTCAACAGCCAGCGGAAGCCCCACATAACCCAGACCGATAACAGCAATACGCGCTTTTTTGGTTTTTAGCTTATTAATAAGCATTTCTGACATTTTCATATGCGTTAATTTTAACATAAAAGATGTGTGTTTTACAGGAAAAAAAAGTTACGGGTGGCGGGTCATGAGTGTCACTTTTAGGTTGTATTTTACACAAAACTTTGTACCTAGCACTTCGTACCTTGTACCTTGCCTTGTACTTCGTATCTGGTACTTTGTTTGCTATTCCTCAGTAAATTTTAGCTTCATAATAAGTATACTTACCGCAAATATTAGGGCTACCGTTATAAATGTTAACCTGGGATTGAGTGAATACAAATAACCCCCTATCGGGGCGGCAGGTATCATGGCCAGTATTATGATAGTGGTCATTACAGAAATCAGCCGCGACCTTTCTGAATCCGTTATTAAATTCATGCTATAGGCATCAGAAAGCGGCCGGAAAAAGGCCATGGATATCCCGTTAAAAATAAAAGCCAGGGCGATGAAAGAACCTTTATGCGCAGGAGCCATGACATACAGTAAGGCGCTTCCAACAGAGAAGATGGTAGCGAAGACCAGATACTTCTTAAAGTTTTTTCCTTTCACATGCGGAATGAAGATAAGTATTATGCTGATCATCACAATTGAAAAAAGGAAAGGATAAATATATATCTCCGAAGCAGCTAAGCCGATACCTTTTGCATCAGTCAGGAATATCGGATAATAGGTGTTCCACATTACAATAGCGAACGAAACCAGTATCTGCACGACGCAATACCAGAATAACTGTTTCCTCTCTTTGATCAGTGAAAAGGTCTTAAAAAACTCTTTTACTTCCGCATTAAAATTATATTTTTCCCTGTTTTTATTTATCTGCTTTTCAACCTCTGCTCCCTTCAAATACTTGCTGCGGTAAAATATTCCGGTACCCATAGAAACTGCCGAGAGCAAATACATTATTCTGCACGCAAGGACCAGACCAAACCCGTCGACCAGCAAACCTGCAACAGGAACAAAAAGGCTTGCGCCATTGAGCAATATCTGCAAAAGCGCATAAACATGCGACCTTTTTTCTTTTGGTATGCCTTCAACAAACAGACAGGCCCAGGCCCCGCTGACTATCATACAAAAGTTATTTACAATTACGCCCGCCACAAACCACCAGATATTTTGGGCAAACGCAAAGATAAGCATAGCAACCGGCCAGGATAAGGAATCAAAAAGCAGAACAGTTTTTTTATAACCCAGTCTGTCGGCTATGGTTGCGCCCATAATCGTCGCTATTGCAGAAACTGCAATCCCGAGAGAAGTAACCAACCCGACTTCAACCTTGCTCAAGCCGAGTGCGATCATGTAGATAGGAGCGTATAATCCAAACCAGGCTACCGGCACCGCCCAATTTGCCTCGGTTACTATAAAAATTTTTGAATTACCCTTTAAGGAATGTCCGAGCTCCTGAACCTTGGTCTTCTGGTAATCGACAAAATACAGAGAGTTTTTAATGATCGAAGACACCAATCCGTTAAACTGCTCAAATATCATCTTCACTTCCTTTCAAAAAACTTTGTCCGCCGGCCCGGCGAGTCCTAATAATACCTCAGATGCCTAATTAAACTTTTAACTCTTCTTTACTTTGAAGCCCAGAGCAGGCCTCTTTTTACTATCTCTTTAACTTCCGGAATATTGAAATCCGCCGCGACATGGCCTAAGGAGGTATAAAATACCCGGGCACTGCCGTATTTTCTCTTCCAGATAACAGGCATAACCGTCCCGTTTATCCAGGGGTGGACTTTTCCGTCAAAAGTGGTGGTAGCCAGAACCTCGTTCGCGGGATCAACATGCATATAGTACTGTTCTGACTTAATTTTGAAATCAGGGATACCCTTTACCAAAGGATCCTCTTTTTTCGTTATCTGCACGCTGTAATCTATAATTCCGCCGGGATGCACGACCCACTGGCCCCCGACCATAAACTGGTATTCGGTATTATTTCTGAAAGAATCCCCCATACCTCCGTGCCAGCCGGCCAGACCCACTCCTCCTGCCACCGCAGAAAGGAGTCCCTTTTCCTGCTCTTTTGTAATGGTCCCCATGGTCCAGACCGGGACAATAAGATCCAGTCCCGTCATTTTATCTCCATCCGCGTAAACATCCAGTTTATCAAATACTTCGACCTTGTAGCCCTTACTCTCTAAAAACGGAGCGAATATATCCACGCACTTTTTTGGTTCATGCCCTTCCCACCCGCCCCAGACCATTATTGCTCTTTTCATTTTATTCTCCCCGTCCTCTCTTTAAATTTTTCTTTATAAACATTAAAAACTTTACAAACCTTAGGAACCTGTTTTTTTCAATCGCCTCGCGGTAAAGTGCCGCTGCCTTTCCCGGATCCTCCGCCTTACTGATTCCGGAAATCACGGCCACCCCGAACGCCCCGGCTTTAATAACTTCTGCCGTATTGTTTGGAATTATGCCTCCGACACCTATTACGGGTATTTTGATTTTACCCGTCTTAAACATTTTTCTAACAAGGCCGCAACCGAGGGGCTTGCCGTACTTCGCTTTAGATTTCGTATAAAAAACCGGACCCAGGAAGATGTAATCCGCACCTGCTTTTTGCGCCAATAAGGCATCTTTTTGACTGTGACAGGATTTTCCGATAAGTTTTGTGCGTCCCATTATTTTTCTGGCTTGCTTTACGGAAATAGAGTTTGAAGAAAGATGCACCCCGCCGGCGTTAACGGCAAGTGCAATATCACACCTGCCATTAATTATATATTCGACTTTACCCGCAGCTTTTTTTATCCTTTCTGCCAGTCTCAAAAGTAAAGCAGTGTCTTTAAGGTCTTTTTCCCGCAGCATCACCGCATCCGCGCCGTTTCCCGCAGCCAGAGACACAACTTGCTCTAAAGTCTGCCCCGGCTTCAGTTGCTTTCTATCCGTAACATAACAAAGTTCAAACATTATTTCGGAACGATGACTTTATTGGGGTCGTTCTTGCTTTTACTTTTTTCTAATCTCTGACGCCTGGTAAGCCGGTCCTTATTGCTCACTTCCTCCACCCCGTTTTTCGTGTAGGTAATATCAAGTTTTTCCAGAAGACAGGAACCATTTATAAAAAGATCCTGTTCATACAAAGTCAGGAAATTTGCCGGCAAAGGAAAAACAGAAGAAATATAGCGCCGCGAACCTATTACGCCTTCAAAATCGGTTACATACTGGCCAAAATCCACTTTGATGGCTTTCGCAGAAATTCCGTTGGGATTTGAAACCAGTGTTATATCCTGCGTAATCACAATACCTTCAGCCATAAGCGGCTCTCCGAACTGATCCATAACCCGGTATTTTGTTGTCGTGGCAAAGCCATAAAGATCAGGCCCTTCCTCAAGCACATTTTCCCGAGAAATTTTCTCAAGCGAAACCGGCATCATAACATAAAATCTTTTAACATATTCGCAAGTTTTTTTCTCCTTACCTGTTCCCAGCGTATAGGTTAGTTTTATCTCCACATCATCTTTTTTCGCGCTGGGTTTTTTTGCTTTGAATTTTGCTTCAGCGCGGTTAATATCCTCCGGAAGTAAATTGAGATTCTCAGTGCCGCGGACTATTTCCCATTGATATTTTACACCTCTGGCCTGATTTGCTGCGGACTTAAACAGCCTGGCCGGCCCCGGGCCGTCGCAGTAAAATAAAACAGGCTGGGAAGCGATATCCCCGCCCAGCACCGCCACCTTTTTAACAATAGTATTTTTTTCCGCGGCAATATTGCGTTCAGAGACGGCAAGGATCTTTATGTTTACCGGATTCTCTTTGCCGGGTGTATTTGGAGCGGTCCAGCGGGCTTTACCGGTGCCCAAAATAGGTTCCAGTTTACCCGCACCGCCGTCGTTCCATTCATACTTGAACCCTTCTTTTTGTTCAACAGAAAGTTCAATTGACTCCCCGGCCAAAACTATAAACTCATAATCAGCCGGCTCCGAAACCGCCGCAGGCTTTAACACCTGGCCCGATAAAACTGCCGTAAACAGGCAGGTTAACACTATAAAATTCCTGAGCATATATTCTCCTTTTCATCAGCTTCTCCGCCAAAAAGCGTTGGCGGATTTCGCTAAGCTCAACTTCTCATAATTCATCTTGTTTTTCTTCCATCTATTATCTATTGCTCTACCCCGGGAGAAAGTATGGATGAGGGTAAGTTATCTGTTGATGTTTGCTATCTTATAAATTTTACTTTACTTCTTATAGGACATTTTTTCTAAAAGATTCCCTCATCATCCCGCCTGCCGGCCTTGTATTTTTCTGAACAAGCCGAAAAACTCAGGGAAGGAGGTATCTATGCAAGCTGTATCTTTAATTTCTGAAGTACCTTTTGAAACCAGGGCAAGCACCGCCATGGCCATCGCTATCCGGTGGTCACCGTATGAAATGCTTTTTGCTCCCCGGGGCTTTGAATTACCGTAAACAACAAAACCATTCTTGCTTTCTTTAGTCCTGACTCCGAATTTTGCTAACTCGGTACAGATAGTTTTAATTCTATCACTCTCTTTCACCCGGAGTTCCCCTGCGTCTTTAAACACGGTCTTTCCTTTTGCCCGTGCTGCAGCCACCGCCAGTACGGGAATTTCATCAATAAGCCTCGGAATTATCTTTCCGCCTATAACCGCACCTTTTAAACTGCTAGTTTGCACGATTAAATCCGCCACCGGTTCAAACTTGATATTTCTTTTATTCACTATCCTGATCTTCGCGCCCATCCGCAATAACGCTTCTAATATCCCCGTCCGGGTCGGATTTATTCCGACATTTTTAAGAACGAGTTTTGAATCCGGCACAATAAGACCCGCTACAATAAAAAAAGCCGCCGAAGAAATATCCCCGGGCACTTCTATCCTCCGGCCT
>Ga0114951_10002800_pt1 | contig 19131 bp, 23 predicted proteins | sample AM7aDNAmetaG_FD_88677 | JGI IMG/M metagenome (GOLD analysis project Ga0114951, IMG submission 88677) | Freshwater microbial communities from Finland to study Microbial Dark Matter (Phase II) - AM7a DNA metaG | ecosystem: Environmental > Aquatic > Freshwater > Lake | place: Finland: Lake Alinen...
GAAAGGCGGGTCGTCGGCCGAGACATAGGTCAAGGGGTTGATTTTATCCAGGATCCCCGAGTTGGGGTCGGAAGTTCCGGCCAGTTGTTGAAGTACGATAGCGGGATAGCCGCTGAAAAGTGCTCTCAGGTCCGTTGGGCCATAGAAGTCCACCACACACTGAACGCGGCTGGATTGGCCCAGAAAACCGCCTGCAACATCCATCCCTGCACTTTTATCGGAAGTCCCAAGCAAGGAGGCCAGGTGCCCGCCGGCGCTGTCACCGAAGGCGCCTATTTTGTCCGGGTTGATGCCAAAATATGCAGAGTTGGCCCGCAGAAAACGCACCGCGCATTTAGCGTTTTCTACCTGGCCTGTTATCGTATATTGCGGCGCCAGACCGTAGTTAACGGCTGCAACGAGAAAACCTCTTTTGACCATTTCGGCTATTTCAGGAGAGGCGGCCGCATCCGACTTGTCGCCTCCGATCCAGGCGCCTCCGTGAAGGTATATCACAACTGGCATGGGCCCCGGGGCTGTCTGTGGATAATATATATCCAACTTGAGGTTGATAAAGTCCGTATTGCTATAGGACAAGTTTTTTTCAATGCTTCCCAGTTTAGAAATATACGCGGGTGCAGTTGTCGAAGGCGTATTTGGGCCCGTGTTGGTTGTGGCTCTGCATGCGCCCATAGATATTACGATGCAAAGAATCGCCAGGAAAGCAGTTTTTAATTTTATCGTCATAACCATCCCATTCAATTAACATCATACAGCATCCGATTTTGCTACTTTTAGCCAGGTGCCGTTTTGGCTGGCTGGAGTACGGTAGGCCGCAGGTACCAAACCCTGCGGGTACATCCAAAAGCCGTTTAATGACGCCATCCTTTGGAATTGCCTGGAGGAGGTCCTGCTTGGCGCCGCTGTTGAAACTGAAAACATGAACTGATCTCCACCGTTGTCATTGCGGGCGTAGCGCGGCAATCCCGTTCCCCATCGTCGTTGTCATTGTCGGACTTGGCCCGGCAATCCCGTCCCTTATCGTCGTTGTCATTGTCGGACTTGACCCGACAATCCCGGTCCTCATCGTCGTTGTCATTGCGAGCGTAGCGCGGCAATCCCGTTCCCCATCCACCTTACACGTCAGGTTAGCCTTTACGGGCTTGTCGCCCACGGGGCCATGTATTTAGCGGGGCCCGTCACTGTTATCGGATTGCGACAGAAAAACCCGCTTGGCATACTCGTTCCTTTTTACGATGAAATTGCAAGGCACGAAAGCGCAAGGGTTGAAACTCGAGGGTGTTTTATTACCCGGATTTGCCACTGGCAATCATAGACATCGTCAGCCCGACCTGCAGGGGATTGCCGTTGGTAATTCAGTTGATACGGATCTCGTGTTTGGATTTTCAGGAATTATGTTTTTTCATACTATCAGGCTTCGGGTAAACATATAGACAGCGCCCACTACATTAGCAGTGGGCGCTGTGTTGTTTAGCTGGGATTCTTTGTGTGTTTGTCGATAAGTGGTATTCTAGCCGCGTCTCCGGCTTGATCCGATAATTGTTGCCGCCACCGCCTGGTCAAAGGTCTGTTTCGGCATAGATCCATTACGGTTCAGGTCTGTTATTTTTTGTTCGAGCGTTTCAGAATAAGCCGAGTTGATACTGCAAATGCCAATATCAGAAGAATAATTGCTATAGAAAGAAATGGCGTCAGTGAAGTTCCATTATTGGGCTTGGATGTGATCGTCGTAACTTCGGTCATGACCTTTGTTACGGGCAGTGTCACAACGGCCGTCACCGGTGTGTAAATAGTTGATGTGGAAATCACGGTGGTTGTGGTCGTCACAGACATAGTTGTCGTCTGTGTCGCCATCGCAGTGGTTGTCACGGGCATAGTTACGGTCAGTGTCACCGTCGCAGTGGTTGTAACAGGTATTGTTATGGTCTGGGTTACCGTCGCAGCGGTTGGCACCGCAGTTGTAGTGGGAGCAGCCGTTGTAGCGGGAGCAGCGGTTGTAGTTGTAGCGGGAGGCGGCACTGTCGATGACGGCGGGGGCGTTGTATCGGTGGGTGTCGTAAACCCGGCAGCGCCATGCTGGCTGGTGATAGGTGGCCCTGTCGAAGTCGTGAATGTGACGGCAGAAAGATTGATGCTGCTCAACAGAAGTGTGCCAATTGCGATTGCGCCAAATACCGAAATTTGTACTCGTTTACTCATTTACCGCTCCTGTTGTCCCTGATGAATGTAGGACAGTATAACTGGTGTTGGTATAATATAGCTATCAGGGTAAGTATTCGGACTGTTCGGTATCCTGGAGGTTGATATGAATAAAAAGTGGAGTATCAGCTGGTGGGAAGAACATACCGGGGGTTTTGTCGGGAGGAGAGGGATGTGTGAGGGCAATAAGCGGTCAGGTTTCAGAACTAGGGGGAGGGCGGTGGGAAAGGAAATCAGCAGTCAGTCCCCATCTGCCAGAAACTGAACCGGGGCGCAAACGACCTAGACCGCTGAGAAGGTTGTATTTTTTATCGTGACAGTTGGATTGGGGCTTCTCGTCGGTACCGGTATTTTGCGTGATTTAAGTAGAGTGATGTGTTCTTCCATCCCCCATTTAGCTTTATAGAGGCAATCTTCAACAGAGCTACCGACTCCGGTAAATCCTTCTAGATCCGGCGAATAGAAAGAAAAGAATGAAGGATCTTCAGTGGCTTCAACTATCAGGGAATATTTTATATCAATCATTCGCTTTCTCTCCACCTTCACGTTTCAAGCCTGCAGCCTTCAATATCGCGTTCGAAGTCCCGGTCGGTATTTTTTTAGAACCATGATAATCTATACGAACCAGCTTATCACAATCGCTTTTCCCGTAGTAACGAATCGAGCCTTTCTCTTTAACGATCTCAAATCCATTACGTTCGAGAAGCCGAACCAATTCGCTAAATTTCATTACTTTTCAATGCTTCTTCCAGATCTGGTACCACTAAACAATCAGAGTATAACATCACAAAAGCTTCGTGACTATAACCTGGAATAAAGCATCAGAATATCTGCCGTTACATGTCTGTCAATTTTATTGGAAGATAGCTCGCAGCACTCACGGTCAGCTTTGAAGGAATCCCCTCTTCCTGACCGAATGCGTTTGATTCGGAAGTTTGGACAATGTCCTACCCCTCAAATACCAGCGGGAAATTGATGCAGTACTCCGTGCCTTTCTCCCGCTTTAATTCAAGTGTCCCGCCCAACTGATGCACGGCAAGGGTCTGAATGAGCACCATACCCAGCGATTTGGTACTGCCGATGGTTAAACCCTCGGGCAGACCTATGCCGTCATCCCCAAGAGACATCTCGATGCGGTCTTCTTTCTGACGGATGATGATGTGGATCTGGCCCACCTGTCCCTGCGGGAAAGCGTATTTCAGAGCGTTGGTGACAACCTCGTTGATGATGAGACCGCAGGGTATGGCGAAGTCCAGAGAAAGCTCGATACCATCAATATCTATAAGCACACGGGGAGGCACATCCCTGGAATTATGGGACTTTATCAGGTTGCCCACCAGGTCATCGACGTATCCTCCGAAGCTGATGCTGGCAAGGTTTTCAGACTGGTAGAGCTTGTTATAAACGAGAGACATGGACTGGATGCGTTCCTGGCTTTCCTGGAACATGCGTTTATCGTCTGCGTCCTTGAGGAAACCGGACTGCATACGTAGCAAACTCGAGATGACCTGCATGTTGTTCTTGACGCGGTGGTGGATTTCCTTGAGGAGCACTTCCTTTTCGGCCAACGAAGCCTTGATTTTCTCCTCGGACTGCTTGCGCACTGTGATGTCGCTTACGCTCCCGATAAGCGCCAAGGGCTTTCCATTCGCATCTCCCATAACAGTAAAGCTATCCTGAAGCCAGCAGTATTGCCCGTCTTTGCGCTTGAAACGATACTCGGTTGTGTATGCTGTGCCATGGGCATTGGCAATGGCATGGCCGAGTGAGCTTTCGACATTCGCCCGGTCATCAGGGTGCATTAACTCCACTACCGATTCAACCGGCAGAACATTCATCTCGTTCGGCGTAAAGCCGGTGATTTTGGCGAAAACAGGGCTTAAATATTCATAAGAGTTGCTCGTCAGGCTGCGTTTATAAGCCGCATCCTGCGAATTATCCAGCACCTCTTGAAAGCGTTCCTGGCTCGTTCGCAGTATATCTTCGGCCTGCTTGCGTTTGGTGATGTCCGATACAATGCCAGCCATTCCCGATGGTTCTCCGCGTGTGTTTCGAACAAGAGTTTTACGATCAAGGATCCATTTTACCGTACCGCCCGGAAGAATGATGCGATATTCAATTTCAACGCGACCATCCCTAAAAAGAGCCTTGGCGGAAGGGGAAACTAAAGCTTTATCCTCCGGGTAGACGGCCTCGAGCCAGAAGTTCGAATTATTTGTCATCTCCGTTATCGGTAGACCGTAGATATCCGCCATACGCGGGCTCAAAAACTCGTATCGCCCCGATAGATTGGCAGACCAGACAGCATCCAGAACGTTTTCCAAAACGTAGCGAAAGCGTTCTTGGCTATCCCGTAACATTTCTTCGGTATGCTTGCTGCCGGTGATGTCCCAGGCGATGCCACTAATGCTTCGAGGAACCCCCTCTTTGTCACGCACTGGGCGTCCGCGGGAAGATATATAATGTATGCTGCCGTCGGGCCAGACCGCGCGATAGTCAGACTCGTACATCACTCCCTCTTTGATGGCGCGTTCCAGAGCAGCTTTGATATTTTGACGATCATCCGGATGAATTACCGCAAAAAATTCAGCAGCTTCACCGCTGAATTTCGCAGGATCCAGTCCCAACATAGCACAGGTATGGACATCGAAAGTGCGCTTTCCGGTAACAATATCCCATTGCCACACACCCATGTGGGCAGAATGCAATGCAAGATCAAGTTTTGCATTACTCTGACGCAACCAATCGTTGCTCTCATTCAGTTTTTCGATAGCTTGATTCTTGTCTTTGAAGAGCGTATCGATGGGCGTCTGGAAACCGGTGACCAATATGGCTTCGTAAAACAGATAAAAGGCCACGATATTCAACAGGTGCCCAATCAGATTCGCAGAACTGTAAACCCCGACATAACGGGTGAAAGCTATTTCGGAAGATATGGTAACGAATATGGCAGTCACTATCAGCCAGAATATGCTTGTTTCAAAAATGGTGCGTTTCCTGAACAAGGCCAGGATAGAGAGAAGGAAAACAGCCGAGATAATATACTCGCTGTAGATCTTGAACTGCGTCAAACCTTTTCCATCGACATAACAGGCAGGGAATATGTGCCAGTGAAAAATCGACAAAAACACCAGCGAAGTAACGATGGAATATACTGCAAAGATGGCCCAGGGCTTGACAGATTTTCCTGCAACAGAGGGGGCTGCCAGGAAGCTGACAGCCAGCAGATAACGCCCGGCTATCCAAAGCTGTGTCGGCAGGTTGGCGGAATTGGCCGGGAATACGCCCATGCCCTTGAATGACAAAGTGTGAACCAGCGCGATTAGGCTGTAGCATACAAACGAAATACCGATTACCATAAGATAACTGTTGTGCAGAAGTTTGCGGGCATTCCACGCATAGATGAAAACGGCACAGGCGATTACGATGCTGAATACTTCCGCGACGCCGTGAAACAACAGGTAACCTTGGAGTCTGGTAAGCAAGATGCCACCCAGGACTAATATCCCCGCGCCTGAAGTTAAAAATACCTTGCGCACGGTTTTTGAACCGGGCCTTTGATTTACATCTGTATTCGAAGGTTCAGCCAACGGATACACCTCACCTGGATATAACTCAATGACCAGTCTGAGGTAAAGCGCAGGTTTTGTTAAGATATAGCAGGTTCACGTTACTGATACTGGAGGGTCATGGTTTTATACGGCCATCACTGCCCCTAACAAACTGCCGCAGGGTTTCGGTATGTCCGGTGGCGAGACCAACGTGAATCCCGGCGTGGTCCACGCTTTCATTACGCTGGGAGTTTATTCACTGGTTTTCATCGCACTGGGTTACTACTTATTCCATAAGAGAGATGTGACAGGCCAAAATCAGAAGACTTAAAAACTGATCTTTTGCACACGGAAGGACGGGGATAGCTCCGTCCTTCTGTGGTATTTATGAAAACACCGGTTCAACTAATCAGTTTTGCAGCGGCCAATAGTGCGTGAATTCGCGTAGTATCAAACACGGGCAATGAGACATTCGCTTGATGAATCAATAAACCAATTTCGGTACAACCAAGAATAACGCCTTCCGCACCGCATGCCTTCAATGTTTCGATGATATGTACGAACTGCTTTCGAGATTCGTCTGATATAATTCCAAGACAGAGTTCATCGTAAATAACGTGATTTATAAACTCAACACTTTCTGCATCCGGAATGATAACTGAAATTCCTCTGGCTACGAGCCTCTCTTTATAAAAGTCCTGCGTCATCGTGTACTTTGTGCCAAGGAGCGCTACTTTTTTAATATTGTTCTTCACCAATTCATCTGCCGTTGAATCTGCAATATGCATAATTGGAACGTTGATTCGCTGTTGAATTTGTGGAGCGACTTTATGCATAGTATTTGTGCAAATCAAAATAAAATCAGCGCCGGCTTTTTCCAGTTGTTGTGCAGCATCCGCCAAAATATCTGCGCTCTTATCCCAATCACCAATGGCCTGGCATTCTTGAATCTCTGCAAAATCAACACTACAAAGTATTATCTTTGCAGAATGAAAGCCCCCCAGCCTTTTATTTACTGTATCGTTTATGACTTGATAATAAGTCACTGTGCTTTCCCAGCTCATACCGCCGATTAGTCCAACGGTTTTCATCTTGTTTATTCCCAATGAATCCATTCTTCCTGTTATTGTATTTTGTTCAACTCTAAGCACCATGGCCTCGTCTTAAGCTGATCCCTGCCAGGAGCATCAAGCCGACAGCATAAGCGCCCAAGACTCCGATATCTTTGCCTATATTGGTCAGACTTTTTCCCTGCAACATCATAGCCCGGAGGCCATCCACACCATAAGTCAGGGGCAGAAATCTGGATACCCACTGCAGGAAAATCGGCATCTGGTCCACCGGGAACAATAATCCGCAAACAAATATCTGAGGCACGATTATAAGAGGTATGAACTGTATCATCTGGAATTCATTTCCGGCAAAGGCAGAAATGAAGATTCCCAGGCAAACTGCCAGTATGCCTATCAAGATCTGGAAGACGATAATCTGCCACAGGCTGCCGGTGAAATCGGCTTTGAGCACCCATATGGAAAAGAAAAAGAGTATCAGGGTTTGAATCATGGTAAAAAGCAGGAAACCAAGAAGATAACCTATAAGGATGTCTTGCCTGGATACCGGTGAAGCCATTAACCGTTCGCGGGTCCCTTGAGAACGTTCTCTTAGAAAGGCGATGCCGCTGAGAAGAAACCCAAAAAACAGAACCAACATCGCCAGGATGGCTGGTAACGTGGAATTCAGCAGGTCCTTGGAAGGCATAGAATAGCCTATCAGGCTGGAAATCACCAGTGGAACGATCAATATCAGGGCCAGGGTTCGTGGATCGCGCAGCAGTTGTGTAATCGTCCTTTGGGCGATCGTCAACATGTTATACATTGGCCGTCACCTCCCCGAGTCTCACAAAATAGAGAAATGCATCTTCCAGATTAGCATCCGGTTTTCCGGTTGATGCTTTGAGTTCGGATGGTGACCCCATAGCAATTATCTTCCCCTCACGCATGAAAGCCAGTTTTTCGCAGTGTGCGGCATCATCCATGGTGTGGCTGGATATGATTAAAGTAGCACCCGCGCTGGTGAGGCGTGCGAAATATTCCCAGAAATGGGCCCTGAGTTCCGGGTCAAGACCAACGGTTGGTTCATCCAGAAACAATAAAGGAGGCTGATGCACAATGGCGCAGGCCAGGCTGGCCCGCTGTTTCATGCCGCCGCTTAACTGGGTTATTGAGATGTTGCGTTTGGCCCATAGTTCAACCAGTTTGATAACTTCATCAACTCTCTGAAATCGCTGGTGTTTTTCCCTCATGCCATAGATGCGTGCAAAGAAATCAATATTTTGTTTAACTGTCAGTTCTGAGTACAGTGATGGCATCTGGGGCATATAACCGATGTTTTTGGCGTTGGCTGGCGAAGGAGGATTACCCGAGCATGAAATGCTGCCGCTGGAGGGTTTCAATAACCCTGTCAGGAGCCTGATCAGAGTGGTTTTGCCTGCGCCGTTGGGACCTAATAATCCGAAACTGCTTCCCTTGGGAATTTCCAGGGAGATGTCGTTAATTACCTTGAGACGGCCATAATTGAAAGTGAGTTTCTCTATACTTATAGCTTGGTCAGGCATAGGCGCCACCCCTTTTTATGGCTTATTTGTTATTCATCAAACCATATAGAACGTAGTTCACGATTGTTTCTGACACTTTTCCATGAGGAAGCGGGTTTAATTCTTAAATGCTGATAATCAATCGCACTGGCTAAGTTTTTAATTTGCCCCCGCAAGCTGCGCAGAAGGCGTTACCCTCTACTATTTTGGCCCCGCATTTTGGGCACGTTGTGGCTTGCGCCGCCCTTGTTTGCATCACCGATGATAATATTCCTCTTGCCCCCGCAGTGTTTCTGGGATGTAGCCTGGCGCTTTGTTCCAGCAGGTTACCAAGTCTGGCCGTTTCATGCACTTGTGTTAATTTCGCTTTGGCCGTGCTATCCATCGCGGCAGCTCTTTTTATCGTTTTACCGTGAAGGTTATACAGCTTCTCTCTGATGTGTTTCGTTTGCAGGAGTAGCTTGATGATTTCCTGGTCCGAGCTATTTCCCATTGTTTTTACCTCCCTTAAAAATGTCGAAGGGGTTGACGACTCCCGGGTTGTCTTTGACTGCCTGTGCCGTCATCTGCCCAACATCGTCGGCGGTATAGTGTGTTACTTTCCCGCTGGAGTCTTTAACGTCCAGCGACCCGTCTTGGCCCATGTCGATTCTGTTGCCTTTTTTATCCGTGATGAAACCGGAGCCGTTTTTCGGAGCCACCCACTTGGTCCCGTCCTTGGTGGTCAGAGAGGCATTCCCGTCTTTATCCTGTTCGGCAACGTTTCCGTCAGAGTCTTTGGTTTGCCCGGAGCCATCTTTGTTGACATCTACTGTGTTGCCCTTGTCGTCTTTAAGGTGCATCCCACCCTTGTCGTCTGTATTGATGTCCACAGTGCCCTGGCCGTCTTGGACATGGGCGCCGGTAGCGGCCCCGTCCTTTGCGTCGATCCAGTTGCCTTTGTCGTCTTTATAGTGGGTGACACCCTGCCCGTCGGTATTGACATCGATGGTTCCCTCGGGGGTTGTGACGTGGGCGCTTGTAATATTGCCGTTGGCATCCGCATTGATAAAGGAACCATCATGGAAATTGGCTTTCACACCGTCTTGATTGGAGATGATATGGTCGCCTTCCTCAGTCTGGATTTCTTCGGAGCCGTCTTTTCCCATGGTCACCTTGTTGCCATTACCGTCATCAAGGGTTCCGGACATGTTCCCGTCTTTGTCTATTTCCATCTTGCCCATGGAGGAAGTTATGCTCCCCGAACCGTCACCGTTAAGGGAAATAACGTCTCCATCGGCGGTGGTAAGAGAGCCTTCGGGATTGCCTTCTTTCGGGCAATGGAGATTACCGCCGAAAGGAGAGGTAATATCCATGCTGCCATCTCCGTTTTGCTTGACGCCGCCGGTTTTGCCGTCTGCGGTGGTGATTTCATAATCACCATTGGGCTTTTCGACGGTTAGGGTCCCATCGGGGGTCCAATCCTTCTTGGTGCCGTCGGGGTACTCGACGTACTTTTCCCCATCTGTGCCTTCTACATAAACCGTTCCGTCGGTATACTGTGTTTGTTTGGTTCCGTCGGGGAGCGTGAAAACGGCGGCCCCGTCGTTGCTCAGGACGCCCTTGGTGCCGTCCGGCAGTGTGGCAACGCCTGTTCCGTCCGGGAAGAGCGTTGAAGTAGTGCCGTCTGGCCTTACCTTTGTGATGCTGCCGTCGGGATGCTCCTGGACGGTGGTTCCCGCCGGGTCATTGGGATTGGTGGAGATCGACGGGCCATAGTCTTCAGGCGCCTGGTAGGGAGGGGCCGAATCTTCAGAATCGGACGAATCATCTGAATCGCCGGAATCATCCCCTTCATCGGCCCCGTCCACGATGGCGGATGAGCTGAAGCCGGAAACGCCGGCAGATATAAACGACGCCCACATATGATGCTCGCTTTCAAAATCGAACATCGCGAACAAGGAAGAATGCCCGGACGGGCCGTGCATGAAGTGGCTCAATGCGCCCAGGGCTACCACGGGAGGTAAAAGGTTCAGCACGCCGGCCATTTTTGCGGGGGCGCGCCTGACCTTAAGGAAGCGCTTCAGTATTTTGGAAGCGAGAATCAGCAGTATGGCTATCCATGCGAAATAGTAGCCGATCCCGAAAAATGCGCCGATGATGCGCAGGCGCGCGTCGCCGTTGATCGCCGAGGTGATCGTTGGGGACATCGTGTAAAGCAGCAGGCCCAGCAATGCCAGGATCAGGCCCTTCACCTTGCCGAGGTTCAGGCTGCCCCAGTACATGAGGACCACGGCGATTATGACGATGAAAACGAAACCCGGGAATACGTCCGGGGTCGGTCTCAGGAAAAGGTTCTTGGGTATCACAAAGATGATGCTGAGGTATTTTGGCAGGGTATTGGGGTTATGGATGTTGTCCGGCAGCGTCATGTAGTCGGCGAACGGCAAGAGGAACGCCAGTGAAAAGCACAGCTTCGCCAGAACAGGTGACCAATCGATCACCACCGCCTGCCAGGGCGAAAAACGTAAAGGCAGGCGCTTGAAAAGCTTCAATACGGCCAGGCCGGTAAGAGTTCCGACCACAAGTCCCACGATGCCGTTGAGGAAATACCCGATGACGATACCCAGGATCAGGGAGATTAATGCGGGGAGTCCGTCCGTAGTGAAAAGCCACTTGACGCGTCCTGCGAGTGATTTAGGCCTTGTCCGCATAGCTGCCATGATGCACCTCTCATAAAACCGGAGAATTTCCGCTCTTTCAAGGCGAGCCGGGATGGAATTGGGCAATTATATAGGGAATCACATCGCAGTTCAATAGGATCCCCGACTGGCGTATCAGTTGGTGTGAACTTTCCAATTTATCCGCAAAAGTCTATGGTCCTTGCTCTGGGCACGTGCTATATTCTTATGCGGTTAACTTATGCTTGCCGTTTAACTGGAGGTGTGATTTATGCCTAAAGCCAAAACCTCTGCCAATTCCACCGCTCTGCCAAAATCCCCCACCGGTATTTATGGGCTGGACGATGTCACTCAAGGCGGCTTGCCCAAAGGCAGGCCGACCCTCCTGTGCGGAGCGGCGGGCACCGGTAAAACGATGTTCGCGATGGAGTTTCTCTACCACGGAGCGGCGGACTACAACGAACCCGGTGTATTAGGGGAGCGGCTTCGAGCAGATATCGTCAAGCTGGCATCACAATACCTGCGGCCGGAAATAAAGAGACCAACAATCAGAGCGATGGAGACAAAAACGTCAACCATTGAGTGAATAGAGTCAGCGCGGAGCGCCAGGCTGCCTGTCGCGAAAGACAGGGTGAGTTTAACGGCAACTAATCCTATATTTACGCCTAGGGAAAGCCACCCAACTCTGATTATTGCAATTGGTATTTGGTGGGCACTATCTTTTTCTGTCATCTTGCTAGGCCTGTCGTTCGACGCTGGTTTTGTCTCATCCGGTAGCCTCATAATCTAATGTGATCCAATTTATTTATTCCAGATATGCCCCCGCTGCCAATCTGAAATAATAGATCAATCCCTGAAGCCATTTTACAGGTTATCGACTGCGGCTTCGGATTGTTCGAAGTCAAATTTATAAAGCTTATTCGGGCTTTCCAGATGATCGATATAAAGGATGCCATCAAGATGGTCAATCTCATGCTCTAATGCCTGGGAAAGCATCCCCGTGGCCTTTGTTCTCTGCGGTTTACCCTGGATGTCCAGTCCTTTGACTGTTACTGAAACTGCGCGTTTTATCCTACCCTGGTAACCGGGTATGCTGAGACAACCCTCCACCAACTCTCGCTCACCGATGCGCTTCACAATGGCTGGATTGATCACGGCAAATGGCACTTCATCAGGCATGGACAGGACTATTACCCGTAGAGTTACCCCAATCTGCGGAGCTGCCAGACCAACACCATTTCTATCTTTCAATGTGTCTATCATATCCTCAATGAGGTTAAGGACCGATTTGTCAACCACCGCAATCCGCCTTGCTTTTTTGCGCAATACGGGATCGGGCAAGCATCTGATAAGTCTAACAACCATATTCTAATCACCCGAGGTTATTGAAAAGTTTGTAATGGACTCCGTCGGCATAGATTAGAACGAGATAACTTTATCCGCTTCTTGAAGCCAGACTACTAATTCAGGCATTTTGGCCTGGATAGCTCCACGCATCAGCGGCAGATTTCTGGCCGTTCCGCAACGAGTCAGACACGTGCCGCACACTTTGACCGGGACACCTTTAGCTATCAACTCAGCCAGCATACCTCCAAGATTGGTATCATACGCTCCTGGTAAGACGCCTTCCCTTGCCAGGTCCACCGCATCATTCATCAAGAAGAGAGACACGTTATCTAATGCTTTGAGGGTGAAGTCAGCAAGTCGAAGAGCATTCCGGGTTACATCCGAACCGTCGTAGGGATTCCCATTCAGAATAATAAGCAGCTTCATGGTTTAAATTCCTCCATCGTTATTTTCAGGGAACCAAAGGTTGACATTGGACCTGATTCAGCTTATTATAATGAGCATATGTTCATTAGTCAAGGCTAATATATGGTTAAACCTAAGAAATGCCGCATGGTGTCTGCATTACCCGATGTCACTTATTTTAAGCCAGCGGGGATACCTCTGCATTTTTTAACTGAAATCCGCCTTTCCATTGAAGAAGCCGAAGCGCTTAGGTTGAAAGACCTCGAGGGGTTGGAGCAGGTTGAAGGCGCCGCCAGTATGGAAATCTCCCGTTCCACATTCCAGCGGGTTCTATCCTCGGCAAGGACAAAAGTAGCTGATGCGCTCCTGAACGGCAAGGCAATACGGATAGAGGGGGGCAGCTTCCAGATAATCAGCACAAGCCCTGGTTGCCTGGAGAAACATCTCCCGCAAATCGATGCTCCCCGCAAACAGAGTGCTAAATGCCCCTTTTGCGCCAAAACCGAAGCACTCGACCAACCATCCGATGTCCCCCTCCGAGATACGGCAGAAAATAATGGGTCATAATGCAGATTGTGGATATAAATTTATTTCCATCCAATAAATTCAAGTATTAACCGGCTGAATAGCGGCCGTTAGTAAAATAATATATCCAGAAGGAGAGAGAACATGAAATACGCCATTCCTACCAGCAACGGTAAATTATCACAACACTTCGGGCAGTCGACCGAATTCATGATCATCGATACCGACAAAAACGGGGAAATATCCGGCAAGAAGACGGTGTCCACCATAGCTCACAACTGCGGGAGCCTGCCTCAATTGCTTTCGGAACTCGGTGTGAAAACAGTCTTGGCAGGTGGCATGGGAATGGGGCCGAGGATGGCTTTCGAAAGCAAGGGGATAGACGTAGTACTGGGGGTCGCCGAAATGGACCCTGAAAAAGCAGTGCTGGCCAACATAAATCATACGCTTGTCATTGGACAGAACGTCTGCGGACACCCAGACGAAATTTGCGACCACGCGGGCGAGCACCATGCAGAACAACACGGTAGTTGTCATTAATCCCTGAGCAGAGCGCAGCATGTCAAGCGAAGGGGAAGTGCGCCGGGCATTGGGAGCCATTGTCCTGCCCGCGTTTGGACGCAGCGTGAGCAGCCTGAATCTGATTCGTGCAGTGCGGCTTAGCGACAGCGGGGTCGAACTTCAAATGGCTGCTGTTGCCATGAACGAACCCGAGCAACACGCTTTGAAAACCCGGATCGTTAAAGAACTTAAAAAACTGCCCGGGATAGACAAGGTTGAGTTGACTTTCGTCCCGGGGAGGCCATCCGAACTCAATGAAATCAGTCACGTCGTTGCCGTGATGAGCGGCAAAGGCGGAGTGGGGAAGTCCCTGGTGAGCGGATTGATAGCGATCGGTTTGAAGCGAAAAGGCTATAGCGTTGGCATACTGGATGCCGACATCACCGGTCCCAGCATCCCCAGGATGTTTGGTCTAACCCAAAAACCCTCAGCCTGTGCGGAAGGGCTTTTCCCTGTGCTGTCGGCTTCAGGTATCGCAGTGATGTCCGTCAACCTCTTGCTGGGTAACGAGGGCGACGCGGTCATTTGGCGCGGTCCGCTTATCGGCAAGGCTATCAAACAATTCTGGGAAGAGGTATTCTGGGGTAAACTGGATTACCTCATAGTAGATCTGCCGCCCGGTACGGCCGATGCGCCTCTCACTGTGATTCAATCTCTTCCGCTCAATGGTATTGTGATAGTTTCCACACCCCAGGAACTGGCTTCCATGATTGTCAGGAAGGCGATAAGCATGGCTCAGCAAGCTCACAGCCGCATCCTCGGAGTAGTTGAGAATATGAGTTACCTCTATCTGGGCGATATCGACCGCAAGATTGCAGTCTTTGGCCCCAGCCGCGGAGCGGAGCTTGCCCGGGATGCAGGCGCCCCGTTACTGGCACAGATCCCCATCGATCCTAACCTGGCCGCGCTCTGCGATTCGGGCCATATCGAGGATTGTCAACTTGATGCCGTAAAGAAACTCGCTTTGGTTGCAGATCTTTTGGAAAAATAACGTAATATGGAGAGAAAATCATGACTGATGCTTCCCTGCCTGGCAGTGCTGTTAATGCCGAGGGGTTCAAGTACTCTGCCATACTCATAGATCATGCCCGTAACCCGCGCAATATGAAACTCCCTGAAGCCTACAATGGTTTTGCTATCAATGACGGCTACTGCGGGGACATGATGAGCATGTGGATTTTGATTGAGCAGAATATTGTAAAAGATGTCACTTTCCATACAGATGGCTGCGGCCCAAGCATAGCCAGCGGAAGCATGGCGACTGAAATTGCCAGGGGTAAAACAATAGAAGAGGTTCGCGGCATTGTTCCTGAGAACATTTCTCAGGCCCTGGGCGGATTGCCTGTAGACCATGAGCACTGCGCCTCGCTGGCGGTCGGGACACTGCAGCTCGCCCTTGCTGATTATTTACATCCGCGTTCAGATTGACAAAATGATGGTTTCTCAGCTTCGGATTACAACTTTAAGCGATAATATCGCCGGCGAAGGTTTTCACGCCGAGTGGGGCCTCAGCCTGCTTATCGAAGCAGATGGGAAACGTATTCTATTCGACACGGGTGCCAGTGATATTGTGGCCAAGAACGCCAAACTGCTCAATATCGATCTTAAACGACTGGATGCCATAGTGTTAAGCCACGGGCATGCTGACCACACAGGGGGGCTGCTCGATGTGCTCAGGGATGCCGGGCCGACAACAATCATCGCCCATCCTGATATATTTAAACCCAGGTACGTGCATCGCCCCGGTGAAGAAAACTGCCGCTCGATCGGCTTGCCATATTCGAGGTCAGAGCTTGAAAAATGCGGCGCAAGCTTCATATTGGACAGAGAATCGTTTGGAATAGCCTCAGGTATTTTCACCAGCGGGACGATTCCCCTGATGACAACTTATGAAGATGTTGATGAGAACCTCCTTGTCAAAAACGATGGGTTTTTTGAACAAGATAAAATATTTGATGATACGTCTTTAATGATTGATACGTGTGAAGGTCTCGTAGTTGTCCTTGGTTGTGCCCACCGCGGTGTGGTTAACACGCTGCTCCATGCCCGCAGATTGACCGGGATTCAACAAGTTGCGATGGTTATCGGAGGCATGCACCTCGGTCGAGCTGCTGAAGAACGAATTGAAAGCACAATTAACGGGCTAAAGGAAATAGGCGTTCAGCGAATTATTGTCTCCCATTGCACCGGATTGCCGGCCTCGGAGCGATTGAAACGGGCGTTTGGCGAACACTGTTTATTGAACTCGGCTGGATCGCATTTCACGCTACCCATATAGGGCAATAATATGGCTGGTGTGAGAATTTGACATTGTTAGAACACATCCACGCCTGGGGGTGAACAAACATGGTTATACCTCTATCACAACTGACCCATAAAATACCAACTTAACATAAACGTTAGTTTTTTTATCGAAATAGATAGGAGAGCGAAATGACCGTCAAAAACCTGACAGTACTGATACGGGGAGGGGGCGAGTTGGCAAGCGCCGTGGCTTGCCGTATGGCGGAAGGCCATTTTAACGTTATTCTGACTGAAGTTGGCCAACCCCAAGCGGTGAGGCGTAACGTCGCTTTCTGTGAGGCGGTATACGAAGGGAAAAAAACGGTTGAAGGTAAAACTGCCAGGCTGGTTACTTCGGCGTATGAAGCCAGGATTGCCTGGGAAGCGGGCGATCTCGCAATTATTGTGGATCCGGAAAACAATATTCTCACTGAATTGAAACCTGATATAGAAATTGATGCGATGATTGCCAAAAAAAACTTAGGCACGCGTATTACGGATGCTGGATTGGTCATTGGACTGGGCATCGGTTTCGAAGCAGGGAAAGACTCGCATGTCGTTATTGAAACCAACCGCGGCCATAATCTGGGGCGAGTGCTGCGTGAAGGCATAGCTGAAGCAGATACGGGAAACCCCGGCAACATCGGCGGGTATACTACCGAGCGGGTAATGCGCTCGCCCTGTGAAGGCATGTTCAAGGCAGAGAAAAAAATCGGCGACATGGTCAAAGCCGGCGATGTTGTAGCTTACGTCGAAGGCCAGCCCGTTAAGGCTACAATACCAGGCATCATACGAGGGTTATTGCGCGACGGCACCCCCGTTACCAAAGGTTTCAAATCCGGCGATGTTGATCCGAGGGGGAATAAAGAGTATTGCAACACAATTTCAGATAAAGGCAGGACTATCTCCGGGGGAGTATTAGAAGCCATTTTAGCCTATTACAACAAGACTTGACCTGCGATCAAAAAGCGGCGGGAATTGTGTCTGCGGCGGTGGGGCCTAGTTTCGTATACTTCGGTAATAATTAAAAGGAGATTTTCATGGCGCCTGGTGATGAAATGCTTAATGGACAACTTTTTGAAAACGTCTGGCAGAAAGCCTGTGCGAAAATCGATAAGCTTTCGGAGAATGTTGACGAACGCCGTTTTTTGAAATCGCTATCCATGGCAGGAAGCGTTGTCGCCGAGTCGGTGATTTCCACTTGCGATGGTGTCCGGACGTACTGGGGAGAAGGCAGCGATTCTGCGGCGAGACAACTCACCCAGCTGTTTTCGCTCATCATGCTGAGCCAGCTTTACCGATGGGTCAGGGAAAACCCTCCTGAAGATATGACCGCCACGATTCCCCCGGCAGTTAACGTCAATCTTATTGCTAGTATTTTCGATGGGGATCAAAAACAAGGCATGGACGACTACCTGCATTTTGAACAGCAGTTCGCCTGTGACCTGGCAAAACATTCGCATCTTACACACGTAAGCAGCCTTTTATTGGCCAGGGCAAGCGAGATCTGCGGGCATCCATGCATAGATTGGAGCAAAGTGAAGTTCCCTGTGGCAGAGATGACACATCTAGTAAAAGGTGCCATCACCGATGGGGCTCCAATGCGAGGGGTACTTGATATACGTGCCATGCAACATAGCCTGGATGCCGGCACGCAAGCCCTGATGACCTATTACAGCAAAGACTGACCTATGAACACTCGGACCGGTAAACAGGCAGAATTAATCAAAGAAGCATCATATTGACCTCGTCGATGCCGGATATAACTGCCTGCTTCCACATAAGTTTAGAATTTCGCAGGTGGAGATTTTAATATGTTTCAGAAAATACGAGTAGAACAAGCGGTTGGTATGACGCTTGGGCACGATATGACACGCGTCGTTCCGGGTAAGTGCAAGGAAGTTGCTTTCCGCCGAGGGCATGTTATCAAAGGGGATGATATCCCTGAATTCCTCAAGATAGGCAAAGAGCATATCTATGTTATCGAGGACACGGGCACCGATGTGCATGAGGAAGATGCGGCAAGAAGGCTGGCGGCGGCTTTTACCGGGCCTGAGTTCAGTCAATCGGGCGTCAAAGAAGGGCGCATAGACCTTATCTCCACAATCAGCGGTCTTTTTAAGGTCAATGTTCCCTTACTTAACGAAATCAATTCCATCGATGGCATTGCGCTGTCCACAAGGCATAATAATACGGTTTGTCAACCCGGTACGCTGTTGGCTGGCACCAAGATTGTGCCTCTGTATATAGCGGAGGGTGAATTAGTCAGGGTTGAAGATCTATGCCGGCGCAAGGGCAAAGTGCTTGAAATCTTGCCATTCATCCTCAAGAAGGTTGGCGTAGTGGTCACCGGCAGCGAGGTGTACAAGGGGTTGATTGAAGATAAGTTTACTGATGCTATCCGCGCCAAGGTAGAAGCGCTGGGTGCGCATATCATACACAGCGCTATTGTGCCGGACGATGAGAAGATGATTGCCGATGCTGTGCTGGATATGAAGGCACGAGGGGCGGAGATGATTTTCGCATGCGGCGGCTTTTCGGTTGATCCGGATGACGTAACCGTCGAGGGTTTGGAGCAGAGCGGTGCCAGAATCATTTCCTACGGAGTCCCTGTTATGCCTGGCACGATGTGTTTGGTGGGCGGCCTGGATGGCATTCCAATACTGGGTGCGCCTGCTTGTGCCATCTGGAACAAGGCTACTTTTGTAGAAGCGCTGTTGCCGCGCATGCTGGCCGGCGAAAATATCACCCGGGCGGATACGGTGGCGCTGGGGCATGGTGGGCTATGCCTCGGATGCAAGCCGTGCAATTATCCCATTTGCCCGTTCTGCAAATAGAGATGCTAAATATGGTGGGCTTCGCTTCCGATAGCCAGCCTGACGTTTGATAAAGAGGCCTATGTTCTCTTTGGTTGGATATAAATTGGCCCTATTAAACAAGGCCCCTATTGCTATTTTGGGTTAAAATGATACAAAATAACTGCCCCTTTCAATCGCTCGGTTTACTC
>Ga0114951_10002804_pt1 | contig 19096 bp, 9 predicted proteins | sample AM7aDNAmetaG_FD_88677 | JGI IMG/M metagenome (GOLD analysis project Ga0114951, IMG submission 88677) | Freshwater microbial communities from Finland to study Microbial Dark Matter (Phase II) - AM7a DNA metaG | ecosystem: Environmental > Aquatic > Freshwater > Lake | place: Finland: Lake Alinen...
CCACCTGGGGTTTATATTTGTCAAACTGGTGCGTCGAGAGGGTCGAGGGTCCGCTGATAATGAGCGGGGTCCGCGCTTCGTCAATGAGGATCGAGTCCACTTCGTCCACGATCGCAAAGAAATGGCCGCGTTTGACCTGTGTTTCGGGGCTGGTTGCCATGCCATTGTCGCGCAGGTAATCGAAGCCGAACTCAGCGTTCGTCCCATACGAAATGTCGCACTGGTATTGCTGGCGGCGTACCGTGGGCGACTGGTCGTGCTGGATAATCCCCACCGTCAGCCCCAGGAATTTGTAGATTTCCCCCATCCACTCGGCATCCCGGGCGGCAAGGTAATCGTTCACGGTGACAAGGTGGACGTTGTGACCGGTCAGCGCATTCAGGTAGAGCGGCATGGTCGCGACGAGGGTCTTGCCTTCGCCGGTGGCCATTTCCGCAATGTTGCCGCGATGCAGCACCATCCCGCCAATCAACTGCACATCAAACGGCACCATCTCCCACCGATACGAATTTCCCCGGACCGGCCATTCGCGGCCACAGAGACGCCGGCAAGTATTCTTCACCGCGGCAAACGCTTCCGGTAAAAGTTCGTCGAGAATTTCCTGTTCCAGCGCCTGCACCTTCCGCCGGATCGGCTTCGCTTCCTCGGCGCGCAGTTCGCCCTCAAATTTCCGGGCCTCCGCGTACAATTGATGCACCCCGCGCGCCTGCCGGGCCACTTCAATCCGCTGCTTGAACTCCGCGGTCTTCGCCCGCAGCTCATCGTCGCTCAACTTTTGATATTCGAGCTCGATCGCGTTGATGCGCTCCACCACGGGCCAAAGCCGCTTCACCTCGCGCTGGTTCTTTGAACCGACAATTTTTTTGAGAATCCAACTGATCATTTTAACTTCCCGGTTTAACGACTGGCTGACCTGCCTGACATAACGGACAACTGGCCGGGGAAAAAGTCTCGATCTGCAACTTGAGCAGGCTCACGAGCGGCACGCCAAAATTCACAGTCCCATCCGACCGGTCCACCAACACGCCGACGGCCACCGCCTGCCCCCCTTTTTGACGGACGATCTCCAGGGTCTCCTGCACGCGGCCCCCCTTCGTGACCACGTCTTCGACCACCAGCACCTTTTCACCCGGTGCGATTTTAAAATTCCGGCGCAGTTCCAACTGACCAGTGGCGTTTTTTTCCGCAAAAATATGCCGCTGCCCGAGCGCCCGGCCGACTTCGTGCCCGATAAAAAGTCCACCCAGGGCCGGCGAGATGACCGTCTGCGCACCGGTCGACTGAAGTTTGTCAGCCAATGCCCGACAAAGCGTTTCGGCGTGCCGCGGATATTGCAGAACTAGGGCACATTGAAAAAACTGGCGACTGTGCAGTCCGGACCGGAGCAAAAAATGCCCTTCCAACAGCGCATCGGTATCGCGAAAAATTTGTAAAACTGTTGAGTCCGTCATATTAGAATTCGCCTATTTATCGCATGTTCCCACGTGGCCGACAACTACTTTGCAAGGAGATGCGGCAGAAACGTGGTCAGCGGTTCGAAGTAGGTGATCAGCAGCACGCCGATAAATAACACCCCCAGCATCGGCAACGCCGCCCGCATGACTTCCACCATTGGCTTGTTAAACCGGTACGACGCCAACAGCAAATTCAAACCCACCGGCGGCGCGAGGAACCCCAGTTCCATATTGACCAGAAAAATGATTCCGAGATGGATCGGGTCAATGCCGAAAGCCAACCCCAGCGGCACCAGCAGCGGAACGACCACGATGATGGCTGCGTAAATTTCCACCAGCCCGCCCACTAAAATCAAAATCACATTCAGCCCGAGCAGGAAAAGCCACTTTGAATGAATCGCCCCGGTCGCCCACGCCACGGCCCGGGCCGGTACTTGTGCGTCCACAAGATAGTCCGTGAATCCGAGTGCCACGCCAAGAATCAACAGAACTCCGCCCACCAGCACGCCACAATCCGTCACGGTCTCGGTGACCGTTTTCCTTGGAGGGCGAGGCTCCCGCCGAGCCGCGGCTTCCCCTTGTGGACCCGGCTCCGTCTGCACCGCAGATTCGCTTGGCGCTGGGACAGCGCGCCAGCCAAATAACTTCAGGTCACGATAAACGAAGGTCTCAATCACAAAGGCATACGCAGCGGTCAGCGCCGCCGCCTCCACCGGTGTCGCGACCCCGGCAAACAAGGCCACCAACGCCACGACCGGCATCAGCAATTCCCATTTTGCGTCCCACCCCGCAGCCCAGGCTTCCGACCAGGCAAACCGTTTCCGCTCCGCCGCCAGTTTCGGCCCCGCCGCAATGCCCCACCAGATGGTCAGCGCCACCATCAGCACACCTGGTAAAATACCGCCGAGAAACATCTGCTCGATCGTGATGTGCGCTTTGGCTTGTGAGGCAATAATGGCGTATAAAATCAGTGGCAGACAGGGCGGAAATAAAATCCCCAGCGAGCCGGCCCCGGTCAGCAAGCCGAGCGCTTTGCGCTCCGGATATTTTGCCCCTAATAAAACCGGCATCAACACCCCACCGACCGCCAGGATCGTCACCCCCGACCCACCAGTGAACGCCGTAAAAAATGCGCAAACCAACGCCGTGACAATCGCCGGCCCGCCGCGGACCTGGCTGAATAACGCGGCGAACACGCGGACCAACCGCTTCGATGCCCCACCCTCTGCCAGAAAATAACCCGCGAGGGTGAACAACGGGAGCGTCGGTAAGGAAGGGTTAATTACGAGGTTGTAATGGGTGACCGGGATGGCAGCGATCGGGACCCCTTCCGCCCAGAACAAAATCAATGCGGCACCGCCGAGGGTCGTAAACACCGGTGCGCCCAGCACTGTGGCAACTGCCAATGCGGCCAAGGCCGGCCACTTCATCAGCGCCGGTGGCACCGGCGCCCAAAGCGCCAACCCCACACAGCCTGCGATCAACGCCAGCGTCATCAGCCGGCCTCGTCCCGTTTTCGTCGCGTGCCACCATAACCGCACGGTGATCACACCAAAGCCCAGTGGCAACAGCGATTCGACATACCAATTCTTGATGCCGTAGGCGATGGCCTGCCCGGTGGGAATCTCCGATTGGACAAACTGCACGCTGGCCAAGCACAAAAATGCCGCGACCGCGGCGGCGAACGACTGGCTGGCGACTGCCGCCATTGTTTTCGCGCGGCCGTGCAGCACCGCCGTGAGTGCCGACAGCGACAACAACCGCCCGTCGCGCGCTGCGACCGCACCGCCGAGCATCCCAACGATCAGCGTGAACTGCTGCACCAGCGCCGTTGCCCCGGAGATTCCGGCCTGCCCGGTTTTTCGGCAGATAATCTGAATGACCGGCAACACCATCATCGCCAGCAACGCAATCGTCACGCCGGCATTTTCAGCATCGCGCGCCACCCCCCGCCAACCGGTCAACGGGACGGCTTCAACTTGAAATTCAACGCTCACTTCTTGGCGGTCCGGTAGTCCGTGAGCAGTTTCTGCACCTCATCAAACAAATCGGCCGGCACCAGCGAGCCGCGAATCTTCGGATTCGCCACCGCCGCCACATTGAGCCAGGCGGCTTCGGCTTCGGGCGTCAGCTTGTGAACTTTCAAGCCTTGCTTTTCCATGGCCGCCACCGACTCATCCATTTCTTTCCGGGCCTGAACGCGAATATCGTTGCCAGCTTTTTCCGCCGCCGCGCGCACCGCGAGCTGTGCGGCGGGTGGAATGGTTTCCCATAATTTCCTGGTCACCACCAGCGCCCCGGCCAAGGGCGCCCAATTCATGTCCAACATGTTCGCTGCCGGACCATAAAACTGGCCGGCCAATGCAAAAAATGGCGGCGCCGGCAGCGCATCAATCAGTCCGGTCTGCAGGCCCGGCAAAATGTCCGCCGTCTCCAACGGGATGGGCTGGAAACCGGTCGCCTTGACGATCTCACTGGCTTTGCTGTCGCCCGCCCAGACAAATAGTTTTTGGCGGCGCAAATCATCCGGCATCACGACCGGTTTCCGTGAGAAAAACCGGACCCAGCCGGCATCCGTCCAAAACAAGACGATGAACCCCTTGTCCGCAAATCGTTTTTCCAATTGGGCCCGGAGTTTCTCGCGAATATAATCCACCTCGTCGAGGGTGCGATAAATCAGTGGCATCGTCTGCAACGCCGTCACCGAGTCATCAATCTGCGCCAGGCCGACCCCGCTGAGCAGCCCGGCTTGGATCTGGCCAATCCGCATCCGCCGGACCATGTCGGCTTCTCCGCCCAGCACCCCATCCGTGTAAATGGTCGCCGCCACGCCGCCGCTCGGCGCCTTGCGCCAGGCTTCGGCCATGAGTTTCAAACTCTGGTCGGGGGAGGAACCTTTCGGCACGAGCGTACCTAATTTAAGTTTGGTCTGCGCCAGTGCCGGCCACGCCAGCAGAACCCCCAGCAAAATTATCGTCAGTCGCTTCATGAGTTTCATTCCACAAACAATTCGTCCATTCTTCCCAACAGCCACCGCGCCCGCCGCTGCGCCACCAAATTTGCCAGTCGCGATTCCGGAACCGCATACGCATCAATGGCCAACGCCTGCTCCAACAACCTGGCAAATTCTGTCCGGTGCTGCTGCTGAACACAAACCGCCTCGGCATACGCCACGAACGGCCCGGCCTGCTTCCCAGCACCGAGCGCCACGGCCCGCTCGAAATGCTGCCGTGCGCGCGCCTGAGCTTCGGCGGGCTTCACGCCCGGTCGCGCCATCTCGTAATTGATTAGAAACGCATGGATGGCGCCATGCTCAAAAGTTTCGTTCAATTCCAATGCCCGATCCATCATCGCGGCCATCTTGCCGACATCGGCCACAATGTCGGGCCGATCTTTCGCGTCCGCAATCGCGGCCCCCCACGCGGCAGCGGTCCAATACAACAACGGCACATCGCGCTCCGTCGTCAGCGGAAGCGCCGCCAGTGGATCCTTGCTGAATTCCGGATACTTCAATTCCAACCCACGCAAACCGTAATCGCGGGCCCGCAAAAACAGGCGCCGGGCCCGATCGCGCAAGGCCTTGGCTGCCGTGGCATCCTTGTCCTCCATCTCCACGGCATCGGCTTGCACAAAAGCGTAGGCATATTGCGTGAAACCACTTGCCAGCGACAACAGCAGCCCCCGGTGGCGGGGACTTTCGGTCAGCAATCCTTCCTGCAATTTCAACCCGAAGGGCACGGCTTGGCGAACCAGTTCCGGATCGTCGTCCGACTCAAACACGCCGCCGCCTTTGGCAAGGGCATCACCAAACTGATTGACGGCTAAACGGCGGATCGAACAGCCGCAGACCACAACCAGACCGGCGAGAATAATGGGGATGATTTTCACGCTGCCGGCTTATCGCATGTTGCCGCCCTGAAAACAAGCCACTTTGCCACGGGCAAATCCACGGCTAAGAATTATTTTCGGTGCGAACGGCAGGCTCGGGACAGCCCGCCCCGGAAAAATCCAAGGCAGAGCACGGAGCCGCATCGAAGGCAACTGGGTGGATCGAATTTAGGCTGACGCCAGAATCATCCGAAAACCCCAGGCTGGAATATTGCGCAGCGTGAGCACACCGCCGGTTTTCTCCCGCCGGATCGACACCGTGCGATCCTTCTCCCCCGGCGCCAGCAGACGGACGCGCGCCACTCGACTGCGCAGGTGCACTGTCGCCGTCGGAATTGCATCCATCCCGGCGTTCAACAACAAAATTGCCGCGCGCCGACCGTCGGCGGACATGCGCACAACCGGCGTCAGTCGCACCGGCTCATCCACGCGCACCGGCAGCCTCCCCCGGCTCACCCAATCCGCGAGATTCTGAAGCTGATGGCGCTTGGCCACCGAGTGCAGGAAAATCCAGGGAGCATAACCCATCACCACAACCCGACCGCCAAGGGAATTCTCAAAAGCCGTCAGGCAGGCACCTTGTTGCCGTCCGAAATAATCCTCCAAGGTCGCCAACAGGCGAACGCCCCTGGCCGTCGGCGCGAGCACATCCCCCATTCCCCTGGCGTCTCCCCAGAACTCAATCCGCGCATCCCGCACATGACCGGCAAATGGCCCATTCGCTTTGTCCTCCGTGAAACGCTCCCGCATGCCGTTATCAGTTCGCCGGCCGATCCGGACGCCAGTCAGATACGCCAGGCGCCGCCGCGTCAACACCTCCCCAGCGGTTGAATCCATCCCGACCCCCTGCCCCAGCACTTCCTCCCATCCCGCAGTCGAGAACGCTTCCGCCACCCGTCCCGAAAGAATGGTGCCACACCCCGGCCGGTCCACCGCGAGGGGCAGCCCGATCTCGCTCAGAATCAACGGTCGCGTGATGTCATGCGCCCCCGACCCGCCAAACCAGTCTTCGCCGGGCCGGACCACGCGCTTCGCCATTAGTTGCGGACTCCACGCCGGCCACAGTCCCGCCGTCGGAAGTCCAGCAGCGTGCGCCGTCCACTTCTCCCAGAGCGGTCGCAGCGACGGCAGATCCTGGATCAAGGGCAGAAAGTCCTCGTAGGCCACTGTCAGCCCATTCAGGTTAAAGGCGATGCCGTTGTGCCCCTGCGCGAGCGCCAGGGTGCATTCGTTGATCAGCGCGGAAGCGGATTTTTTCAAAATCTGATAGGGAAAATTTTCCACTTCGTACTGAATGTCCTGCACCTCCACCGGCAGCGCGGCGCGCTGCCAGCCGCAGTCCATGTTCTTTCGCAGCATTTCGCCGGGAACGGCATCGCTGTAAAATCCGCCGCCGGGCCGGGCTTTCGTGGCACGCAGGGCTGGGAACCACCGCGCAAATCCCATACCGGAGTACGTGGTCCAGGCCGGCCCGTTGGTCATCAAACCCATGCCAATTCCCGGGTCAACCTCTTTCACGGCTGCGGAAACATCGGTCAGCAGGCTTTCGATGGTTTCAATATTTTGCTGAATCCACGCCTGCCGCAGAGCCGCTTGCGCGGGGTCAGTCAAGGCTTTCACCAGTGTCTCACGGCGGAAATTTTGTCCGGCCTTTTGCGAAAACACCTGCAGACAGGTCTCGCAAAAGCAACCCCAAGCAACGCCATGATGATGCACGCGGATATCGTCGTCCACCCAGATGAAATCGGGTTGCGCCCGGGCCACCAACTCGTACTTGGCCCGCACATACTTCCTCATTTCCGGCGTGTTCGGGCAGGCGCATCCCTTGGCCACGCCGCCGTCGTGCCCGACCATTCCTTGATACGGCAAGGGCGGCATGTAGGACCACGCTTCATTGATGTGGCCGATCGTGCACAACACATTCACGCCAACAGAAGCCACACCGGCTTTCCGCAACACGTCCATGCGGCCGGCTGCCAGTTCCATGCGCCGGGTATAAATGTCCAAAGGGATGTACTGGTGGTGCGTAATCGTTTCGAACAGCGCCAGTTCATCGATGATCCGCCGCTGCTGTCTCACAAACTTCAACAATTTCTCGAACGCTTCGTCCGTTTCGTAGTGCGGCAACCCGATCCGCCACGCCAATCGAAGTGACTGTTTCTTATTCTTGATTTCTTCCTGCATAGTTTTCATCTCCATTCGACATCATTCTCAGAAGCTCCCAAGCTTCTATATCGATTCCACCGGTTCTGCCCATCATTTTGTTTCTGATGATTAATGCGTTAACGGCCCCTCCATGTTGGGACGGAGGATCTGTTCGATATCCTCGACGGGCGCAGTGAACTTGAAGGAACCCCAAAGCTGGGGAGTCAACTGGGCCTCGCCGGGGACGTCTGCCACGAGGCCGGTCGCTTTGTTTTGCCAGTAGGAGCGCCGGATGGTTTGAAAGCCGTTGCCGCGCAGAATGCCCAGGTCGCCGCGGATCACTTGTCCCTCGGACGGATGGAGACCGAGCGCCGCCAAGGGAATCGACATTTCGTAGTTGCCGTCCGCCTCTGCAAGTTCGACTAATCCGCTCACGTCGTCGACCGCGTCGAGCGTGATCGTCCGGGCGGGAGAGCTGAAAGTCACCGGATTCTTGGTGCCAGGAACGACGGCCCGGAACACGGCCGCGACAGTCTTCTTGTCGTGCTGGGTGACCAACAGCCGGAGGTCGCCTTTGACGGGATTGACGCGTTGGGGGTCGGCCGTGGGATCAGTGCCGATCATCAGATCGAGCGCGCCGCCCGTCTTAAAAATAGACTTGAGATCTTCCGCCGTGTTAGCCAACAGACTCGAATTATGGACTTGGAACGCGGCGTAGAGACGGTCCCCACCGATCGCCAGCGCCGCCCGATTCTCGACCGTATTGTGACCGAAGTTGTTCACTGTCACGGTCTGCAAATCGATCGTCGCCCAATCGGTGTTGGCAGCCCAGTCGGCGAGCTTCCCGTCAACTGTCGGAGGTGCCTTCAAAATCGCCACATCAATCTCGTTCCGGCCCTGATCCTTGATCAAGTCGACCGCGGTCTGCAGGTTGTACGCTTGGGCTTCCGCCAGGAGCGCGGGCGTCACAGCGAGGGACAGCGGCGCGATCCGCCGCACGCTCTCAAGGCCGTCGACCCGGATGATCGCGCTGTGCTGCGGCGTCGCCACGACATAGATTGTCCCATCCTCCGTCTGGTTGATCGTCGGCAGGAAGTCCTCCGTCCAGTGAGTCGTGTCGGTGACGTCCATCTCCCGGACCGCCTGCCGCATCGCCCACGGGCTCCTTTCCCACGTGTTGCGGAAGAGAGTCGCGACGAAGAGTCCGTCGCTGGTAAATAAGTAAAAACAGCCTAGGTTTGCATTGAGTCCGCAGATCGGTCCCGCATCCGAGTTCTTTGGCGTCACGAATCCGCCGAGCAGGTGGGTGGTCCCCACCATCTGTCCGGGCCGGGTCGGCTGTGGGGCGTTGTGCGATCCGTGAATGCTCGACCAGAGATCCGGGTAGCTCCACATCGGTTTGCCGTCTTTCGTACCGCCGACACTTCCGCCAGGGAAAGGTTTCGGAGCCGTGGTCATGAACATCCACCCGTTTGTGTCGATGAGTGCCTGGCCGGCACCGCGATTCGCTCCTCCTGCTGGAATCAGCCTTTCTCCCTTGGTGATGTCGTAGACCGGGGCTCCCTGATCGGTAAACCGGAGCGGCGCGATCCGGACGCCATACGAACTGACGACCGAAAGGTCATCTTGGAGGGTGAAACTGGGGCCGTAATCTCCGTCGATGATGGCGACCTCGTCGGGCTCAACCTTTCCGTCTCCGTTGCGATCGTTCCATACGAAATCGGCAGTCTGGAGCTTATTCCAGAAGCCGCCCCACCAATCTTTCGGCTGCGGTGGATGGGCAAGGATATCGGCAAGATTGGGGGGCCAGAGTGGACCGAAATCGTACTCCGGAGCTGCCCATCCGGCCGCCGCGCAAAAAGCTTTTCCAAGCAGCATGGGCCAGGCGCTGGCCCGGCCGACGGCCGCAACCGGGACCGCCACCCCGTTCCGCAACTGGAAAAGAAGGGTGACGCCCGACCCGCCGGCGTCGACATTGCCGCCGAACGAATCCGTGAGATAAAGCCGGTCCTTGTAATAGACCGGCTTATCCAACCAGTGCCAGTTGCCGGAATGCAGGCCATAGGTGTCGGCCACGGGGGGAGAGTAGATCGCGATGGGTTCCGCTGTCCCGTGCTCCCAATCAAGTTTCCATTGCATGTCGCGGTAATAAAAGAGGGTCTTGTCCTTGGGATCGATCGAGCCGCCTCCAGCGTATTCGTCAGGGCCGTAGAATGTCTTCCAGAGAGTTCCGTCCGCGTTCCAGACGCTGATCCGTTTGGGAACAAGATTCTCCTCGGCGACCCAGACCCGCCCGTTGCTATCAACAGTGACGTTCTTGGGGTTGTTCATGTGGAGCCGATCATAGGGACCGGCTTTCGGAATGCCCGCATGGCCAATCGTCCGCCGGGGTTTGCCTTGAGGGTCGAAGACCTTCACTTGATGGCTCTGGCCCCAATCGGTCAGATAGATCGTGCCACTGCTGTCGAGAGCCAGACCGCAGGGATCTTCCAGCCCCTCGGCAACGAGAGTTTCCGGATCGCCAAGCTTGATTGTCGGGGCGACGACCGGCGCGGCGTACCGGAGGAGTTTCCGGCCCGAGAGGATCAGGAGCCGGCCCTGGCTGTCGAAGGCCAAGCCCCGCGGATCGTCGATCGGAGCATCCCCGATGACTTTCGCCTGGGCGACATCAACGAAAACAATCTTGTTCGCGCTGGCCAGCGTGATTGCCACAATGCCGTTGCAGGCCGCCATTCCGCCAAAAATCCGGTTGGGATCGACTTTCGTGGCGCCTGCGGCCGGGGGCGCGACCACGCCCGCGGAAGCGACTGAAAAAACCGGCGCCATCGGCCGCATGGTGTACCCCTCCGGTCGCAGAACATTATCACCGATCGCGGTGAGGATCAGGGTCATGTTCTTATCTTTGTCTGAATCGAGCAGGCCGGCGTAAGCAACGGCCGGCGTCTTGGAACGGGGGACAAGCGCCGGCTTGTCACCGACATCCCGGGCCAACTGGCCCACGCCGCGCCAGACGCCAGACATGAAGTGCGTACCCCACACTTTGCGGCCGTCCAGGTCAGTGAGAACAAAGTCATGCGCGTTCTCACCCAGGCCGCTCCCGATCGCAATCTGGGGATATTCGCCGGGAAGGAAGACGACCGAGTTCGGCGGGGAATGCTCGGCGAGCCAGCCGCCGTTGTTCCCAATGATCCACGGCGGAGTCCCCGGATCGTTCACGGACATCTGGTAGCGAAGCGTGACCTCTTTCCGGAACAGGCCCCGAACAGTGTATGTTCCCGGTGTGACCCAGTCCCCGAAGACGTGATCGATCGAGTGTGCCGCCGCTTCGCCGTCGCGCTTCAGATCATCCATTCCGTCCCACCAGACTGTGTTCTTCCCGGCCGGATACGGAGTCTCGCTCACCAGGTTGCGGACCCGTTTCCCGGTCGCATCTTCGATGACGAGAGTAACGTAGCCCGGCTCTGCGAGAGTGAATGGAACAGGGATCGGCGGATGCGACTCCGCGCCCTTCGGCACGGCGGAAAACAGGGAAGCCAGCGGCTGGTCTCCGATCTCCGTCAGCGCGGTCAATTGGAAGAGACTGACCAATTTTCCGTTCCGGCTCGCGCGATGCTCGGCAACGGTGTTCTGGGTGGGCGCGATGGGCCGGGTGATCCGCAGGCGGACCGCCCGAGTCTTGATCGCGCCGCCAAAATCGACCCAGTCGACGGACTGATCAAGGCCACGGATCAACTTCCAATCACCCGACCGCGCGATTTCCCGGGTCGAAAGACTGGCGGCTCCCGTGAAGACTTCGATCTCGGCAGTGAGAAAATTGGGGCCATTCAGGAACACCCCACGGATCGACTTTTCGTGCGGCCAGGCGAGGACGAGCCAGTCGGGAGTCTCGGGAGCGACGACGTTGGTGTTCGGATCGTCCGGATTGCTCCGCCAGGGCTGCCACTCGAAGGTGGAGATTACGTTGTGGGCGGTCTCCCGTCCCGCATTCACTTGGACGCGGGAGAGCACCGCGGCGTCGATGCACCGTTCCTTGAGAACGCAGAGCGGGACCATGCTGCCTGCCAAGGTCCCGCCATTCTTCCCGTCAGCGACGTGGGTGAACCGGATTGCCCGCGTCACCGTCCCCGGCGGCAAAACCCAGAAATTAAGCTTGGACTTGAACCCGGTCTCCCCCGTGGTCACCTGCAGGTTTGCTCTCTGCTCGGCTCCGGAGACCCCATTCCAAGTGCTTTCGATCCGTTCGGCCGGGATCCATTGAGAGTCGTCAGCCAGGTTACCCGGGTAAGGCGCATCGGGCTTGAGCACACTAATCCGGCTGGCGGCCCAGCCGAGAATCGTTCCGACCGGCACGGGCCGGGTAAAGCCGACCCGCAAATGCCGGGGACCGGGATTGCTCGAGTCGCCGAATTGAATCTCGCGGCCTTGCGTGTAACCGAGCCCCTTCTCGGCATCGCGCGTCCAAACCGACTCGTGACGGATGTTCATGCCATAGTGTTGGAGGGCCGGCGTGATCACTCCTTCGACGCCATCGACCCACTGTCGGAAGACGGCGGGGTCGATGTCCTGGGTGGTGACTTCCGTGAACCCGGCAAATGGCGGAATGGCCGGAGCCGCCAGCGCGGCGGCGGCCAGCGTCAGGACGAGCAGGAGAAACGGACAGGTTATTTTCAAGGAAGGTTCTTTTGTTCACTCACGCAATCGAAGCGTTCACCGTTACGGACGGCCACGGCGGCGCGGCCATCCTCCCGGTGATGCACTGCGAAGCGGCCGGCCAAACGCCAGCTGACACCATCGATGGTTCCTTCCGCGCCGGCATCGTCCGTGGCGTACGCGATATGATCCGCGAAGATCCGGCCCTGCAAATCCGTTCCTTCGACCACCACCATCCGCCCTTCCCGCCGGATCGTGAATTCGCTTTCTTCCGGCCCGATTGGCTGGCACACCCAGAGGTAGTCCCGCTGACAATCCTGCTCGCACATCACGTAGCGCAGGGGCCCCACGATTCCCTCGTTGAACTCCACCGCGCCCGGCTCCAACATGTGAACCACCAGATTCACGTCATCCAGACCGGCGAACCGCAACACCGAGCCGGTGACATCCACGCGCTTCGCCAAAGCGCCGACCCGGAGCTGACTGCGAACGGTGCTGTGCTCGATCCGGTCCCACACAAGCACGTAGCGGTTGTGCGCGAACAGCAAATGGCGCTCGTAGAGAACGGTCGGGACCGGTGCGATATTGCGCCAGAAGGTATCGATTCCATAGGCTTGCGAGAGGTCCATCACGATGTAGTCGAAATCCGCGCCCAGCGACACCACGCGTTCCTGGCGCCGGAGTTCCGGCCCCAGGCCGCCGTGGTCCCACGAGCCGAATGTTACGACGTTATGGAGCCACGTATGATAGCCGAAGATCCTCGGCCCGTCAGGCGTTTCCGTGCCGAAATAGCCGTAGTCGGGCACCAACAGCGAACCACGCGTCGTCAGGGTCCAGTGCCCGTGATCGAAGCCCCAGTGATGGGTCGCCCGGCCGCTGCGGACAAAGAGGCTGGTCTCACTCTTCTGTCCCACATCGGCACGCAGCATGACACCGACATTCAGGAATCTTCGCGATGCCAGTTCCAGCGGCGGTGTCGCGACCTCCGGTTCGTCCACATAGAGAAAATCATAATGCGGCGACCAATCTCCCGCGACGGGACTCCCGCAGGCGCGCCACGCGGCGAGCAGACGCCCGCTAAGGCCCGGGTTGTGCCGCCGCACTTCCGCGACCGCGTGCGCCACCAGGGCCGGCAAGCGCGCTTCGCCGCAGTTGGAGCCCGTGTCGCCGATCGCCGGCAGATGGCGGATGCGTGTTTCGGAATCGAGGGCGGATTCGGGCCGCAGCAGGCGTTCGACAGTCGGCCGGCGCGGGGCGGCGAGGTAATCGACAAAGCAGTTCATGGCTTTCTGAAAGCGCGGGTCGGCATAGAAGTCGCGCGCGCCATGGCGCCGCAGCACGCTCGCCAGGTGCAGCAGGTTGTGGAACATGTGGCCAAAGTAACCGATCGACTCCGCGTAAACGCCGTCCGCGTGGAAATGCGTGTCGAGTTGATCCGAGAACTGCTGAGCCACATCGTCCAGCCAGATGCGGGACCGGGGGTGCTGTGCGAACACAGCGGCGAATAACCCCAAGTTGTAGTACACGTCGGTCTGAAAATTTGGCGTGCCAAACGTCGTGCTGTAGTTCTCCGCCAGAGTCCAGTTCCGCGTGGCGCGCGGGTCATCCGGCCGCCGGTAGTTGTGGTGGGACGGGAACAACGCATCCTCGGCCGTGGCATGGGCAAAGAAGAGGATGAGCCGTCGCAAACGCGTGCGCTCTTCCGGATTCATCACTCCCGCCTCAACCGCAACCTGATAGCCGACCGCTGCGGGTCCCAGCCCCCGATTCATCACCGGGCACTGCTGGTCTGAGAGGAAACCGCTGGCCAGGGCAATCTGGAGCTTCCGCTCGTAGAGGTCGCTGGCCGTCTGGTACAGCGCGCGGGCGGCCTCGCGGTCCCCCGTAATCGCCCAGCGCGTGAACGCGCAGTTGGCCATCTGGGTTTTCAATCTCGGGCCAAGCGAAGGAAACACCCTGGCCTTCCTCGTCCGCCACTCTTCAGGCGTCAGCACGGCTCCGACTCCCGCCGAGGCCGGCGCGTCGCCCGCGTCGAGCTCGCAACGCCGCACCCAGTCGAGCGGGAGATCGTTGAGCCGGCGGTGCCACACCGCGAAACAGGAGACCGTCCAGGTCTCGTTCCCCACCGGGAACTGGGGCGGGCGGTCGATGTTCCGGCGCTGCTCCACGAAGAGGAACCACGTTCGCCGACCCCGGCGGACAGGGCCGGTGGCCGTGACGGTGCCGTGGGCGTCGGTGGCGAACTGGTAGGTGCATTCCGCGGGGTACTCCCAGTTCCACGGATGGTCACCCATCATGGCCACCACGTCGGCAATGGAATGGATTTCGACATCCCCAATGCCGCGATAGCTCCCCTGCGGGCGCAGCGACTGGAGAAACCCCAGCCAGGGATAACAGGTCTGCATCTGCGAGTGATGCGGGGCCAGAGACCCCAGCCGATAGGCCGAGCGCGGCAGCGGAATCAGCCGTTCCGGATTGCCGGGCTCAGATCCTTTCGAGACGTAGAGATCGGCCGGGAAATCCCGCGTAATGTCGATCTCAATACTCCCGTCACGACCGGTGTCCATCTCCTCCGATACGCGCAGGAACGGCTCCTTCGCATAGAGCGTGGCACGCCATGTGTAGCGCCGCCCGTCCGCCAGCGTGAGGGTATACCGGTAACGGATGAACACGGGACCCGTCGCCTCGATGGCCGTGTCGATGGCAGGAGGCGTTTCCTCCTCGGCCAGCCGCGACGGGGCCACCCGCCCAAAACTGCGGCGGTCATGCGGAAAAAAACGGGACTTGGCCAACACCAGACGGCTGCTCCCCCGGCGCACGCCGTCGGGCCCGACCCAACCGATGAGCGGTCCGTCAATCTGCCAGGCATCGCCACTATCGACAACGGCCGGCCGCTGCGCCAAGTGAAACACCACCTCCCTGTTCCGCAAAATCCACACGCCCGGAGTCTCGCGGCAGGCCAACTCATCAGGCGCCGTTGCTGCCAGTGCCGCCGCCCGCAGGGTCAGCGTCGCCCCGGACCGCAGATTCACAAAACACGCCAGGGCGTGGCGATCCGGATCGTACTGGCACGGGAGGATCACCGCGCCGTCAGTGAGCGCCACCGGCACGTCCGCCGCGACACAGTCGAGGTGGAGCAGTTCATTGGTCCAGTCGGCGCCCAAGCGCTCCTGCAATTTCCATTCACGGTCTGCCATGGTTGCCTCTTTTATTTATTTGCGTCGTTCCATCACCAGCCTGAATTCAACTTCTCACACTTCGTCGATCTCGATCAGCAGCATCCCCAGGTCGGCCAGCGTCCCGGTCAATGTCACGCGGCCGTCGATTGCATCCACGATCTCGGAGGTGACGGCCGGCTCCTGCGCCTGGCGCAGGGACTCCAACTGGGAGCCGCGGGGCCAGGTCGGCGCGCCCATCTCGCGCCAGGCGCGTTCGGCCCAGCCATGCTCGCGATCCACAAGGCTCCGGCGGACGCGCACCCGCCGCGGTGTTCCAGTCAGAGTGACCTGATAGGATCGGGCGCTGCCCGCACCGATCATCTTTTCGATCCCCTCCGGCGAATCCCAGGAAGCTTCCGTGTTGGCGTACGGGTGATGATTGTAAACCAACACCTGCCACGCGCCGGCGTTCCGGCGGAAGACGGCCAGGCCTTGTTCCCACTCGTTGACGAGCAGCGTGCCACCGCAGCGGTTGAGAAAGTTGTAAGCGTGAAAACAGGGCTTCTTCAAACCGTGCACTGTCAGGATGCCCCAGCCACCGTGGAATTCGGCCCGCCCCGGAACCCCTTCTTCTGCGATATCGGACAAATCCCAGCGGGCCAGCGAATCCACCAAGCCCACGCACCGCAACAGGTTCTCCAGGTGGAAAGTGGCGCTGAACACGTGATCGTGCGTGCGATCCGGATTGCCCGGCGACGAACCCCATTCGTCGCAATGAATTGCGGCATTTTTGAATGCGCTGTCCCGGACCATCCGCCGCAGCAGCGACAGGTCATGATAGGTCGCGCCCCGGTCCCGAACCACCCGGTTGAAAGTCTTGGTATGGTCTTCGAAAGGAAAGTCGGCCGGATATGGATGTGTCGAGACAAAATCCACCGGCAGCCGTTCCCGTTCGCAGAAGCTGAGGAAATCGGCCACCCAACACGGGTGGTATTCGCCGTCCGGCCCAGGCGTGTAGTTGGCGGTGGCGGGCCCGCCGATGCGGAGGGAGGCGTCCACCGATTTAACCGCGTCGGCGGCAGACCGGTACAGCTCGAAGTATTCCGCCTGGGTGCCGGACCAGAATGGGATGTTCGGTTCATTCCAGACTTCGAAGTTCCAGCTCCGAACTTCAGCTACTCCGTACCGGTCGACGAGTGCCTGGACCGTATCCTTGACAAGCCGGCGCCAGGCCAACCCGTCCTTGGGCGGACAGGCTGGGCACTTGCAGTAACTGAAACAGGTCTTGTCGTTGCTGGCGAGCCAGCGCGGCAGGAAGCTCAACTCCACCATCGGTCGCACGCCCAGGCTCTGATAGTAGTCGTAATTGGAATACAGGTACTGGAAGTTCATGGGCTGGTCGGGGTCCGGCCAGAGATACATGTCATCATTGAGGATGCCGTGCTGCCGCAGGCCGCGGAAGCCGCACTCGCGCACCGCCAGGGCGAGGTGCTCCCGGAAATCGGATCGCAGACCGAGCGCGGCGCGATCCGCACAGATCATCCGATTCCAATAGGGCGCGACGGAGACCCCGGGCGCATTCAAATCGACCTGAGTTGGGAAGCATTCCATGATTGAGAATCCTGCGCTAGCTGGATTGATTGAGAAGCTGCGTCCCGAGGCTCTGGGACCGCCGTTGAATCAGTTCTGCCAGCGCGCGGCCTTTCTCCTCCAACCGGAGCCAACGATTTCGCGTCAGGACGAACTCCTGCCACTCGGCGGGAATGCAGGCGCGGCCGCGCCAGGCGCCGATCAGCCCGCCGGCACAGCGGCAGATGGTGTCGGCATCGCGCCCGATCTTCGCGCAGGCCAGCATCATGGCCGGCGCATCCTCGCCGCGCGTGATCAGAAACGTCGCCAGGGTGGGACCGAGCACCTCGGCGGAGTTCCAACTGATGCAGGTCAGCTCGTCCTTGTACTTCCAGTGCATCTTGTCCAGGTGCTGGATGTCCTGGAATGGCAGCACCGGGCCGATGATTTCAGTATAGTAACGGCGCACAAACTCGTCGCAGGTCCGGCATTTCCGAGCCAGATCGAGCATGGCCGCCATCTGGCGCGTCTGCAGAAAATCACGGGTAAATCCCAGTCCGGTTTCAACGATCGACTCCACTGTCGCCCCGTCAACAAAACAGGCGGCCAGGGCCGCCGCGTAACCGGCTGCCACGTCGCGCGGGGCGCCATGCTGATTGACGGAGGTGACGTCGGCAGCCATCACCGCCGCCTTGTTGGGGTCGCCGGCGCAGAGCAAACCGACGGGACCGATGTACATGACTGCATTGGTGGCATTCGCCTCGCCATGGCCGAGTTCCCGCTTGTTGATCTCGCGCAGGTTATTCCGCATGTAGGGAATCCGCTCGATCCAATGCATGTTATTCAAGCGGTTAATGGGGGCACCGCCATCCGGATTTTCGATTGGCTTTTCGAAAGATTCCCATTGCTGGGCGAAAAGATGGGCATCCAACACGCCGTTATTTTCCAGAATGGTGTCGATTAACAGGTCGGCCAGAACGGTGTCATCCGTAACCTCGCCCAACGGCAGCCAGCCGGCCTTGACCGCGACGAGGTCGGCAAAACCTTGGAAGTCGCCGTATGCCTTGAGGATTCTCTGATAGTGCAGGCACTCGCAGGGTGCGCCCAAGGCGTCGCCAACGGCGGCGCCGATAAGACTGCCCATGATGCGGTCGTCGAGACGGAGTCTCGCAGACGTCACCGGTTTCGCGGTCTTCAGATTTTTCTTAGCCATAATTTTATACTCTCTCTTTTGTTTCTCTTCGCTATAACTAAATTTTAACAACTCGGGTCAAGGGCGTAGCACTTCAGTTGTGACGCGTTCAGGACCTAAATCCAACTGAAATATGGTGAGCCTGCCTGCCTCGGGCGTCGGCCGGGTCTTCATGTTGACGGTCTGACAATCGGAAAAACCACACGAAGCGGGTTGGTTTGGGTAAACGGAGCCGGCTGCAAATCCTTGGCGGGAAGCCAACCGCCCACACCAACCCCGAACCAAAGCTCCTCCGCTCGGTCCGGGACGATGGGCAAGTACCGAAAACCTTAAAGATCCGCTGTTCCGCGCTTGGTTCAAGCAGATGACGGTGGTCTCGCATCTGAACGCAATGCCAATCTGGCAGCTCGATGACCACCGACGCAGCCGTGGTGTAAGCTTGCTTAGTGCGGTGTCGTGAGCCACGTCATGAAGCACATCAGGTGGTACTGGCCGGACCGATAACGTCTCCAATCAAACCATGCCGAAGCTGGTAACTCAGCAACGCCACCTTGAACCACGCGGCGTTGACCGCGAAATGTTGACTGGGCAGGTGCCCGCCGCCCAAGGCGTTCTTGATCTCGTCGTGGACGTGCTCGATCGTGCCGGCCTTTTCCCTCTGCCAAGTGACCAACCGGCCGCCCTGCCAATTCAGATTCGTCAGGACGGCGTGATGATGGCGGTCACTGCCATCGGCAAACAGATTGCCTTGTGCCTTGAGCAGTCGGAGGCCCACGTACCGCAACGGCTGACTGTCTTTTTTCTCGCTGGCTTCGCCCGGCACAAACGCCACCTCGGCCCATTGCCGCAAGGTCCCATCGGCTTCCGTCGCCAGGGTCTGCCACTCCGGATTGGGAATCTGCGCCACCGCCTCCGCCAAGGCCGGGCTCATGACCGCACTGATGGCGAAACCGATCGGCCCACCCGGTTCGGTCGCCCGGTCCGGGTGTTTCAGCCAGTCGATCAACCCGGCCTCATGGCAGGCCGAGTCCCCACGGAAA
>Ga0114951_10002807_pt1 | contig 19091 bp, 13 predicted proteins | sample AM7aDNAmetaG_FD_88677 | JGI IMG/M metagenome (GOLD analysis project Ga0114951, IMG submission 88677) | Freshwater microbial communities from Finland to study Microbial Dark Matter (Phase II) - AM7a DNA metaG | ecosystem: Environmental > Aquatic > Freshwater > Lake | place: Finland: Lake Alinen...
CAAGCTCAACCGCCTCAACTGTATCTGTCAGCGGATTGACTTCAGTCTATTCGAACGTAGTTGATTATTATGTGGGGTACATGTTAACTGCAAATTCGTCTAGCACAATAATCATTTCGTACGATCCAACGTCGTACACGTTTGGGTTAAAAGAATCGTTAGGGTTGATAGCGGTTGGTTCCGTCGCCACGATTTCTGACCCGAGCACAAATGAGGTGATTACGTTGCCAGGAATCGACTTGATTGGGAACGAAATTTTGGATTATAGTCAATCCTACAACAATTATTATATCATTGACGAGACACAATCGACTGGTTCAAATGTCGTCTACAGTAAAATTAGTTCGTACAATTATGCAACGCGTGCGCTGACATTGACAACGCCATTCCAAAATTGGAATTCGTCGCATCAATATTCATTGAGGAAAAGTTTGCCACAAGAATTTATTTCATCTTTTACTCCATCATTTTCAGGAAATCTTTCATCATATTATACTAACAATACAGATACAAATACAATTATTATCTATTTTACAAAAATCCCATCTTCTACATTTCCTTTTACACCAACAACTGTTACATCTCTCAATTTCAATTATGTAGGTCTACAATTGTCTATTAATAACACTACTGTCACGATACAAAGTGTAACCATTGTTCCACCACCAACTAACCCAGATTCACTATTAATATATAATATTAATCTACTTTTGTATGGAGCGCCGTTCACGATTGTATTATCTGGAAACGTTCCGGTTGTGACAACAACTGACTTTTTCACAATTAATCCGACATTCAATGCGGTTCCAATTCCAAATACGGATCAATACTACCCACAGATTTCTTTATCCAATTGCATCTTTTTGTCAAACGCAAACAATTCCGATAATTTTTATGCTGGAAAGTACATTTACATTTATCCACAGTCTACCTACAATAACCAAACGACGTCATTGACAAACATTCGAGGCAGTTGTTATTACATCAATGCCTACGTCGGGAACGGGTACAATGCATGCTTTGTGAGCATTGTTGATACTCCTACCGTAAATCCACCGACACAATTTTATCCAAGTTATTTGAATACACAAGGTCAAATATCTGGAACTATTAATATCGTTTCATTTGCAAAGAATAATTATACGCCGCTGATATACAATGGAAGCATGGTTTCGCAGAATGAACTTGTGGCATACGAAATCAATTTAATCAGTTTAATTCTTCCGAATTCGACGTTAACAACCGGTTCACGGATTGCGAATTATCCTTACGTCTACGTCGAACTGACGGTCAATAATAACATATCTCCAAATGTGATTTACAGCAATAATCCGAAAAGCGGACGTGCTTTATTTAGCGCGGCAGTTACGGATATCAAAAACAAAAATCAAACGCCGTTTATTAAATTGTGGGGCAAATATATGGTACAGACAGTTAAATTCAAGCCGAATGATAGTCTAAAATTCTCGGTGTTTTTACCGGACGGAACATTATTTCAGACTGTTGCGAGCGATTTTTACAGCCCATCTGGACCGAACCCTTTTTGTCAGATTGATGCATTGTTTGGTATACAACGATTATAAATTAATTTAATAGGATTAATAAAAGATAAATGAGTAATCGCCGTTTCATCGAAATAAGCAGCGCGAATCGTAACAGAAATCAGTACCCTCAACCAGCAGATTTCGAAGTCCCGTTTGCGCCACCAAGAACATTAAATCAGAATAGTACACTAAAAGGATCTTATTATACTAGTACTAGTGGACCAACAGGTCCAACAAGTTTAATTTACACACAAAATATGGACGTGGCAGATACAGTTACCAATGGCATCGTTGAATATTTGTGGAAAACGTCTGGACCCACAGGACCAGCTGGAACAGTTGACTCAACTACGACTTCGACGATACCGAGTACACAATCGGCGATTTATGTAAATGTGAATAGTTTAACTTCTTCTTATAAAAATGTCCAAGATTATTACGTTGGGTACCAATTAGTCGATAATAACACAGGAAATAGTGGTATTATTCAGAGTTATACACCGAGTATGGGGTTGTTCACGTTACAAACGCCATTAAACAATGCTCCATCAATAGGAGATACGATTTATATTGTTGACAATAGTCAAACGACTGTTTCACCGCCATCCATTATCTTGCCTGGAATCGACAATTGTGGCAAAAAAATATTGAGTTATGATCAGGCTTACAATGGATATTACCTCATTGACGAAACATTATCGACAAACACAAATGTTGTATCGACTAAAATCGTATCTTACAATTTTTTGACACGTACGGCTACTTTAAATAATCCGATACGAGGATCATCTGTAACTGACCAATATTCAATTCGTAAATCGTTGCCCAATGAATTCCATACGGTTGTAGGAAACCCTTCAAGTAATGGAAATTTGAATTTTCCTTACTTTTCAAATGTGCCAAATTACGACCAGATTGTTTTAAACAATTGCATCTTTTTGGATTCAACTGCAAATCCAAATGACAATTATTATACCGGAATGTACATTTACATTTATCCCGCAATTGTAGCGAATAATCAAACTACGCCATTAACCAATATCGAAGGCACTTGTTTTTACATTAATTCCTACATCGGAAATGGATACAATGCATGTTTTGTGACACAAGTCAATCCACCAAATGTTCCATCACCGACACAATATTATCCGAGTTATACAAGCCAGGCAGCTTCTTACCCAGTCCCAAATGGTAGTCCATCCACCACGGTAATAAATATCGTGTCGTTCAGTAATGACAATTATACACCGTTGATATACAATGGTAGCGTTGTTTCACAGAATGAGACAGTGGCCTATGAAATAAATCTCGTGAATTTGACATTGCCAAATATAACGTTGGTTACAGGTGCGAGAATCGCTTATTATCCTTACGTGTACGTCGAATTGTCGAACGTAACAGCATCAAGCGCGTCATCCAAGAATGTGATTTACAGTAACAATCCAAATAGCAATCGAGCATTGTTTTTGGTTCCAATAACTGATATCAATGAGCCGCAACGAACACCTTTCATTAAATTGGATGCGGGATCGATGGTACAGACGGTAAAGTTCAAACCGAACGATTGTCTGAAATTTTCGGTGTTTTTGCCAGATGGGACACTATACCAGACGATTACAAGCGATTATTATAGTCCGTCTGGGCCAAACCCTTTCTGTCAGATTGATGCACTATTTGGTATTAAAAGATTAACAGGTGTATAAAAAATTTAATTTAGTATTAAATTAAATGTATCTACTTCTTATTTTTATTCTAGTTGTTATACTTCTGACTAGAAAAATTGTTGAACCTTATCGAAGATTGGATATGACTGGCGGCGAATCGCGTCGTAAATGTAGAATGTGTGGGACATACGAACCATTCAAAGAATCAAAATGTCCAACTGTTACCTACGGAAGCAAGTTTGATTACATCGCCCAGAAAAAAGACCGAACATACGGTGTTCCAAACGGCTGCCAAAAAATATTTTAGTTCCGATCTTTTTGCATTTGCATCGCTTTTGTCAAGAGTGAGTTTCCTTTGACTGACGTTTCAGCTTTTTTTGAACTTACATCTCGTTCAGAATTTTCCGAATTGCTATTTTTTTCTACATGAACATAGGTATTGATTGCGACTTCGCCGTCTTCATCTTCTTCGTTCAAACCCAGGTCATCGATTGTTGTAAACGTGACGGGTTCAGAACTTAATGAAGTTGAGATTTTTTGTTTCAATGGATTTTTGTATTCTTCTAATTTATTTTGAGAAGTATGTCGTTCTGATTCTTGCCGTTTTGCATTTCGAAGAATATCTTCTGTCGATTTATCTTTTTCTTTTTCTTTATCTTTTTCTTTATCTGATTTTAAACTCATTTCTTGCAACTTCATTTCCTGTAACTTCATTTCTTGCATTCTCATTTCTTGCATTCTCATTTCTTGCAATTTCATTTCTTGCATTTTCATTTCCTGCATTTTCATTTCCTGGTTTCGATCGGCTTCCAATTGTAGTTTCATTTCTTTTTGCAACGATGTAAAGAAATCAAACGCATTTTGTCCTTCATAAATATCAAAATTTTCTGATGTTTCGTTTAAACGGATGAGACATGGTAAAACATTAACTTTGACTTTTTGGTCGGAGAGAATTTGGTCTCGAATTTGTTTATTATCAATACAGGTGAGAGTGAGTGAATTTAACAAGTCTGGCGTTTTTTGGAGCTGACTCATTAATTTTTTTGATGAATTTGAGAATTTGCTATAAAGTAATACGTCCATTTTAAATTTAAAAATGCATTTTAAATTTAAATTAAATATAAAATGGAATATGGAAATTGTATAGATAACGATTTGTTTACGCTATTGAAAGGAACAACAATTAATTTGAATACGGATTACGACGAGCGTATTGATATGTCACAGTATGTAGGGTGGAATACTATCATTGAGTGGGCCCATTTGCCGAGACAGTTGTTCACAAAGAGAACTGTGAAAATCATACAACAAAAAGTCTACGAATATTTGCTTCAATTTTCAAAAAAAGTAGTTCCATCTGAACGAATTGTGGTTATTGCATTGTATGGAGTGTACGAAAATCATATACCACGTACAGGAGACATTTACGGTAAATTTTTGGTAGTTGACGAAACACAACGTGACGATTATGGATACATTGTGGATAAAACAATCACATTATTAATTGACGGTATCCAGACCGATCTTGATATGGCTGAAGCCAATAGCAAGCTTTCAATCTGGAACAGTGTTCTTGGAGATTTCAATGAAAATGGGTTGAGACAGTATCCTCCTATAAAGCTTCGAAATAAAGGACCAGATAGAATGTTATTTCATATGAAATACTAATTTTTTTATTTTATATAAATGATGATCGTATTCTTAGTTGTTTTACTTATTTGTACGAATCCTTTGATTCAAAATAATTTTGCAAAATTAATTGGAAAAGATAAGCCAACTGAACTATCTGGATTATTACTCGGCTTACTTTTCGGTTCTGGGTTTGTCATTTACCATTATTTGAAAAAAACAAAGGAACCTTTTTTGTTCAAGGTAAGTGATTTCAATCCAAGATGTGGCGGATTGTACTATGGAAAGCCAACCACGTTTCAATACGACCGAATTGGATGCAATTACAATGTTCCAGTCAGCGAAAATAATCCGGATATGATTACAACAAATGGAAAATCGATAAAGGGGTATTGTACACCTGATCCAGACCCTCCTTTGGGATATATTGTTGGAGACGGGGAAAAGGATATGTATAATGGAGACCCTAAACTTTTTACAAATTATGGTGATACTAAATAAATTTAAATTATAGTAATAATAATAAATGTCAATATTATTATTTAATCCGAACGAATTACCCTACGGTGATTTGTCCCCTTTAAAAGATCACATCATTTCTAAATCGTACGCGTCCATCGTTGATAAAGAGATGATAAAAAAAGAGGTGGAAAGTTTAAATAATGAAGCAGCGTTAAAAAAAGCGATCGCGTATTTCACGAGTGAACAAGACCAACTTTATTTTTCGGCTTTGAAGGAAGCGTTAGACTATAAATACAGAGACGGACTAGCGTTACAGGAATTGCTCAATGTAAAAGAAGATTATATGGTTTATTTATCGGATAATTTGGCTTTGGGTCTTAAAAATAAAGAGGGTGATAATTTTGTTGGAAAATATTTAAATGAAATACGCAAGAATGCTAGACTAAAACAAGAAAAAGATTTTGTAAATAAAGTGTATTCCATTTATACTGTATTTAAGAATGAAATACTTTCGGGGAAAAATAAGTTGGAAAAGTACGTTGGTCTATCTGTAGACGACGTTTTAAAACTGAGGAGTATTGAAAATGAACCGATTGAGATTAGACAATACAATCCGGAGAAAGAAGAGAAAGAACGTCATCGAATTGTTTTAAAAGATATGTACGCAAAAATGATTGAAGAGTTTGAAACGTCTGTAGCCTTGTACGAGAAAAACTACGGAACAAGTTTTTACAAGAAATTAGTAGAAAAATTAAGAGAAAATCTGAGAGGTAATGTGATGGACGTCCAAGATTTTTCTAAAAAGATTGAAACTAAGAAATTTGAGAATGAAATGTATGAGATGTTCAAGGAAAAAGAAAAACTTCGTGTAGAAATTGAACGTTTGGAAAAACTAGAAAAAAATGGCGTAAAACAAGAAACGAATATTCAGGAATTGAAAGAAAATTACCAAAAAATGGTGGTTGGTCAAGATGAATTGAAATTTGCTGAATTTTACAAATTGGAGAATAAAATTGTAGAGATTGGAAAAATTCGGTCCGAAATTGAATTTGGAAAAAATGTAGAAAAACTTGATATGAATTATTTCTTGAAACATCCTTCTAAAATTGCAATCATTTTACGTTCAAAATATTTCAGAGAATGGAATGAATTAAAAAAGATTCGCGAGGATGATAAGGATGACGCATTACTCGCTTATTATGTTTACAAAATTGTCAAAGATTCAAAAGAAAAAGAGCGTGCTAAAATGACTGAAAAATTATTAATGGAATTGAAAAAGAAGAGTCAGATAGAAGACTTGAAAAAGAGATTGCGAAAAATGAATGAAATGGGGTTATTCAAGGATTTTGAGTACGTTGTAGAAGAAGATCAAATTGATGAGAATGATATTCTGATGTACGATTACGCCGAATACATTGAATCCATATCAAAACCTGAACCCGTACTTGCTCTTCCTATCCAAAATCCGCGCACTAAACCTATAACTAAATTGTGCAATGCTTGTCCCGACCATTTTACTCCCAAAAAACATAATATCAGAATTCCTCTATTTATATTGGAACATAATTGTCAGACTTGTACAGATAAACATTATGCTTCGTTCAAGTGCAAATTTTGCGACAAATACACGTGCGGTGTCGGTCTTTGTAAAACTCGAGTGCTTTCAAATACAGACAAAAAGAAAGTTTATACCACTAAATTAAATCATGTACCTGTAGATACATGTGATAAAGAAGAATGTAAAGGATGCATTGATTGCAAGAAGTGCGATTCTTGTTCTCAAGCGGTCACGAAATATTGTCTAGATTGCAAAAAGTATTTGTGCAACGATTGCGAAAAATTGCATTTGTCCGAATTCAAAATAAATTGCAAAGATTGCAAAAAAAGTATGATTGATATGCCTATAAAAAAATGCGAAGAATGTGATAAAGAAGCAACACATTATTGCAACACGTGTGACAAATACATTTGCGATACGACACAACATGAAAAACACAATTACAGTGCACTGAAAAAGTGCAAATGCGGAAAACTTGCCACAAACGCCTGTCTAAAATGCCAAAAATATGTCTGCAAAGATCATTTAAAATACGAAGTGATCCCTGATCACCCTGCAACCAAACATTGCACAGATTGTGACAAATACATGTGTGACAAAGTTTCTTTATTGCACCCATTTGGTCACAATGTTGTTTTATTGGAAACGAAAGCGCCGATTGTACCGGCACCGGTGCCTGTACAGGAAGTTAAACCAGAAAAGGTAAGCGTTTTTGTGTTTGATGATAAATCAATTCATAGTCCTTATTTTACTTATTTCATGTCTATTAATATGTACGAATTTCCTAACGTAATTTCCTATGTCTACTTTAAATTGTTTGAATTTTTCAATGTAAAGAATGCGTACATGGAATTAAAAAGACATTTTAAGCCCATATACCAAGGCGGAAACTTGGTAGAAATTTCTCTTTTTGAAAAGGATGACAACATTTATGTCATGCCTTCAAAGGATATCAATGCTTACTTAAATTTCGTGGATTTGGATGTAAAGTATCAACATATGAAGAACGAGTACATTAAAAACAAGATTCAAATGGAAATGAAACGTTTACTGGACACGAAATACAAAAAAGTGTACAACAAAACCGGCGATCTTGAATTTCCTTCAAAAGAAGTCCGTTTGTTATTGTCCACTAAAAAAGATCTTTTATTTAACGAAAAGCCTTACTTGGACGATAATTTTGTAGGCAACTATTTAATGTTGTTACGACGAGATTTGTATGATTTTTATGCCGGTAGATTTGATAAGGATTTATTAGTTGTAAGTGAAAGCGAATTAAATAAAGTGTTTGCGAATGAGGATGTTCGTATGTTTAGTATCAATAAGGTGAAAGAATATTATGAAATGGTAAAATCGTTCAAGGAAAATTATCCCGAAACGACGAATATGGACGGATTTCAATTCTTCAAAATGTACGTGGATTGCATCTACGAAGAATATGACATGATTGTATCGAATGTAAAACAAGAATTAAAAGGATTGAAAGAAACTAAAGTTGTACCTGTATTTAAAAAAGATAATTTAGCAGAAATAGTAGAATTAGAAAAGAGTGTAAGAGACTTAAAGAAAAAATCGGAAGAAATGAAACAAAGACAAACAAAAACGGCGATGGAATTAGTAAAGGAAGAACAAATCCAAACCTTATTAAAAGTGGAATTGAAAGATTTGAAAAATGTAATTGGTGTATTAGAAATGCAAAATGCGGACAAAAATTTAATTTCAAAATTAAAAGATATGAAAAAAATGAAAGAATTGAAAAAGGTGCAAGAAAAACAAGATGAAAAAGTTTCAAAATTGAAAGAATTGAAAGAAAATCAAAGCATATCTTTAGGATTGAAAGAAATGAATGCCCAGATTATTGAAAAAGAAAAAATTATTCTAGAATTAATCAAAAAACGAAATGAAATGAATGTTAAAAAAGGAACACGAAATAGTGAAAAGATTGAATTGTTACAGACTGAATTAGATGAATTACTTACAAATTTTGGATCACCTGTAGACTTTGCCAAAGAAACAGGCATCAAAGCCAAAGATTGTCTGGAAGATTTCTGGAAGTACACTTTTTATGTCTATCAAGTAACCAATTATATGAATGAAAAACTAAAGAAGAAGGGTAAAACCGTTTTCGAACAACTCGATGTAACTCGTGATCGTGTAGCAAATAAATTGTCATTTAAATACGCTCCAGAAAAACAACAAAAAGTATCAAAAATAGATGCAAAAAGTCTTCGTCTATACGCCATTCAAAATAAGATTTCTTTGAAAGTAAACAAGACGGATGAAGAATTACAGACTGAAATTAATGTCGGGTATATTGAAAATCCACGAGAATATATTCTTGAAAATAAACTTCAAATTAGTTTGAAAAAAGACAAAACGTACAAAGACTTGAAAAAAGATGTTGAAATGAAACAACTTCAAGTGTATGCAACCGAACATAATATTCCTTTAAAAAATCTTGTATGCCCTGAATGTGCTGGGTATCTAACAAACTACAAGTGTAATTCATGTGAATCCGTTTTCTGTAAAAAATGTATGAATCCAGATACGAAAGATCATGTATGTAAACAGGCCGTTATTGAAGAAGTTGATAAAACGTTTGATGAATTGAACAAAGATGTGAACCAGTATAAAGAACAATTCAAACGTTTTCCTGATTCTTTAATTCTAAAAATTAAAAAGGGAGATGAAATTGTAGTTGATCCAGAATATCAATACTACGAATCGTTTCATACCGATTTTGATAGTCAATACGAATCTTTATTGCCCTCCAATGTAAATAGTGTATCTAAAATCATGAAAGAATGGTTCCAAAATCCGAGTCTTATTATTGACGCGACAGCTCATGTTGGAATAGACGCAATTGTTTTGGCAAAAATGTTTCCTGGAGCACACATTCAAGCATACGAAACGGACGAAGAAAAATGTAAATTGTTAAAACAGAATATTTCCGAGTTTAAATTGGAAGAACGCATTAAATCTTACTGCAAACAGTTTGATTTTGTCGAATCTCCATCATTTGTATACATCGACACGATCTATTCCTCTTACAAACTTGAATACATCGCAGATCTCGTGAATAAAATCATTGTTGGATGCAAAACGAGTGTAGTATTAAAAGTTCCCCTTAAATCTAAGTTGGAAGGCAATTTTACCGTAGTAACAAGATATGTCATGGATGACTACATCTTACTGAAACTGACGATGAATCAGTTACAGATTAACAAGTTTCTATTAAAAGAACTATGCATCTCTTCCTTTGTAAATATCTTAAAACACCTTGCAACATTTATGGGCAGAGATATCGGAGAAAATGATATCCTGTTTGCATTCAACTTGCTCTATTTAGGTAAAAAAGTAAAATTTGAACAGAAAAAAATGCACAATTACCAATATCAACAAATTATGTTGTCTTTTAATAAAGAAAATATTCCAAAGTCAATCGCCCTCGCCAAACGAATGGAACAATGTGTCGATGAAATTGTCAACAGCATTCAATCCATCGACGAAAAAGACGTCATTACCAGAATTTTAATGTTTAACAAACAAGAAAAGGAACAAGAAAAGGAACAAGAAAAGGAACAGGAAAAAGAAAAAGGAGAAAGTGAAAAGAGTGAAAAGAGTGAAAAGAGTGATGATGAGAGTGAGAAGGGTGAAAAGAGCGAGAAGGGTGATAGTGAGAGTTTAAAATTGGATGATTTTGAGGAAGGTAGTATGGAAAGTGAAAATAGTAACAAGAGTCAGATGGACAGTGATATTGAAAGTGAATACGAGAGTGAGAACAGAAATGAAAGTGAATAAAGAATTTTTTTGAAATATAAAATACTTATTTTATATAAAAATGGTACCTGTAGGAATTAAAAGGTTTGTAGAAGAAAATATGGAAGAATTTAGAAATAGAGTTGCAATAAAGTTTAATACGTTACCATTCTTACTATCAGAAATTAAAGATGATAAAGTTTTTATCATTCCCCTTGAAAATCCGGACGATTTTGAAACTCTGATGAAAAATCTGCAATCTTTTAAGAATCCAAATTTTGAAATGATTTTTAAAGTCTGGTTTCACGACAAAAAAAATTACGAATACGAAGTGATTCTTGACAATTTAAAAAAAACAATCTTACAATATGATTTATCCATGTTTGAAGATTCTAGTAAAATCAAGAAATTTTTAATGAAAGATTACGAAGAACTGAAAAAAGAAAGTCTTGAATTTATGAAAAAAATAAAGAAAGACTATAAAGAATTGAAAAAAAAAGTGGACGAATTAAAAAAAATCAATGATATCCCCGAAAAACCTCACACCGAATTAAAAATGTCAAAGTATAATGTTTGTTACTCAACAAACTTACAATACTCAATCGAATACATTTTTAGTCTAATTCAATGCAACCCCAAAATCCCTTTCTGTACATTAAATTCCATCTGTAAAATGGATAAAGACGTAAAAGACGTAAAAGATTGGACCGAAACTTTCCCCGATAAAATCTTTATGAAAATCAATACAGGTACAGAATATGTTGACAGTTTCTTATTAAAAAAAGGTTCAAAAATATGCTTTACCTTCGATGACCGAAAAACATGTTTTTCAATCGGAATCAATTTCAAAGAATACTTTCAAAGCATATTTCCTATGGATATCAATTTACAAGAAGAAGATAAGACTGATATTCATGGATATTACTTTTTTTATGGCCAAAAATTTAACAATTATCTATACAGCGATTTGATAATGAACTCCTTTTTCTCCAAATATTTTTGTGTAGATGAATCCGATAAAGCAACTAAAAAGAAATCGTACCTATTAATCAAATTTCAAGGCGGAGAACAAGACTCATCTTGTTACATTTCTTGCAAAAAAATGGTTCATAATGATACAGATTTAAAATATATCGATGATAGTAAGATTGAATACGGTTCTTATTATGTCCGCGTATTTATAAAAAATTTTAGGTCTGACAAAACAAAAAAGTTCATCACACTTTTATCCAAACTATTTACCTATTACGATGAAAAAGAAGACGATATCAAAAAAGAATACGCAGACTATTTTACAAAAAAACCCAATTTTGAAATTGAAGATTCTGAACCCATCCCGAAAAAAAAATTGAATGAAATCGCACCAGAAATATTTGTCAGTGATTACCCCAGATCGTGCTCTCCAGCAAATCGACACCCGAATCAAATTGACAAATCAAAAACCTATGACATGAAATTAAACGAAGATTACATTGAATTCCCAAAAGAAACCAAAAAATACTGTTTTTATTGTGACAAAGAAGATTACCCTTATATCGGATTAATTGACAATAAACTTTCAAATAATGAAAAGTACGAATATCTGCCATGTTGCTTTCAAAAACCACAAACAAAGAAAATCGAAGCGTACATTCTTGACAAAAAAAAGATTGTGAGTAAGCAACAAGATACAATTTCAACATTAAATCGTCTACTTCCGGCCGGCCATGAAGGAAAACTTTCCGACAATTTAAAAATACTATTAAATGTAGTTTACAATGAAAAATGTCTTCGAGTTGGTGTAAAAACTGGATTCGAAGAATCAAGTTCTTTGTCGGACTCGTCGGGATCGGAATCAGAATCCGAATCAAACTACACTGAAAGGAAAGAAAAAACCAGAAATACGAGAAGTTTCTTGAATTGCGTCTTAACAGCTACAGGAAACCCTGAAAAAAATGTAAACAGATTTTATATCGCATCACAAGAAAATCCAGATCTAACAATCGAAGAAATGGTCGCCTTGTTTCATAATCAGAATGAGTATCTGGATCCTCGTAGATGGATTCGACTCTTGGAACACGAATACAAATGCAATGTCGTGGTATTTACACTTGAAAATAAAAATGTTAGTGTCATGACACCTTTTCACAAAGGACCTTACCTACAATATGAACCAAAATACAAAGATACAATATTAATTCTTGAACATACCAAAGAGAAAATATGTGAATTGATTGTAAACAAAGATGGAAAATTGTTCAAGACAAACATCACATTTTCAAAATTCTTATCAATGACGCAGTTTTACTTTCACGAAAAAAATAAACCCATTCAATTTGTAAAATACCCAAAAAATGTGTACACGAAACAAATTCTTGATTCGTACAAAAAAACAAGATGTCTTATTACAAAAGAAAATGAATTTCTATTATGTGACCCCATTCCTCCTTTGGATTTAGAAATCGTCGAGTTTGATTTGTTACAATTCGAAAAATCCAAAAAAGAATCAACACAAATTCTAGAAATCCAAACTACAAACCATATTTCAAACTTTTCCAAAAATAAAAAAATTGCATCTATTTTAAGTGAATACTTTATCTATTCTTTTTCAGTTTTCACAAAAGATAAACCCATTCTATTATTAAGTAATCTAGAAATCGTCAATCTTATCAAAGAATTCATCAAAGATGTTCTGGTTGAAAAAGCAGACTACAGTATTATACCTGATTCTTTCATTAATAAGAAAGTAATGAAAACTCACGGCTACCTAAAAGATAAAATTGTAGTTACAGATCTAGAAACGCTGAAAAGACTCATTTGTTCTTTACGTCTACGCATTTTCAATAATCCAGTCGAGGTACAGACATACCATCTCCGAAAAGAATTCCTCAATTTCTATGAAAGCATCTCTGATTATTTGCCCACCACCAATATCTTGATTCATTCATCCAGTCTTTGCAACATTGAAAGTATAAGTCATACAGTCTACAAGGAATTTCAACCATCACTTTCCAAATACTTTTTCCAATTTGATAAAAAAATATTTATTGCAGAATCCATCACCGACAAAGAAAAGAGAGAATTGGATGCAACCGAAATCGATTTGGATAAACCGCTTACAGCAAAAGGTAATATCGTAGTTAAATATGATAAATATTATGACAAAACTAAAATTACCAGATACCAAAAATTAACCTTACTTTAATCGGAGTAAGAAAATAAAGCGATTTATTTCCCCCAAAATATCATCACGAATATTTTTCAAATCAAGTGTAAGCACCAAATCAAAATCGCTCATTAAAAATTGCTTGAATCTCTTTAACATGTGCATAATATCATTGTCTTTTATTTGGATCGTGAATGGACTATATTTTATTTTTTTTTCTCCAAGATAAGTCTCTATGAACTTATCAAACAATTTGTCCAGTTTTTCATAGAGTTCGCCTGTAACAATATGCTGATTGTAATTATTTGTCGTCCAATGGTATACTCTAACGTTTTGTTGAATCGTCAAAAATTCTTCGATAATATTCATTTTATTATTTATTTTTTTTCTTTTAATAAAAATGCACGCAAAGAAACTTATTTACATTATCGCTTTATACGTCGCTGTGATTGGGGCACTTAACTGGGGTCTTCATGCATGTGGCATGAATTTGGTCGAAAAACTAGCCAACGCTGTCGGCGGAGATTCTCACAAGGAAGTGGAAAACGCTGTTTATTACCTCGTAGCCCTAGCCGGTTTGGTAGTTGGTGTCATGTTTGGAATCCATCTTTACAACAAAGAAGATCACGAACATAAATAAAATTGACTTTTTTCAACAAATACAAAAATAAATAAATGAAGATTTTATTTATTGGAGACCCACACATAAAAAATGACAATCATGAAGAAATTGACATTTTAATTACTCAATTAAAAATAGTTTGCGAACAACACAAATTCGATCGAATTGTAATCGCGGGAGACTTGATGCACTACCACGAACGCATTTTTACACAATCGCTGAACAAATCTCTTGAATTTGTAAGTATTCTCTCACATTACGCACCCCTAGACGTAATCGTCGGTAATCACGATATGATCAACAATCAGCAATTCTTGACATCCAATCACTGGTTAAATGTGCTAAAGCACGACAATATCACCGTAATTGAAAAGCCAAGTGTACAAGTCATCGACGGTTTCAAAATCGTATTGTGTCCCTACGTCTATCCTGGAAGATTCATGGAAGCGCTTGAACACTGCGATTGGAAAACGTCAAATGTGATTTTTGCTCACCAAGAATTTAAAGGGTGTAAAATGGGCGCGATCGTTTCAAAAGAAGGAGACGAATGGAACGAAACATTCCCGCAAGTAATTAGCGGTCATATTCACGATAATCAACGTCCGCAACAAAATATTTATTATCCAGGATCTCCATTACAACATTCATTTGGTGATACAGATAAACGTGTAGTTTGTTACATTGACGAATTAGGAAAAATTGTTGATATTCCACTTGACGTTCCTAAAAAAAGAATTGTAACAACCACATTAAAGAATCTGAACGTATCTTCTTTGGACTCAAAAAGTGCCCTGAAAATAAAGTTGTCTGCTACACCAGAAGAGTTTAAAATGTTTAAACAAACGAGCGAATACAAAACATGCATTGAAAAGGGTATCAAAGTTCAATTAAAAGTGGCTACGACAGAAAGAAAAACGATGGGAAACAAACCGTTTAAGATTTTATTGGATGAATTGGTAGTAACAGACGGAGACCCGTTATTGAAAAAATTGTATACAGATTTAGAAAGAAAATAAAAAATATTAATACTGTTTGGTATGACAGTCTGTATAGAGCCTGTATAGACCCTCTAGTTTTAAATAAAAAAAGTTGAAAAGAAAAAGAGAAAAAGACATAAAAAGAGAAAAAGAACTATAGCTTTCTTTCTGGAGACATATATAAAACAAAGTATTTTTAACTTCAAACAACCTATTTGGGTTACGCAACACAATATTTCAGGTCACGAATCTTATTATTTGATGTTTCAAACAACCTATTTAATATTTATATGTCTTTCCATAGATTCTTTCTTGGGAGTCCGCTTATACACAAATACCAGACATAGCTATACCTAGTGTTGTGCGCCTCGTGCTTGCCCCCCTCAATCCCCCCATAGAGAAAATAACCTTTCGTTTCCTACTCGTTAGTATCAACCCTTGATTGTTGTTTTCTCTCAACAGAGTCTTATCAATCTAGCTTACTTGGATCCCTAAGGATTGACTACCTTTACTCATTCCAAGCCCCGACTAGAGATTCTGTGTGATTGTCTGGCTACAATGTGTCTGGCACACAAAACGTCGTTTCAATTATCCTATGTGATGTGCCGATTGACTACATCCACTGTGGATTTTCTCTGAAGTTGTCATTTCCATGAGTCCCTCCTCGAGTCATACAAGGTCCTTATAAAAACTTATTGCACCAGGCGCTGTATGATGAGTCCCTGCCTATAGTAGCATTATTATTAACTTAACTTTTTTCTTAACCTAACTTAATATTTAAAATAAAAAAACCCTTTCAGGACGTATCTAGGATTTAGATACATCTTGAAAAGGTTTTTACCTATTAGATGCATCCCATAACCTACAGTCCTGGCTAGTCATTGCTCACCAACAATACTATTATAACATACGTCCTAAAATATTAGGATTTAAAAATTAATTTTCGGATTCCAATCTTAATTTTAGTTGTATAATTGTCTCAAGTTTTAACTTTGATTTTATCCAAGCTTTCTGCTTTTCTGTTACGAGTTCACCAAGACCATGAAGGATATTATTGTTGTCCATATCCTCTAATTCTTTGATACATACTTCAAGGAATTTTTTATATGACATTTCTGTTCTTTTCTCTACTATTTCTCTGTTTATTCCCCAATTGTTTTTCGAGAAGAACCAAACATCAAATATATCACGATTTGTTTCTCCTAAACGTTCGTGCATAGCCACAAGCTTATGGGCAAACATATCTTCTTTAATCATCACAAGCATTGAAACTCCATTAAAGGCACGAACATCATATTTTGAACCAAATTGCCTACGATTAATTTCAATTTTTACATTTTGAGCATTCTTTGCTTTGTTCTCATATGAGAGTAAAAATATGAGATTATATCTTTTCTTTTGAGATTCTTTCACTTCTCCATATTTTCTTACTATTTTTTCAACTTGTTCAAATATATAATCTTCCTTTGATTCATCTAAAATATCAATGTCTAAGTCAACAGAATAACGATCAAGTCCGTAAAATAAATAAGCAGCTGTTCCGCCTTTAAAACCCAAATAAGGACTGATTGTTGTATCAGAGTAAATATCAATCAATATCTGCACAAGTATATTTTTATGTATTGAATAATTTAATGTCATGTTTATTTAGTAGCTTTATAATTATCGTAATATTTCTGTACAGTCTTTGCCATTTTTTTATTATTATAGATTGGCAATATTTCAAACACTTTATCCCAATCAAGTGGAGAAAGATTGTCAATATAATACTTTTTACTTCTGTATATTGTATCAAGGAAAGCTCTTTCTTTTGAAGCAATAGCATATTCACCTGTTTGATCTATTCCTTTTGGGTTACTCAAAATAGTATCTTTGATTTTTACAAAGGAATAAGTTTGCCCATCACACTTAATTTCTCTTTTTATATACGAAGCAATAAAAATGTTTCCATAATATTGAAAAGTCATACCAGATGCCCCTAATACAGTTTCAAAACTTACATACGAAGGTCTAAAAATCTTAGTCGCAAATTCATACTTATCATAATTTTTATCCTTAGCATAAATACCCCTACGAACTCTAATGAGTTTTCCAGCTTTAACATAATAATTCAATCTTACTTGAGCAGTATCTGTTTGAGTCTCACGCCAAAGTAAGGCGATATCTTTCGTTGAAAATACGCTATTCTTAGACCTTAATAAAATGTCTAAATATTCACCTTTTTGAGCTTTATTATTCATATATCTACTGGAACTTAGGTTAAACCTAACCTCCAGTCCACATATTAACATTAATGGTTAATAAATGCAACCTAAAACGATCCAATATCCCCTTTTATCATCTTAACTATCTCTGGAAACTTAGATATCTTAAAATGTCCATTCTTACTCTTATAAATAATTATCTTTGAATCCTTTAGCTTATTTCTATATTTTTCAGCATGAGATACTGGTACACAATCATCATCAGCTGAAAACATAAGAGTTACATCTTTACAATTCTTCTCAATTAAAGAAAGATCCGATTTGAGTTTAAAACCACCAACTAAATCTTCGCCCAATATTGTATTATCAAAAGGAGGACAAATCATATAAACAGATAGCAACTTCTTAGGAAATTTATTCTCTGATAAGTATTTAGCTAAGAAAATACCCCCTAAAGAACCACCGACTAAAATCACATTATTATTTAAAAGTGGAATGTACCGTTCAAACCATATCTTCCAATCTTCATACTTCGCATTATCTTGAAGTGGAAAACGAGGTTTTATTATTTGAAATTTTTTACCTAGTTCTTTATCAATATATTCTTCAGTCCAACGAGGTTTTTTATCTAATTTGATTTCTTTGTTTTTAAGATAGCTTAAATAATCCTTCTGGTTTTTAAAAGTCATACCACCATGAATCATTAGTATTTGAGGTTTGTTTTTCATATCTATATTATATCAAAAATACTTACAAATCTTAAATTTTCTTTTTAGATGGTTTAAAACCATAGTCTACTCCCCTTTTTAATGGAGGAGGAATCTTTACTGTAAACTCAAATGGGATAACTTTATCGTTTATAGAATATCTAGGTGTGCTCACGCCACTCCGATTGATAAACTCATATGAGTTGAATATACCAGATTTTCAAGAATTTTGATAATCTAATTTTATTTCAAAATAAAGTTAAATAAATATCCTGTGAAAATAATTCCAACACCAACTATTCCGGCAAAGATAAGTATCAGTTTAGTTTTCATAACTTTCTTTAGAATCATAAACTCTGGGAGAGATAATGCTGTGACAGACATCATAAATGCGAGTGTTGTACCCATAGATACACCTTTCTCTGTTAATGCGGACACAAGTGGAATAACTCCCGCAGCGTTTGAATATAAAGGAATGCCTATTAATACAGCAAGTGGTACAGCATACCATTTACCACTTCCTGCGTACTGAGCTAAAAAGTCTGCAGGAAGATAACCATGTATCCAAGCCCCTAAACCGATACCAACTAAAATATATGGCCAGACTTTTTTAAGAATATCTAAAGTGTAATCAAGTGCATAATTAATTCTTTCTCTGCGAGACATACTTGGTAAATCAATATTCCCATTTACAGAATTTTGATAAACAAATGGTTCTACTAGATTTTCTACTTTTAAATGACCTATTACGATTCCAGAAAGGATAGCAATAATCAAACCACTAACAACGTATATAAGAGCAATTTCCCAACCAAACAAA
>Ga0114951_10002808_pt1 | contig 19087 bp, 13 predicted proteins | sample AM7aDNAmetaG_FD_88677 | JGI IMG/M metagenome (GOLD analysis project Ga0114951, IMG submission 88677) | Freshwater microbial communities from Finland to study Microbial Dark Matter (Phase II) - AM7a DNA metaG | ecosystem: Environmental > Aquatic > Freshwater > Lake | place: Finland: Lake Alinen...
CCGCCTCTTCATCATGCAGATCGTCCAGCCCGGCCTCGCCGGTCTCATGGATGGCTCGGTATCCACCCTCGCCCCCCTCTTTGCCGCCGCCTTCGCCACCCAACAATCGCACGACGCCTTCGTCGTCGGCCTCGCCGCTTCCGTCGGCGCGGGCATCTCCATGGGCTTCGCTGAGGCGCTCTCCGATGATGGCGCCCTCACCGGCCGCGGACATCCCTGGATTCGCGGCGTCGTCTGCGGCCTCATGACCACCCTCGGCGGCATCGGCCACACGCTCCCCTACCTCTTCCCCAGCTTCCAGATTGCCACCGGTATCGCCGTCGGCGTCGTGCTGGTCGAACTCGCCGTCATTTCCTGGATTCGCCACAAATACATGGACTCCCCCCTCGCCTCCGCATCCCTGCAAGTCGCCGTCGGCGGCGCACTGGTCTTCGCCGCCGGCGTCCTCATCGGAAAATCCTGACGCCCCCGTCCCGCCCTTCTTTTCTTACAAATTTGTGTTCATTCGTGTTCATTTGTGGCTCATTTATTTTCGTCGTCCAGTGCACAAAGCGCTCATTTTCCATTGTCGCTCCCACCCATCAGGCCATAACATGTACCCATGCCCCGCGCAAAAAATATTCGTACCGCTTCTCATTCGCCCAGCGCCGCGCCGCCATCGGCACTCGACGCCCAGCGCCCCTCGTTCATGCGCTCCGCGCCCGCCCGCCTCGATGTCCTCGGCGGACTCGCTGCCCAGGCCGGCGGCACGCTCGCACAAATCGCCCTGCCCCTGCGAGTCACCGTCACCCTCCAACCGCGCGCCGACTCACTGCTGATCATCGAGTCCGATCAAATTTCCCCCCCCGTCGGCGAGGGGCAGGTTACTTTTGATCTGCGCAAACTGCACCAGGCAGGTGATCCGACCGGCGAGTGGATCCCCGCACGCGAAGTGGCCGCGCTGCTTCAGGGACCGGCTCAATGGGCTTCCCCGCTGGTGGCGCTCTGGTACACGCTGCTCACATCGCACCCCCCGAAAACTCCGGCCGCAGTCGTTCCCGCCACCGCACCACACGATGCACCATCAGGTCCCGGCGCCACGCTCCTCATCCGCTCCACCATCCCGCTCGGCGCCGGCCAGGCCAGTTCCACCGCACTGCTTGCCGCCACCCTCCTCGCCTGGTGCGATGCCCGCCAAATTCACATGGAACCCCTCGACCAGGCCCTCGCCATCCAACGCGCCGAGTCGCTGGCCGATTCCCACGGCGGCCCAGCCCACGCCATCGACGCCCTCACCTGCCTGCTCGCCGATACCTCCGCACCTTCCTCAGATGCCTCCGCGCCTCGTCCGCGCCTGCTGCGCTATTCCGCCCAACCCCACCAATTCGTCGGCTTCGTCCCCCTGCCCGATGATGTCCGCATCCTCGCGCTCGATACCGGCGTCCGCTATACCGCCGCCAATGAAACCCTCGAAAATCTGCGCCTCGCCGGAGCCATGGGCTTTCGCATCATCGAAACCATCTACCGCGATCTCGGCCAGCGCCACACCCCCCTCCACGGCTACCTCGCCAACGTCAGCCCGCTCCTCTACCGCCAATATTTTCGCGCCCTGACCCCGCGCCGCATGCGCGGTTCCGATTTCATCCGCACCTACGGCGAACTCCCCGAACGCGCCGGCCGCCTCGATCCCGCCGCCATGTATCGCGTCCGCACCGCCGTCGATCACCTGATCAGCGAGCACGAACATGCCGAACAATTCCTGCAGGCCATCGAAGAACTCTCCGAAGACGCCCCCGACGGCCAGCCGCGAAATCTCACCGGCCTCGAACGCGAGCGTCTGCTCGCCCGCGCCGGCCGATTGCTTCTGGCCAGCCATCACAGCTACCGCCTGCGCCTCGAACTCAGTTGCCGCGAGGCCGACTGGCTCGTCGATCGCATCATGGAAGCCGGACCCGACAAAGGCCTCTTCGGCGCCCGCATCACCGCCTCCGGTGGCGGCGGCACCGTCGCCCTCTTCCTCCAAAATTCCCGCCGCGCCCAGGACGCCCTCCTCGATGTCTACAACGCCTACAACAAAATCACCGGCCTGGCCCTCGGCATCTCCGAAGCCGGCACCTCACCCCCACTCCCCCAGTAACTCTTCAACCCGAACTAATCATGTATAAATTCGCTTAAACGATTATATAACTCATAAACCATTTATCTGACATTTAAGTGACATTTATAAAACATTTAACTACACTGTCACCATGTTCTACCCCGTTTTCCACATCACTACCGAAATCGCCAAGCATCTGATGGCTATCGAAGCGGATCGCCAGTTCATGGCCGATCATCCCGAAGCCGCAGATATCGCTCTCCCATCACGCGAACAACCCGCTCTGGATCACCAGCCCCTCACCCCCGAAGATCTCCAGTCCCTGCACGGGGCGCTCCTCACCAATCAACTCCAGCCCCTCCCCTACCGCCAAAACCAAAACGTCATCCTCGACGGCCCCACAGGCGTAATCGTCTACATGCCCCCGGAAGCCTCCGATGTCCCCGCACTCATGTCCGAGCTTCTCGCCTGGATCAACGATCAGCAAACCAACTCCGCCCTACCCGCCCCGCTCGTCGCCGCCCTCGCGCACTATCAATATGTCACGATCCGTCCCCACGATGGCGGCAATGGCCGCGCCGGCCGCCTCCTCGCCGCCCTCATCCTCCGCCGCGCCAGCTACGACGCCATCGCCCACAATTCTCTCGACGATTACGCCGCGCGCCATCGCCCTGCTCTCGATGCCGCCCTGAGCGCCGGCCCCTCCCCCAACTACTACATTGGCCGCGCGCAAGCCGATATCACCGCGTTTCTCGCCCTCTTCATCGCCGGCATGGCCGAAGCCTCCCATACCGCCCGCCTGCTCCGCGCCAGCGCCGCATCCGCTGCAAAACCAACGGAACCCCCCGACCTTCCCGCACCCGTTCCCCCTGCCCTCCGCCTCCTCCCCCCGCGCGAACGCAAACTCCTCGACCTCCTCGATCGCCGCGGCATCGCCACCGCCGCCGACATCGCCACCCACCTCGGCCTCGAACCCCGCACCATCGTCGGCCTCTGCCCCCAGTGGATCGCCCAAGGCCTCCTCGAAATCCACAACCCCTCCCGAAAAAGCCGCTCCTACCGCCGCGGCCAATCCTTCGGCGGGTGATCAAACGAATTCGCCGCGCTCGGCACTTCTGCACGCTGGAATCCCACCCTAATCATTCAAATCAAATGTCACATTCACTGACGCCTGCACCGCGATCTGTCCCAGCGGCAGAGTGTCGGAATTCGCATCGCCTTCGGCAGTAGCCTGCGCAACGCTCTGCACAACATTGCGCGAAACGTTCAAATTACCAATGGAATACCCGGCAGACCCTTCCGTGATGGTCAACGGCTTGCCCACTTTGCAATCCAACTCATTCGCCAAGGCCACGGCCTTTTCCTTGGCCGCCTTGATCGCCATCTGCCGCGCCTGATCGCGGTATTTGCGGATCTCCGTGGTCTGGAAATCCACGCCGTGAAGCTGGTTGGCGCCATTCTTCAGGCCCGTCTCGATGAGCTTATTGAATAGCTTTACGTCCTTGAGTTTCACCGAGTACGACCGCCGGGCGTAGTAGCCGGCGATTTTGTTACGCTGCTCCTCGGCAAAGTGATAGGCAATCTGCACTTCCAGCCGGTCGGTCTGAACGTATTTTTCTTCGACGCCCAACCCTTTGATCGCCGCAACCAACTTGGCCGCTGCACTGTTGTTGGCGCTGGTGGCTTTGTCCATGTCGGCATCGAACGTCTCGATGCCGAAGGTCACGACCACCTGGTCCGGCGTGACGTAAACAATGGCCGTGCCGCTGGTCGAAATGGTTCGCGGCTGCGGGTCCGCGGCTTGTGCCGTCGTCATCCATCCCATCCACGCGATCATGGCCACCAGAGCAATCAGGCACGTACGCATCAGAGGACTCCTCATGAGAAATGAACCCAATCAGGCGAAAGTGTATGAGACGCCTCGTAATCGCGATAGTTCCGTACGATCGCGACTTTGCTGGACCCGGCCAAGCGCCCTGCCCAATCCGCTTGTTTTGATGGAATTATGCAAGATAACCGATGGTAATCGATACGCTACGTCCTTCTGCCAGCGCGAGATACACAAACGCGACAAACAGACAGAATCCGGACGTTGGCATCCTTTTGGACCTAGACGTAAACTACTGAGAGCGCGTCTAGCGCTATACTGTTAATCCCGGCAATCAGCGATCGGCTCCCCCATTCGCCCGATGTTCTGGAGAATCAGAAAGTGGAAAGTAACCCTAGTGCCAATGCAACCAACGGCGTGACCAACGGCCATAGCCATGCTTCCGTACCGATGGACGCCGTCAACGCCGGCAACATGGAACTGATCGAACAGCTCTATGCCTCCTACCAGCGCGATCCCAAATCCGTCGATCCCCAATGGGCCTACTTCTTCGCCGGCTTCGATCTCGCCGGCCTCAAACCTTCCGAAGCCCCGCAGGCCGCTCCTACGCCCGCCCCCTCCCCGGCCGCCGCAGCCGCCGCCGTTGAAGCCCCCAAGCCCGTTCTCGAAAACACCGAATACCAGAAGGGCCCCGGAAAGTTCATCCAGATCGGCGACCTCGTCCACAGCTACCGCGAGATGGGACACCTCATCGCCAACCTCGACCCCCTCGGCCACAACATGTACCACCACCCCATGCTCGAACTCTCCGAATTCAACATCGAGCCGGAAGACATGGACCGCGTCCTGACCGCCCACAGCTTCCGCGGCGGCATCCGCACCACCGTCAAGGATCTGGTGGACCAACTCAAACAAACCTACTGCGGCACCTTCGCCGTCGAATTCATGGACATCCGCGACAGCGAGCAACGCTCCTGGCTCCTCGAACAAATGGAACCGACGCTCAACCGCCCCGTCCTGTCGCGCCCGCAAAAACAGTTCGTCATGCAACGCCAGATCGCCGCCGAGGAATTCGAAACCTTCCTCCAGCGCCGCTTCCCCACGGTCAAACGCTTCAGCAACGAGGGCGGCGACTCCCTCATCTCCCTCCTCGATGAACTCATCGATACCGGCTCCGAGTCCGGCATGGATGAACTCCTCATCGGCATGGCCCACCGCGGCCGCCTCAACGTCCTCACCCATATCCTCCGCAAACCCTACGAAACCCTCATGAGCGAAGTCATCGGCCGCCCCTCTGTCAAATCAGTGGGCGACGGCGACGTCAAATATCACCTCGGCTACGCCTTCGACCTCGTCACCGCCAATGGCAAAAAAGTCCACTTGTCGCTGGCCCACAACCCCAGCCACCTCGAAATCATCAATCCCCTCGTCGAAGGCATGTGCCGCGCCAAACAAAACCGCAAGGGCGACGTCGAACGCTCCCGCACCATCCCCGTGCTCATCCACGGCGATGCCGCCTTCACCGGCCAGGGCATCGTCGCCGAAACCCTCTACCTCTCCGAACTCGAAGCCTACCGCACCGGCGGCACCATCCACATCATCATCAACAACCAGATCGGCTTCACGACCAATCCCAGCGACGGCCGCTTCACGCGTTACCCCTCCGATGTCGCCAAGGCCATCCAGGCCCCCGTCTTCCACGTCAACGCCGACGATCCCGAAGCCGTCATCCACGCCGGACGCCTCGCCATGGCCTTCCGCCAGCGCTTCCAGGCTGACGTCATCATCGACCTCGTCTGCTATCGCCGCCGCGGCCACAACGAGCTCGACGACGCCAGCGTCACCCAGCCCGTGATGGCGCGCGAAATCGCCGCCCACCCCACCGTCAAAGAGATCTATGCCCAGCACCTCCTGGAGACTGGCGACATCACGAAGGAACAACTCGATCAAATGACCGCCGAAGTCCACGAGAAACTAGAACACGCCCTCGAATACGCCCAGAGTTTCAAGCCCTCCGACACGCCGCCGCCCGTGCACGGCCCCTGGGCCAACTTCACCAAGATCCCCAAGGGCAATGACTGGGGCGCCAACACCGGCGTCGACAAGAAGACACTCAAGGAAATCGCCGCCGCCTGCACCCAGGCCCCGGAAGGTTTCCACCTCCACAAGACCGTCCAGAAGATGATGGACAACCGCCTTAGGTCCGTCACCGAGGAAAAAGACATCGACTGGGGCTGCGGCGAAATGCTCGCCTGGGGCTCCCTCCTCAATGAAGGCACCTGGATCCGCCTCACCGGCCAGGATGTCAGCCGCGGCACCTTCAGCCATCGCAATGCCGTCTGGTTCGATAACAAAACCGGCCGCCCCTTCGTGCCCCTGGCCGAGTACGCCAAAGACAAAAGCCGCTTCGTCATCATCAACACCATGCTCAGCGAGTTCGGCGTCGTCGGTTTCGAATATGGCTTCGCCAGCGCCGATCCGCAGGCCCTGGTCATGTGGGAGGCCCAGTTCGGCGATTTCGTCAACATGTGCCAGCCCATCATCGACCAGTTCATCAGCTCCAGCGAAAGCAAATGGGGCAAGTACAACGGACTCGTCATGCTCCTGCCCCACGGCTACGAAGGCCAGGGCCCCGAGCACAGCCACGCCCGCCTCGAACGCTTCCTCCAGCTCTGCGCCGAAGACAACCTCCAGGTCTGCTGCCCGACCACACCAGCGCAAATATTCCACCTGCTCCGCCGCCAGATGCACCGCCCGTTCCGTCGCCCCCTGGTCGTCATGAGCCCCAAGAGCATGTTGCGCAACGCCCTGTGCGTCAGCACCCTCGACGAATTCGCCTCCCCCGCCGGCTTCCAGGACATCATCGATGAAATCGATCCGCTGGACCGCAACAAGGTCCGCCGCGTCATCATGTGCAGCGGGAAAATCTACTACGAACTCCTCGACGAACGCCGCAAAAAAGCCATCACCGATGTCGCCATCGTTCGCCTCGAGCAGGTCTACCCCTTCAATGCCGAACGCCTCACCGAGATCAGCAAAACCTACCCGCGCGAAGTCGAAGTCGTCTGGGTGCAGGAAGAACCCCGCAACAACGGCGTCTATCCGTTCATCGGGGCCAAGCTGCATTACCATTGGATCGGCATGAAAAAACTTTTCTACATCGGACGCAAGCCGTCAGCCAGCCCCGCCGCCGGCTCCCACGAACAGCACGTGCGCGAGCAAAAGGACATCATCGCCCGCGCCCTGGGCGCCACGATGACCTCCAAGGAAGTACGCGAAGCCAAGGCGCTGGAAACCAAAACCGATCCGGCCCGCGTGCCGGAAGTCGTGAAGGAAGGATAACCCGCAGCAAGAAGTAAGAAGCAAGAATCAAGAAGCAAGAAGCCTGCCGCCGTGGTATCTTCTTCTTCCATTCTTCCTGATTCTTGCTTCTTGCTTCTAAGGAACCAACCCATGCCCACCGTAGACCTGATTGTCCCCGGCCTCGGCGAATCCGTCAGCGAAGCGACGATCGCCAACTGGACCAAAAACGATGGCGACTACGTCACCCCCAACGACGTCGTCGTCGAACTCGAAACCGACAAGGCCACCGTCGAACTCCCCGCCTCCAAGTCCGGCGTCCTCAAAATCGTCAAACCCAAAGGCTCGACCATCGCCGTCGGCGACGTCATCGCCAAGATCGACACCGATGCGCAGAAGCAAACCGCGCCCAGCAAAAAGCAGGAAGCTCCCGCCGCACCCGCTGCAGCGCCGGCTCCCTCCACCGCCCCGGCAGCTCCCGCACCACAGCCCGCCCCGGCGCCTGGCGTGCCTGCCGCTCCCCTCTTCGATCTTTCCAAAGCCAACCTCGATGACCTCAGCCCCGCCGTCCGCACCCTCGTCGTCGAACACAAAATTCACGCCGCCCAGATTCCCGCCACCGGTCCCGGCGGCCGTCTGACCAAAGAAGATGTCCTCGCCTACGTCTCTCGCGCCGTCTCCGCACACGAGGCCGACTCGAGCGCCGCCGCTCAATCCCAGAAAGTTCAGCCCACCGGTTTCATCAGCGCCCTGGGCACCACCGCCGTTCCCGATCGCACCACGCAAAAACCCGAATCCGTTCCCTCCGCGCCCACCCGCCCCCTCGCCGACGATGAACAACGCGAAGAAATGTCCAAACTCCGCCAGACCATCGCCCGCCGCCTCGTCGAAGCCCAGCATGCCACCGCCAGCCTCACCACCTTCAACGAAGTCGACATGTCCGCCGTCATGGCCCTCCGCGAAAAATACAAGGAAGGCTTCGAAAAACTCCACGGCATCGGCCTGGGCTTCATGAGCTTCTTCGTCAAGGCCGTCATCTATGCCAGCAAACACGTCCCCCAGGTGAACTGGACGCTCGACGGCACCACCGTCATCAAACGCAAAGCCATGCACCTCGGCGTCGCCGTCAGCACCGACAAAGGCCTCATGGTCCCCGTCATCCGCAACGCCCAGGATATGTCCATGGCCGCCATCGAATCCGAAATCAAACGCCTCGCCACCAAGGCCCGCGATGGCAAAATCTCCGTCGATGACATGACCGGCGGCACCTTCACCATCACCAACGGCGGCGTCTTCGGCAGCCTCCTCAGCACCCCCATCCTCAACCCTCCCCAGGCCGGCATCCTCGGCATGCACAAGATCGAAAAACGCGCCGTCGTCGTCACCGAGGCCGGCAAAGATGCCATCGTCATCCGCCCCATGATGTACCTCGCCCTCACTTACGATCACCGCCTCGTCGACGGCAAACAAAGCGTCACCTTCCTCGTCAAAATCAAGGAAGCCCTCGAAGATCCGACGCGGATTCTGCTCGAAGTGTAATACGGTTTCCACATGAATCATGCGCGTTTAGCGGCGTTGCAACGCAACGCTGGGTCGCTTCAATGATTCCCATCCGCGCATAAATAAAGTGTAAAGCGTGTAAGGTGTGGGAAAACAACAGAAAGCACGAAGCAAGCGCGGCGACGCGCTGGGTTCTTCTTACTGCCTAACGTTTATTAGTCTTATTTGTTTTTGCCGTTACCGCCGACACCGGTGACGCTGTCGTTCTGCACGCCCATGATGCGGCCACACTTGCCGTTGCTGGCCTTGAACACCGCCGAAATGCGTCCCGTCAGGTTCTGCGCGGCAGACTGTTCGTCATCATACCCTGCAGGAAGATCGACGCGGCCCGAAACGGTCATGGTGACGCCTAGCACAGTCCCCGTGCCTTTGAAGTACCCATTGTCATCGATGGCCAGACCGGAAATCACCAGTGTGCCCGAACTGCCGTTGGCCAGCACCACATTCACGGTCATCGAGATCGTGTCAGCGACGACCGCCGAACCGCTGCCGGTGAACTGCCCGGCGATGTTCACGGAATAGTTGCCCTGCTTCTGCCTCTTATGCGCGTTATTGCCATTCCCATTGCCGTTGCCATTATTGAGAATGACCACCTGCGCGCCCGTAACTTGCGCTAGGGCGATCAGAAGCAAGACAGAAAATATCCACGACCGTCGTGGCAGCATGCGAATCCAATACATCAGTACATTGCACTGAACTCTACCATACTGGAATTAAATCCTGATGAATCGCAGCAATTGCGAATCTTCCGCGGTGCCGACGCAATCCTCCCAGGACCATGGGTCGGTCTCCTGCCCTCTTTTATCGGCATAATGTCGCCTCCGATGTAACCGGGGCCGACGGTATCTCGATGTGAAACGACGTGCCCATCCCCGGTTTGCTCTCCACCCGGCATACGCCGCCCAGCGCGTCCACGTGGGTCTTCACCAAAAAAAGCCCCAGCCCAAGGTGCGAGGCGCTTTGCGACCGCGCTTTATCGGCCCGATAGAACGGCTCGAAAATGTGCGGCAATTCGTCCGGTGGAATGCCCACCCCCGAATCGCGAATGTCGATCCGCACCCGCGACGCCACCCCGGTTCCCTTATGCCCATTACTCGATGCATCGTCCGACACCGGCGCCAGCGTGGCCGCCAGCTCGATGCTCCCGCCGGCTTTGTTGTATTCGACCGCGTTCGAGAGCAGGTTGATCACGATGCTCCGGACGCGATCTTCATTGGTAATGAGCACCAGGCCCGGATCGATCCGGCGCTCCACGGTGATCTTGCGCTGCTGGGCCAGGCTTTCCGTCACGTCCGCGCACTGACGCAGCAGCGCCGACAAATCGATGGGTTCCGAATCGTCCCGCGCCGAAAAACGTTCCGACCGCACCTGCTCCAGCAGCGCCTCGACCAGTTGCTTGAGGAACTGTGCATCCCCCAGGCAACTGTTGAGTATGCGGTTGTATTCCTCGACGTCACGCGTGCGGTGCAGCGCCACTTCCAGCGTGGTCATGATCGCCGCCACCGGCGTGCGCAGTTCGTGCGACGCGTCGGCCAGGAACTGGCGGCGCTGCGAGAAAGCCGTGTCGAGCCGGTCCAGCATCGCGTTCAGCGTCGTGCCGACCGGGATCAGTTCCGGCGGAAGCTGGTCGATCCCGATGCGCTTGTCCAGCGAATTTTCGTTGATGCCCCCGATCTCCCGGGCCGTGTTGATCATCGGCTTGAGCGCCGTGCGCGCCACCGACCCCGCGATGGCCGCGGTCAGCGCTCCCCCGGCCACGCCCACGATCCCCAGCGTCAGCAGCAGCCGGCGCAGCAGATCATCGAAATGGTCCGCCCGGCCCGAGTACACGATGTTCACCGGCACCAGCGGATCAGCCGGCGCCGCGCGCCGGGCATAGGCTTTCACAGTGATGGTGCGGATGCGCGATCCGTCGGCCAGACGCGAAAATTCCGCCGAAGCCAGCTGCGGCGGCGGCGCATCGCCCGGCCGCGATAGCGCCGGACGCGCCACCGTCTGCCCCTGGGCATTGCGAATGACGAATCGATCGCGCTCATCCGCGTCCGCCACCCGCGGCACCGCACTGGGCCGTTCCACTTCCGGCAGCGATAGCGCCCGCGTCATCAACGTTTCGTCCAGATTGTTCAACAGCAGCGAACGCGTCACCACATACGTCAGCACACCGCTGACGATGAGAATCGCCCAGACCGTCAGGAGAATGGCAATGGCGATGCGTCGAGTCATGAGTCAACAGAAAAATGAAAAGCGAAAATAAAGAATACGTGCTCTCGGGACACAATGGCCGACCGCCCGTTTTTCTATTTTCTATTTTTCATTTTCTATTCTTCCCCTTTCATTCATCCGCGCTCAGCACGTATCCCTGGCCGTGCCGCGTGTGGATCAGTTTCTTCTCGAAATCCTTGTCGATCTTGTTGCGCAGATACGCGATATAAACGTCCACCACGTTGGACGCCACTTCGTCGTTGGCGTCGTAAAGGTGCTCCCAGATATCCGATCGCGAAACCACCTGGCCCTTGCGATTCGCCAGGTACGTCAGCAGCGCATACTCCCGTGATGAAAGCTTCACGAGTTTCCGCCCGCGCATCACCTGCTTCTTGACCGTGTCGATCCGCAGGTCCCCCACCACGATCTCCACGTTCCGGTTGTCGTGCCCGCGGCGCACCAGCGCCCGGCACCGCGCCAGCAACTCTTCCCATGCGAACGGCTTGACCATGTAATCGTCCGCCCCCAGATTCAAACCCTGCACCTTATCCTTCACCGAGTCCCGCGCCGTCAGGCAGATCACCGGCGTGTTGATTTTCGCCTTGCGCAGCTTCGGCAAAAGCGTAAAACCGTCCTGCCCCGGCAACATCACGTCCAGCACGATCAAATCGTAGTTGTGCGCCTTGGCCATGTGCTGCGCTTCATCCCCGTTGAACGTCATGTCCACCGCGAAGCCCTCTTCGCGCAGGCCGTCCGCAATGGAACGGGCCAGCGAGGGATGATCTTCGGCAACGAGTACTCTCATAGTTTCCTTTCCCATCATCAAGAAGCGCGTCGGCTCAGGGGCGGCGTGTGCCCCAGGGGCCGTGGGGCCGGGGGGGGGTCACGGTGCGTTCCTGATCGGAGTCGTCAGGTCCAGCAGCAGCGCATCCTGGTCCACGAGGCGCACGGTATTGTCGAGGTATAGCACCTGCACGCGGGCCGGGTCGTGCCAGCCGGGGAGGGCGTCGAAAGCCAGCGAGATTTGGGTCCGCGAAACCTGGCTGAACGACCGCCCGGCCAGTGTGGTCATCGGGTCGCCCGTGTCGCGCCAGTCATAAGAAGAGCCGAGCGAAGTGAACAGTTCGTTGTCCGCCGGGCAATGGAAAAGGTTGCGATGCACGTACGTCCGCAGCAGGTCTTCCCATTGCGCCGGAGTGTTCACGGTCGAGGGCAAACTTCCCCCGTTGTCGCCGGCGTATTGCATGAACGCCAGACCGATCCCCCGCAGATTCGTCGTGCACACCGCCGCGTACTTGGCCCGGTTCGTGTGCGACACGGCAATCGAAACCATCCCGATCAGCATCGAGGCGACGAAGAACGTCACCAGCAGCTCGGTCGTGGTAACGCCCGCCCCTCGCCGCGCAGCACCTCCGCAGCGCGTGGGACGATCAGGCAGATCATTTCGCGGCGTTGACATCGAAAAACACTTCCCGAGATACCCACCGATGCGCCCCGGCCGAAACGCCCTGACGCATCACACCATGGAGTTGGGTATCCACTCGTCGCGCTTCTGAAACGCGCCCGAGCGCCACCATTCCAACACGTCACCCTCCCTGGCACGTACTTCACCGTCTTCCGCTTGCAGCTGGTCCATTCACTGATGAGTTGCGAGCCGCGTACCCGTCGACTGTTCGCCACCGGTCAAATGCGTCGAAAGCTGTTGTGTTCCAAGGCCACCCGGACCGGTCCTCGACGGGCGCGGAAGTCGCGCGAAAGATGAACCATCTTATCTCTTCTAGCAAATCGCGAATTGGCCGTCAATACTGTTTTTTGAGGATCGCCGGTCCCTCGCGCCGAACGTAGCGGGCAACGCTGTTATCGGTCGAACAAGACCCGTTCTCTTTCGCCTTTACCCAGATTGATGCCCCAACTAATCCGCGAACACCACGGCCCACTTCCCACGGACCACTCAAACCTTCCCCGACGCACTCGCCCGCATCAACGTCGCCAGCAGCGTCTCCGTCAGTTGCCGGATCTGCGCGAAATCCGCCCCCGCGCGCAGCGCCGTCTCCAGCTCTCCCGCCTCCGCCGTGATCCCGTCGAATCCATACGACCCCCCCGAACCCTTCAATTGATGGGCATCGTGTTGCAGCGTCTGCAGATCGCGCTGGTCCAGCGCCTGCCGCATCACCCGCGCCTGCTCGCCCAGCCGCCCCACAAACTCCCGCAGCAACCCCGCCATCTCGGGATCATTCTGGAATCGGCTCACCAACGGCAGAATACCATCGCCCTCTTGCGGCTTCACAATATGCCTCCGCAAACATTGCACCAGTGCCTGGCTGTCGACCGGCTTGGAAAGATAATCGTTGCATCCCGCCTGCAGACACCGCGCCCGGTCATCCGACATCGCATGCGCTGTCAGCGCGATGATGGGACGCAAAAACCCCCGCCGCCGCAAAATACGCGTCGCCTCGTACCCGTCCATGTGCGGCATTTGCATGTCCATCAGGACGGCATCATGACGCCGCGAAAATGCCGCATGCAACGCCTCGCGCCCGTCGGCCGCAAAATCCACATCCACCCCCGCTCGCCGCAGGTACGCCGCCACGATCGCCCGATTATCCGTCCCATCCTCCACCAGCAGCACCGATACCCCCGGCAACGGATCCGCCGCCGCCGGCGCCTCCACCCCCGTGTCGATCGCCGCCTCCGAAAGATTCGCCACCAGGTCCGCATCGCTGAGGCTTCCCGCGGCAATCGTCAGCGTCAGCGTCGAACCCTGCCCCGGCATCGAACGCGCCACGATCTCTCCCCCCAGCAGACGCGCCAGCCGCTGCGAAATCGTCAGCCCCAGCCCCGTCCCGCCGAAGCGCCGCGTCGTCGAAGGATCCGCCTGCGTGAACGGCCGGAACAGCCTCCCAATCGTCTCGGCGTTCATCCCGATCCCCGTGTCGATCACCTCGAAACAGAGCGTCGATTCCGCGCCCACGCGCGGACTCGATACCCGCACCTCAATCCCCCCTTTATTCGTGAACTTGATCGCGTTGCCCACCAGGTTCACCAGAATCTGCCGCAGCCGCAGCGGATCCGTCACCGCCATCCGCGGAAACCGCGCCGGAAAGCGCAGCGTGATCTCCAGCCCCTTCTGCAACGCCCGCGGACGCGTCATCGACAACACCTCCGACAGCACCGCCGCAATGTCGCACCGCCGATGCTCAATGCGCATCGCCCCCGCTTCGATCTTCGACAAGTCCAGCACATCGTTGATCAGCTCCAGCAGGTGCCGCCCGTTACGCTGAATCGCGGTCAGCGCCTCCGCCCGGTCCGCGCCGCCATGGTGCGGATCGGCCAGCAGATCGGCGTACCCCAGGATCGCCGCCATCGGCGTGCGGATCTCGTGCGACATGTTCGCCACGAACGCCGATTTCGCCGCGTTCGCCGCCTCCGCCAGTTCCTTCGCCGCCGCCAGCTCCTGCGTCCGCTGCTGCAACGCCTCCTCGATCTTCTTCTGCTCCGTGATGTCCGTGCGCACCGCCATGTACCGCCGGATCGTTCCCCCCTCGTCCCGGAACGGAACGATCGTCGAGGCCACCCAGTACAGCGACCCGTCCCCCGCCCGATTGCAGACCTCCCCGTGCCACACCCGCCCCGCCAATATCGTCTGCCACATCTCCGCGAAAAAACTCTTTGGATGATAGTCGGACTTGATGATGCGGTGCGTCTGGCCGATCAGCTCCTCACGCGTGCGCTTGGAAATCTGGCAGAACCGGTCGTTCACGAAGGTGATCACGCCCTGGTCATCCGTGATGGCAATACTCGCGTGCTGATCGAGCGCGAACTTGTAAAACTGCATCTCCTGCAGCGCCCGGTCGGAAAGCTGCCGCGATGTCCGCACCGCCTCGTCGGCCGCTTTCCGTGCCGTCAGGTCGCTGACGATCCCCAGGTACCCTTGCGCCTTCCCCTGCTCGTCGATCATCGTCGTCACGGAAAGCAATCCCGGAAATCGTGAACCATTCTTGCGGACGTAAACCCATTCCCGTTCCTCCACCCGCCGGTCGTGATGCGTAAACGCCACGAACGTTTCAAATCCGGGCTTCACCGGTTCTTCGAACTCGCGCGTCAGTTCGGTCGCCCGCCGCGCGACATCCTCCGCATCGTGCAGTATCTCCGGCGTCTTCTTCCCGATGACTTCCTCCGCCGTGTAGCCGAACATCCGCTCCGACGCCCGGTTGAACGTCTGAATGATGCCCCGCATGTCCGTCGCAATAATCGCATAATTGGCGGAATAAAAAATGGCGTTATACAACGCGATCTTCCGCTGGATCGGATCCACGGGACCGGCGGGCGGCGAAGCGTCGCCAGGCGGGGGGGGCGGGGGGGGCGGGGGGGGCGAAGGGGGGGAGGTGCTCATGAGAACAGTCTACCCGAATGTATCCATGGAGATGCAACTCGCAAATCCCCGCACGACAAAACGGCATGTGGCCTTTGTCGAAGAAACCTGTGGAACATCGCGATTGGCGGGACTAGGGTCAAAAGGCGGATCGCAAGGAGCACACGAAATGGCCGCACGCACACTATGGACGGTGGGACATTCCACGCGGGACTGGGCCGCGTTCGTCAAACTCCTGCAAGCCTGGAAAATCGACCAAGTGATCGACGTGCGCACGGTTCCCCGATCGCGGGCGTTCCCGCAGTTCGAAAAATCGCGGATGAAAACCGCCCTGCCCAAAGCCGGAATCGCTTACGAGCACCTCCCGGCCTTGGGTGGATTGCGCCATGCCCGAAAAAATTCGCCCAACGCCGGCTGGCACAATGCCAGCTTCCGCGGCTACGCCGATTACATGCAGACACCGGAATTTGCCGAGGGCCTTAAAACCCTCAACCGCCGCCGCACCCAGCGCCGCGTCGCCATCCTCTGTTCGGAAGCCGTCTGGTGGCGCTGCCATCGCCGCATGATTGCCGACGCCGAACTGGCCCGCCGAATTCCCGTCAGACACATCATGACGGAGAAAACCGCCACACCCCACGCGCTGACCGAATTCGCCCGCATCCGAAGAAAACGCGGCCGCCCTCCGGTCATCACCTATCCATCGCCGAGGGTTGAGCCGCTTACTTGAAGAACGGCTCGATCGCGAAATGTATGACCGCGTACGCCACCGCCGCAATAAACGCCGCACACGGAATCGTCAGCACCCACGCCATCACGATCCGCTGCCCCCAGATCCACCGCACCGCACGGATCGACTTGGTCGTCCCCACCCCCAAAATCGCCCCCGTGATCGCATGCGTCGTCGAGATCGGCACGCCCCCGATGCTCGTAAATCCGATGATCGTCGTCGCCGCCGCCGTCTCGGCGCAGAAGCCGCCGACCGGCTGCAGCCGCGTGATCCCCGACCCCATCGTCTTGACGATCCGCCACCCGCCAAAACACGTCCCCAGCGCGATCGCGCCGTTACAACTCAGAATGATCCACCATGCCATGGAATGGTGATGCCCCAGAAAATTGATGTAATGCGACCAGTGGTTCGGATCGGTATCCGGTACCGCGTACTGGGCAAATGCCGGAACGGCCGTCAGCAGTGCAAAGATAATCCCCATGGTCTTCTGTGCGTCATTGCCGCCGTGCCCCAGCGAGTAGATCCCCGCCGACACCAACTGCAGCCGCCGAAACAACGCATCCACCCGCGAAGGCGTCGAAAACCGGAACAACCACGACACCGCAATCATATTGAACGCGCCCAGCAGAAACCCGAGCAGCGGCGACAAAAATATGCCCAGCATCACCATCGCCCAACCCGCCGGCTTGATCACCCCCAACCCCGCCTTCGCGATCGCCGCCCCCGCAAACCCCGCAATCAACGCATGCGATGACGACGTCGGCAACGCCAGCAGCCACGTAATGATGTTCCAGATGATCGCCGCGATCAGTCCCGCAAAAATCACGTTCACCGCCCCCGCCGGCCCCCCCAGCAGATTGACATCAATCAGCTTCCCCGAAATCGTCTCCGCCACCTTGGTGCCAAACAAAAACGCCGCCAGAAAATTAAACGCCGCCGCCCAGATCACCGCCTGCGTCGGCGAAAGCACACGCGTCGAAACCACCGTCGCTATCGAATTCGCCGCATCGTGAAAACCGTTGAGAAAATCGAACACCAACGCCACCGCAATAATCACGATCACCAGGTAACCGTTCACCGGCACGCTGGCAGCGGTTGCGGCCGTGGTAGCAGTCGTGGCGTCAGCAAGTAAATAGAGCGGGAGGGTCATTCAGTAGCAGGCTTTCGGACTTGGGATCCATCAAGAATCAGAAAACTGGGAATCGGGATACTCATCCATTCTTCAGTACGATGCGTTCCAACACGTTCGTCGCATCCTCGCAACCGTCGATCGCCGCTTCCATGAACTGGAAAAATTCCTTCCACTTGATCACGTGCAGCGGATCGCTCCCGTTCTCAAACAGCTTCGACAGCGCCGCCAGATGATTGTCATCCCCCACGTTCTCCAACCGGTGCACCTCAATGATCTTCGGCTGCAGGTCCGTCAACTTCCGCGTCTTACGCAACAGAAATACCGCCTGCGACAACGCCGCCGTCGCCTGCACCAATATCTCCGCCTGCTTCACAAACGCCGGCTCAATCGTCTTCACGTGATAACTGCTCAATCGCTTCGCCAGCGCATTGATATTGTCCACGATCGAATCCAGCTCCCCCACCAGTGCATGAATATCCTCTCGATCGAACGGCGTAATGAACGTCCGGTCCAATCGGTCCAACGCCTGGTGCGTCAACTGATCCGCCTGGTGCTCCTCCGTGCGGATATGCCCCACTTCATCGATCGATTCGGGAAACCCCGCCGCCAGCTTGTGCAGATGCCCCGCGCACGAAACGCCGTGCTTCGCCAAGCCTTCAAACAGGTCGAAAAACGTCGTGTCCTTGGGCAGCAGATTTATCATGATTTCATCCGTTTACTCATCAAATTCAGAAGATCGAATTATGGAGTCAACCGCGCCCTGCCGCAAGGCAGCCCGCCCCAAAAGCCCTAACACCCTTACCCAGCGAAACTTGGAATGCTCCTCCCGCAATCACCCGCCCTTGCACCATGCATAATTAACGGGCAATTTCCTCCCGGTTTGTACTGTATTTTGACGATGAAAACCGTTAGGCTTACGTGACTTATGTGTAAAACGATCCGTGGTATTCTCACTGCACTCCTGGCGCTGATCATCATCGCCGGCAGCTTGGCGCAGCTTTCTGGCTGCAAGGGCAACACCACGTCCGCCGCGCTCCCCGGAGCCACGCCCGTCGTCCCGCCCCCAACCGTCAGCGCCTACCCCGTCGCCACCGATATCCGCCAAGCCGATCCCCTGCAAGATCCCACTTGGCTCCATGCCCAGTGGTTCACCTTCCTCCCGCCGATCAACACCACCCTCTCAACCCCCACCACCCACGCCGCCATCCTCTATGATGCCGCCAACCTCTACGTCGCTGTCGTCAGCCGCCGCACACCCGCCGTACACGACACCATCTCCTTATTCATCGATACCACCTGCTCCGGCAAACAGCTTCTTGAAGTCTCCTGCGACTCCCTCGGCAAAACCGACGCCACCTGGTACCACAGCGCCATGGCCGCCGCCCCCAAAGACGACGGCACCCCCAACCTCGCCCATCCCCTCAGCACCATTCCCGAACTCCCCATCCCCGGCCTCAGCACCAATCTCCGCTCCGCCAACATCAACGGCACCGACCTCTGGACCGTCGTCCTGACCATCCCCACCAAAATGCTCCCCCAGGCCCTTCGCACCTCCCCCTCCGCCGACGCCCACTGGAAGGTCAACCTCATCCGCACCCTCACCGTCCCCTCCGCCACCGACGCCAACTCCCTCGAATACCGCCAGAGCAACCTCTCCCAAGTCTTCCAAGGCGCCCAACCCGTCTCCCCCTACCGCCTGGCCGACCTCCGCCTCCTCCCCCCCCCCCCCCCCCCCCCCCCCCCCCCCACCCCCCCCCCCCCCAATCCCCCCCCCCCCCCCCCCCCCCCAACACCCCCTCACCCCCCCCCCCCCCCCCCCCCCCCCCCCCCCCCCCCCCCCCCCCCCCCCCCCCCCCCCCCCCCCCCCCCCCCCCCCCCCCCCCCCCCCC
>Ga0114951_10002811_pt1 | contig 19071 bp, 12 predicted proteins | sample AM7aDNAmetaG_FD_88677 | JGI IMG/M metagenome (GOLD analysis project Ga0114951, IMG submission 88677) | Freshwater microbial communities from Finland to study Microbial Dark Matter (Phase II) - AM7a DNA metaG | ecosystem: Environmental > Aquatic > Freshwater > Lake | place: Finland: Lake Alinen...
CACTTTAAGTACTTTAGCTCACTTTAGGCACTTCTTTAAAATCTTAGTTTCAGCTGCTCATTAAGTCTGAATGTTTTGCGATGGTAGGGTGTTAGGCCAAGTTCTTTGTAAGCTTTTATATGAATGGGCGTAGGATAGCCTTTATTTTTGTCCCAGCCGTAATCGGGATATTCGTTATGAATTCCAAGCATGTAGGCATCTCTGAATGTTTTTGCCAATATAGAAGCCGCAGCTATCGACATATAGGTAGCATCGCCTCTTACAATACATTGGTGGGGAATATTTTCCATTGGTTTAAACCTGTTGCCATCTATTAAAAGCAATTGTGGTCTGACAGTCAGTTGCATGACAGCTCTCCGCATGGCTTCTATAGAGGCATTTAATATGTTGTATTCGTCAATATAATCATTGTCAAGTGATATTACAGCCCAGTCAAGGGCATCTCTGATAATAATTTCTTTTAAACTATTTCTATGTTTTTCGGAGAGTTTTTTGGAATCATTAAGCAATTCGTTTTCGTAATTTAAAGGCAATATTACTGCTGCTGCATAAACAGGCCCTGCCAGACAACCCCTGCCCGCCTCATCGCAACCGGCTTCTGTTAAAGTGTTTGTGTAAGAGGGTTTTAACATTTTCTGTTATTGATTACTGAACAATCAGTTTAATGGTTTCTAAATATTTATCGCTTTTTATTCTTACAAAATACACCCCTGCTGCTCTAAAATCATTTCTGGTTAGAATATTTTGATGGGTTCTTAAGTTTCTTAACGTTTTGATAGTTTTTCCTTGCAAATCAAAAACATCAATAATAACGTTTTTTAGTTGAATGGATTCTTGTATTGAGATTATTGTTGAACGAATAAGTGGATTGGGATAAATGACTATATCTTTTAAGTCGGCTAATTCATTCATATTTGTTGTTATTATTGTTGTTGTATCATAATAGCAACCATGATAATAAAATATGTTATTAAAAGGTTGAAACGGGATGTCAGTAGAACTATCTAAACGATAAGTTAAAATATCATTATCATAAAAGCATAATAATTTATTGCTAGTATTAAAAGTGCTGAAATCATCTAACAATCCTTTATTGCCACCAATACCTTCAATCCATCTTGTCCATGTATATGATAGAGGATGCCACATATCATACGTTTTTCTATAAAGATTATTAATTAATATTGAATCTTTCCCCATGCACTTCAAAATATTTATCCACGAAGACTGTTGGAATGGGATAAAAAAAGTATCTCCTACATTTATTTCAAAATTATATAATAGTATTTCATTGGCAGAATCTTTAGGTAAATAGTATATTTTTTTTATAGAATTTTCTTCTCTCAGTGCACCCAAATATATAGTATTTGGACTTGTAATATGAATTGTAGAATCAATTAACCCGTCATTATAAAACAGTTTGCTATAGGAAATAGCGTTAATAATAGTATCCCCAAATAACGCATAATGTACCGTATTGTATTTTGTACTATCTGGATAGTATGAATCCATTTCTAAAATATTCCACACCGCATTAGGATCTGGGAAAGGGGTGTAAGTTTGGGCAGGACTACTTTTCAGAAATAAACCAAAGAATAGTGTAAAAAATATTGGGTATTTCATGGCTTATTTGTTTAAATTCAAATATAGCACATAAAATATAAAATTCAATAATTTATTTATTTTTATTACATAATCTATCGTGATTCACACTTCTAAAAATACTATCCTTAATAATTTAATCCCGAAGGGATGGCATTATTATAAATAATCATAATAGAAGTATTATAGAAACCCTGAAGGGGTGACATTATTAATCCAGCCAATCAAAAAGAAATTTTTCATCGAATTCAACTTCAAATTTCTTCAACAATTCAATATATTCATCTTTAAATGTTGTTATACGATGATGTTCTTCCTGGTTTAAAATGTAATTATACACTTTTTCTATTTGTGAATTACTGTATGAAAATGATCCATAACCTTCTTGCCATGAAAATTTTCCTATTACAAATTTGTTTTTATTAATAAAATTGGTTGTATTGTTCTTTAAGTCTCTGATTAAATCTGAAAGGCACATTGAGGGTTTTAATCCAATAAAAAGATGAACATGATTTGAAACTCCGTTAATAATAATTGATTTTTGATTTTTATTCGAAATAATTCCAGACATATATTTAAAAACTTCTTCCCTCCAAGGCTTTTGTAACAGATTTTCTCTGTTTTTTACGGCAAAAACTGTTTGAATATAAATTTGCGAATATGTGCCTGCCATTTTTTATGATTTAATTAATAAGGGTAAAGATAACTGTTGTTTTTTTAATAACATAATTATGTCACCACCTTCGGGGTTTTGTTATCGTTGTGTTATACTTTTTATAATAATGCCATCCCTTCGGGATGAGTAAAATGGATTACTATGGTTTTTCATAATCATTTCATCCTTTCAGGATTTTTTATTTAATCTGTAAACCTGTAGCATTATTTTCTTAATCCTGTTTCTTCGTTTTGGTTTATATGCAAGACATATCTTTCCAAATCTTTTTGTAATTTTGCCCATCCTATTCATTTCATAACAAGCAGACATGACCAAGAGATATAATCTATTACCTTTTATTTTATTTTTTTTAATAAATAATCCATCTTTTTCTTCAGCGTTTAATAATTTCCAAAGCCCAACACCGATGAGCGACTCTTTAAAAAACAAACTGAATCCTGTGCATAATATGGCACGGTTAAGCCAGTATCACCTTTTCAAAGGCAATGATGCTGTTAAATATGCTTTCATTGTATCACCTAACCGTATTGAAATTACACTTTATGAAAGTTATATATCTCCAAACCATTCGTTGCATATTAAAAGCTACGACTACAACACAACAGATAATGCCGGCAACTTTACAGAAATACTGGCATTTTCGCCTGCCTATACGATTGAAGATGACAAGATTATTATTAAAGATTTGCCATTAGATTTAACAAAAAATTACATAATTGAAATAGATAATAAGAAAGCTAACATTTATTTATCTCCCGCTATTGGTGGTATTTTAGATACGACTTATAATGCCACAGATGTTAAAGATTTGGGGGTAACATACAGCGGTACCAATGCTACTTTCAAAGTCTGGTCTCCACCGGCAGGCAAAATAGAACTTATTATTTACGACAAAAAAGAGAATATCATTGTCCCAAACAAACCACTTTTATTGAATAGCCGGGGTAAAGGTGTATGGGAAATATCTGTTAAACCTGCTGATTTAAAAGGAGTTGTCAGTTTAGATGGTTTGTATTATCAATATAAAGTATATGCTTATGGCGAGGTTAAGATGGCTTTAGACCCTTATGCCAAATCAATGGCTGCTTTTGATACTATAGGTGCTGATAGAATTGGCAAAGGCGCCATAGTCAATATGAATGACCTTAAATCAAAACCGGCAGTGTTCAACAAAACATATTCTAATGCCAGATATATGGCTAACGAAACAGATATGGTGGCTTATGAAATACATGTCAGAGATTTCACAATCCAACCCGACATATTGGAACCTGAGGTTGCTGGAACGCTTAAAGGATTTATTCAAAAAACCGATTATCTGAAAAAATTAGGCATCACTCATGTGCAGTTAATGCCAGTCAGCAATTTCTATACTGTAAATGAAAATGACAGGGATTATAAAAAAGGAAGTGCCCGCGTAAGCAATTATAACTGGGGCTACGACCCTCACAGTTATTTTACAGTCGAAGGTTGGTTTGCTACAGACGCCAAGAATCCATACACACGTATAAAAGAATACAGAGAATTGGTACAGACCCTGCATAATAAAGGTATTGGTGTGATAATGGATGTGGTTTATAATCATACCTATATGGTTGAAACATTTGAGAATATAGCTCCCGGGTGCTATTATCGCCTTGATGACAATTTTCAGATTTCAGGAAAAACTGGAGCGGGTCCTACATTTGAAAGCCGCCGACTGATGGCAAGGAAGCTAATTATCGAATCGTTAATTCATTATACAAAAGAATATAATATTGATGGCTTCAGATTTGACCTTATGGGTTTCTTAGATCAGGAAACAATGCTTGCCATAAGAGAAGATGTAGGCAAAGCATATAATCCCGACAATGTCAATGAACTTATCCTCCAGGGAGAAGCGTGGGTTTTTTCCGATCTCAATACAGATAAAAATACAAAGGGCATCAATGCTGCCACTACTAAAATAAACTACCCTAAAAACAACTTTAATATTGGCATATTCAATGATGCTTCCAGAGATTCCTACACAGGAAGGGGTTACGATAGAGGCTTTGCTCAGGGTGTATATAAAGAAATAGACAGGGTGGCAACAGGTATTATTGCAGGCCTTATTGTCTATGACGCAGGCAAGAAGGCTATAAATACTGAAGTCTTCAATGATTCATACAATAGATTTGCCGATAAACCTTCCACATGCCTTAATTACTTATCCATACATGATGGTTTTACATTATGGGACAAAATAAACCTGAGCATTAAAGACTTCAGCAAAGTGGAAAGGGCAAGGATAATGCGACTGGCTTCTGCTATGCTTTTTACCTCACAGGGAAAGATAATAATCCATGGCGGAGACGAAATATTACGTACAAAACCTCTTGCATCAATAGATAAAGAAAGTAAAAGTGCTCATACTACCGAATTCACCGATGAAGAAGAAGGGACATTGTTTTTTCACGAAAACACCTATTGCTCAAACGATTATACCAATATGCTCAGATGGGACAGGCTTACTAATGAATACTATGAGTTTTCAACATCAATGCTGGACTACTACAAAGGGTTAATCAATATGAGAAGACAAATTCCTTGTTTAAGATATCAGAATGCAGAAAACATAAGGAAAGGTCTTGTGTTCTTAGGCGCAGAAGGACAAGGCAAGAATAATACATATTTTAAAGACTTTAATGATGAAAAGTTACAGAAATTGGAAATTAACTTTATAAACGGTCCTGCTTACGAAAGATATTACATTGCCGGAGAAGTTTATCCTTTAAATCAGCAGCCTAATTTTGAAACACCCGAAATGTATTTTGTTGATTTTGATGGTAATGGTAAAGCAAATATAGTTTTTGAAAAATCACAATTTCAAAAATTTGACCTTAACAAATGGGGAGAGGCAAGCAGTTTAAATATAAAGCTTATCAAAACACCCGGGAAATGGGATGCCTTACCTGCTGCATATACAGAATTAGGTAACAATGTTATAAAAATAAGCGGATTAAGTAATGACGGAAAGGTAAACATAGACTTGTCGAAGAAAGATTTTGAGGCAGCAGATGTTCCCCGTGTTTATGACTCTTATATTGCTTATTGGTTAGATAATACTCTGGAAAAAGACTTACCCAAAGGATATACAGGAACAACATTTACACAGCTTATAGTAGTTCATAACGCAAGTGATGAAACAATAACCGTTGATGCTGCTTATATAGAAAATCCAACAGACTGGGTGGTCATCTGCGACAGCTATAATGCGGGTGTTAAACCTTTGCTTTTTTCAACAACACCAACGACTAAAAAAGGTGAAACAAATGTATTAATTGAAGAGAAGAAATTGAGTGTGCCAAGGAAGAGTACGGCGGTGATTGCAAAGACAAAATAAATTCAAGTGCCTAAAGTGAGCTAAAGTGCCTAAAGTACTTAAAGTTGGAAGGCTGGAGGCGATACTCAACAACAGAACTATGAATAGAGTTTAAAAGCAACGTAATTAAGTCAGGTGTAATAATAAAATAACTTTTAACTCTTCACATTTAACTTTAGGCACTTTAGGCACTTTATTCGAAAACCATCTTCAAAACCTCTGTTGAGTGTATGTTGCCGATACCTTCCAGATGTGTTTTATAAAACATGATTATTTTCTCAAGAAGGAGTTGCCGTAGTTTACCATTTAATTTTAATGTATTTGAATTGGCGTAATCGGCATTCAGTAAACTATAGAAATAAAGAGCAAGGTTTGTATCTATAAATGTAGCATGTAAAGGTCTGTTTATTAAAAATTTACCCTCTATCATATCAAAATATGAATCTGGTTTATACGATTCTACTTTGGGGTAGAAGCCTAAGTACTGAGTGAAATGCAACATGAAAATCAAGTGAAAATCGGCATAATCTTTCTGTTCATTGTCAAGAATTTTAATAAAATGTTTCACAAAAGCAAACTGAGCCGCATTGGCTTCTTCTTCTTTAATGGTTTTAAGCAGAACTTCTGCTATAAAAATAGCAATACTGCTTTTATAAACTTGATGATGAACTGTCATTAAAGGCTCTGAGCAAGAGGCTTCTTTGATATGTTGGAGTTGTTTTTTCTCATTATTGTAAATAATCAGATCAAGAAGTGTAAGAGGTTGATATAGTGCAATTTTGTTTTGGGCTTTTTTACTCCTTAAATTATTAATCAGGTATGATTTAATACCTAATTCCTCAGTATATATCTTACAGATTATACTATTATCCGAGAACTTGTAGTGTTTTAATACAATGGCTTTTGATGAGATAATCATATTTAAAAGCCCATCAATTGATGAATAAAATCTTTGTCACGAATGTTTTAGAACCATCGGCATTACTGCAAAAAACAAGATAAACTCCTGTTTTTACTTTTTCACCATTTAAATTGCGTCCGTTCCAGATAGCCTGTCCGCCGTTAGCAATGGTAGAATAGACAAGATTACCTGCAACATCAGTGATTTTCACATCGACATCAGTTACTAATCCTTTAATAGCAATATAGCCGTTATAATTTTCTCTGACCGGATTGGGATAGGCATACACGTCAGTATAATCTTCGCTGCCTTCAGTGGCATCGCTTTTATATGAGATTATGCCCAGAGAAGTACCAATAAAGACTTCTCCGTTTTCGTGATTGATGGCAATAGTTTTTATGTTGTTAGAGAAAAGAGGACTGTTATTAGTATTAAAATGTAAAAGCTCTTGAGTACCGTCGGCAGAAAGTAAATACACACCCGAATTAGCTGTACCTATCCATTTTCTGTCTGCCCCGTCAACAGCAATAGCTGTTACAGTTTCGGTTTCCAGAAGATATTGGTTGTAACCTCCCAATGTAACCAATATTTGCTGAGCATCAAAATTCTCATTACTAAACACATTACCGGGAGAGTAAAAGACGGCTATACCCATGTCTGTCCCCACCCAAATTTGTCCTTTTAAATCAACAGCCAAAGAAATAACATTAGCGCTGGGCAAATTGCCATTGCCTACTGAAGTACCTAGTTTTTTTACTTTATCGTCAGACGTGTTGGAAAGGGTATTATTATCATTAAAAACCAAAATGCCATACCCTCTACCAATAATAACCCATTTCTGATTGTATTGGTCAATGACGAGCTCTCCAATAGCATTATCATTGACGAGTGACGGGAAGCTATAGGTATACCATTGTCCCGCAGGAGTTTTAACGGACAAAACATTATTAACACTGGAATTTGTAATCCACAGATTATTGCTTTGGTCGAAACATAAACCACCCACTCCAATCCAGTAAAAAGATTGTGCAGAAGTTAATGTACTGTTATTCTCATTATAAATATTTACAAATTGACTATCGTAAAACTCAAGAAGACCACGCTGCCATGAACCTGCATAAACGCGCTTTTTATCTGTCGGGTCAACAGCAATAGTAACAATATCATGTATGGTGTCAAAACCATGAAACACATCTCTGTCTATATTATTCCATGTTTCATCAATAAATGAAAAAACACCATCCAGATTATACATATTACTCCATGTAGATTCGTCTCTTAATCCCGGAGCAACCCATAAATCACCACTTTCTGCAGTTATTTTAAATACATTGCACGTTAAAGGTCCATTAGGATACATTACTGTATTGTCCTGCTCCCAGATATATCTTATTAAACCATATCGGGTATCGGCAATCCAAACTTTATTTTCATTGTCAACAAAAGCACCTTTTGGTAATGCATAATGACCATTATATTGATATACCCCACGTATCATGCTCAGATTATCGTCAAAGACTCTTACAAAATAATCGTAAGAGACAACTAAACTCCCATTACTTACATTAATGTCCTCAATTTTATTTGTATGAATGCTGTCAAAATAATACCACTGATTACCATCTTTATACATAATAGTGTCAGGTTTAGCAGCAGCCAGAGTTTTTCTGTTTACAAACAGCTTGTTGCTGAAAAATGCTATAGATGTGAATTTATTATTATAATTTATTATTGAAGTGTCTTTTGCCCAATACTCATAATTAGCTAGATTTGGCACATCTTTGTCAGCAAAGTAAATACCTTGCTCTGTAGCTGCATAAAAGGAAGTTCCATTATATGCTAAATCAAAAACCTCGATACGTTCACCCAAAGGTCCAATATAAAAGGTATTTTTTATTTCCTGCCGCATCAGGTCTAATTCAACAATGCCAAAACCACAGCTCAGATAAGCAAAATTACCCACAAACATTATTTTGTTTATATTTTTCTTGCCTGGTATATTCTTTCGTTTAATATCTGAGATATTGATAATATTATTATTGACAATTAAGTCAATATTTGAATTATTATAAGCAACAATAAGCGTCTTGGTATTTGGATGGTAATTAATAGTAGAAATACAAATATCCGACAATCCATTTATTTTAGTTATCCTGTTTAAGCTGTTGTCATCTCTTCTGTAATAAAAAAGGCTGGACGTTGTGGCACAATATACCCTGTCGCCTGCATCGGCAACAGCCACAGCATTACTATAAGGCAAGTGATCCCGCCACTGTCCGATAGGAATACCTTGAGCAAGCAAACTATTGAAGATAAAAAAAACGAAGAGAAAAATATTTGTTTTAATAATCGTTAAATGCCTCATCAAATTATGGTTGTTTATACAGTGATGAATTATTATTAACTTATTTTGAACCATTTTATTATATGGTGAGTTGGATATTTTTGAGCAAAGATATTCCATTTTTTTTGTTTAGTAAAATACATAATACTTTTATTCGTTTTATAATAAGTAGGTAACAGGTTTACATTACTCTGTTTAGTTAATAATTCTTTAATTTTTTACATGGCTTCAGTTTAATAACAAAAAAAATATTAGGTTTGGGAACATTTACTTTCTGAATAAATCTAACAATCAAACAACTATAAGCCATGAAATCTATCATTATATTTTCCCGTTTTAAGGAACTATTTATAATTTCCCTCTTGTTATTTTTTACGATACCTACTTACGCTCAAATTAAAAAAGAAAAAGAAAAAACGTTATTTGGGTTAGGTACCGTTTACGATTTTCAGACAAATGGTGCATCACTCGATTTAAGAGTTAAAATACCTGTTTACAAAAACACATATATAACACCCCGTTTGTCATATTTCCCGGCAGGGAATAATATTCATGAGTATTATCTGGGTGCTGACGCTGACTATCATTTTTACCAGTATAAAAAAATTAAGCCATATGCCTATCTGGGTGGGTTTTATGATAACTGGATAAATTATAAAGATTTTAGTTCAAATAAAGTAAAGAAAAACAATTTTGTTTTTGAAGGAGGGACAGGTGTGGTATTCGACCTCGGATGTCTAAATCCATATATCGAATACCGCTATGATACCAAATGGAAAGAAGGCTCGCTAGGTGCAGGTGTGTTTTTTAAATTTTGCAAATGTTTTAAAAAGAAAAGGGAAAAGATAAGATGCCCTGCTTTTTCATAACAAAATAAGGGTAAGTTGTATTTCATGTGTATCTGCTATGAAACCCAATCTCACCAATTAATTTTAATCTTAAAAAAAATATTATGAAAACTTTAAGAAAAATCCTATTCATCTTGTTTGTAATTGTCGGATTACAAATAATGAGTTCTTGTTCAAAAGAAAGAACAGAGAAACAAGTACAGACAGAATATGCCAACCTTGACGATTTTTACAATCAAAACCAACCCGATGAACAAACTTTTGTCATTGATTCGACAGGGGGAGATACTGTTACCGGACATGATGGCACAAAGATCTGGGGCATTCCTAAAAACATCTTTATGGTAAAAAGCACACAACAGGATATATCTTATCCTTACACACTTAAATTAATTGAAGCTTATAGTATCAAAAATATGATTTTTTCGAAACTTCCGGGAATCGCTCAGGGCAGTTTGCTTCATTCAGGAGGGGAGTTGAAAATAACAGCCTTTAAAAATTCTGCTGAACTGGCTATAAAAAACAACTGCTTTTTGCCTTTCCGGGCTCCGGCAGCTAACCCTGTTTCTGGTCTGGGTGTTTTCTACGGCTTTACAAATGGCACTACTAACGACTGGAATATAGATGTTTTGCAAACAGGTTATCTTTTTGCCAGCGACATTGTTACAAGTCTTAGCATCAGTGGTAATGGTTATCTTACTCATATTGCTAAGTTAGGATGGTTAAATTTAGGAAAGAAAATCACACCTGTCGCCCAGGATAATATTACGTTTACAGCCACAGGCACTAATACCAATTATATTGATGTTTATATCGTATTTAACAATCTGCACAATTATATTAAGGTTGCTAATCTGGCTGCCAGTAATTTGCCCGATGGTGAACCTGTAACAGTTTTTGCTATTGCTAAATCTACCAGTGGTACCATGTATTATTTTAAGAATAACTATACTATTACCAATGGTTTGCAAATTCCACTGACAATGACAGCATCAACAGAAGCTCAGGTGTTGAGTGAAATGGCTGGGTTGTAAGAAGGCAGTTTCTGACCTGACTTCCAGCTTCTGTCTCCCGCCTTCCGGCTTATTCAATCGTTGTTAATAATCTTTTTTTATCTTTTCATCATTTTATTCATGGTTTTTATTTAAGTTTGTTGCTTATAAATTATATAAAAATCATGGAAATTAAAGCTAAAATTATTCAGATGCTTCCTTTGCAAACTGGCGAGGGCAAAAACGGAAAGTGGAGAAAACAAGACATCATTGTAGAAACCGAAGGTCAGGTTCCCCGCAAAATATGTATTTCGATATGGGGTGATAAAATCAATGATAGTATTTTAAAAACTGGAAATCTATTAAATATCGCATTTGATATTGAAAGTCGCGAATACAACGGTCGTTGGTACACCGATGTGAAAGCATGGCGGACAGAACTTGTAGGTTCTTCAGCAAGGGCTGATACGAGCAACGATATACCTATACCTCCTGAAGAAGAATTGCCGGGTGATATGGATTTGCCTTTTTAAAAAGAGTCTTTCACAAAGTTTGTTTATTTATTGGCTTACCCTAAGTTTTTACTTTCCCAATTTTAGCTTCTACTGATTTGATTTTAGCTTCTAGCCTGTTGCCTTTATTTTTACGTATATCAAAATTGGCACTCAAATAAACCCTTTTTGAAAAGGGCTCCAGAATGGCATATGACTTTTCAAGAAACTGAAGGGCTTCTATTAAAGTATCCGTTTCAACAATAGTCCCCATCGGGGTTAGTTTGTACATAACACCGCTTTCGCGAATCATATTCAGTACCAGACTTACATATTTACTCTTGCTTTCGCCCACATCAGTAGGGAAAATAGAAAAAGAAACTAAAACAGACATTAGGTGAGGGTTAAGGGATTAATAATATATAATTATTGGAAAACTGGAGAATTGGAATATTGGAGAATTGGGCGTTTAAAAAGATGCCCATTTTATAGATTCTTTCATCTTTCCATTTTTCCATCTTTATTTTCCTTTTTATCTTACTATTGTAACAGTACCATGATACGGCTCGTGAATACCCTGCGGCAAAGTAAAAATGTAGTAATATGTGCCATCAGCATATTTACCTCCATCCCAATCATTTTTATAGTATGCACTTTCGTATACCTTTTTCCCCCAACGGTTAAAAATAAGAAGCTGACAATCAGGGACGTATTCAATACCACTAATAACAAAGTTATCATTAATACCATCACCGTTAGGAGTAAAAACATTAGGTATTTTAATATCAATAATTAAAATTTCTTTGGATGTAGAATCGATACATCCATGAGCTGTTTCCACTACGAGCCAGATTGTATGGTAACCGGTCTGAGCATAAGCATGGGATGGATTCTGTTCTGTCGAGGTTGCAGCATCGCCAAAATCCCAATTCCAGATTGTTGCAACAGATGAAGATGAGCTAAAAATAATAGGTAAACCGGGGGTTCCCACTGTTGGACTAAAAGTGAAATCAGCAACAGGTACGGGGTAAGCTGTTATAAAGTTATTAAAAGTAGTAGTATTGGCACATCCATATATATTAACTACATTTAAAGTAACATTAAACGACCCAGCATTGTTGTAAACAATATTTGTAGGGTTTTCAACTGTTGATGTACCAGGGTTCCCGCCACTAAAAGTCCAGTTCCAATGCGCTGCATCAGGAGTTAAATCTGTAAAGTTAACTGTTATTGGTTTGCAACCTTGTGTAATATCAGATGATATGTTAATAACAGGAATGGGCAGAACAGTAACAGATTTATAGGTAGTATCTGAATTACAGCCGTTTTCTGAAACATGTAATGACAAGCTATACAATGAAGGTGTATTCCAATTCACCTGATAAGGGCCCTGTCCGCTTCCTGAAACAACATTGCCACCTGAAAAATTCCAACTGTAAACAGCATTAGTAGTAGCATTTCCTGCATAGGTTAATGTAAGTTGGGCATCAAGACAAATAGTATCATTGGGAGAAAGGTTAAAAGCTGAAGTAGGGACTGTATTGACGACCAATTTCACAGAATCATTAATACTTTTTGTATGTGGTGTACAAGCATCTGTAACCGTAAGATAATAGTTGTTGACAGAAGGACCCGGTGGAGCTACCTGGATAGCGTTGGTTTGTTCTCCCCCACTCCACAGATAGGTAAAAGGCCCCACACCTCCCGACAGATAGCTGGTCAACGTAGTAGATTGGCCATTACATATAGTGTCGCCGGGGATATTAAGAGACATGGGAGGATAGTCTCTTAGATAAATTGTAATGGTGTCGTTCTGGCAAGGATTAGTTTCGAGAATAATTTTAACTGTCTGAATACCAGCAGGCACACCTGTTTCAACGGGTGTTATAACCACTTGAGCAGATTGCGAACCGACGCCAATAGTAACACATGTATCAATATGATTATAGTCAACACCGTTAACAGCACTACCGCTTATCTGGTAACAAATCTGTGTTGAAAAAGTGGCAGGTTGTGGTAATTGAAAATTCAATATAGCATCAGAACAACCTCTGTAAGCCATGGTATCACCAGGCATGGTATAGTTAAAATTTACAGAAACTGCATTTGTTGAAAAGCTTTCTGCATCAAGAAATACAGCAGAGTCATAGATGGCATCGCCGGCATCACCAATAGCTATTTTTATCTGATAAGGAACGCAGGGTGTAACAACCCTCCACGCTGTTAAAACTGTGGTAAACCCGTCATATTCAATAGTTGCCCCTCCCGCATTATCAATAAAGTATTGTGAATAAGAGTTTGCATTAACATTATCAATAGTTACCGGCAATGATGTACCGGGAATTATAGCAATATTCTCTGCATTGTTGGAATATGGTCCGCTAATGCCGGGTCCACTGAGAAAAAAGCCAAAGACATCATTAAAACTGGAACCTACCCATTCAGGATATTCTTCAGAACCGAAAACATATTTGAACCTTATGGTGTCTGATAAAGGAGTAAAAGTAAAGCTTAAGACAGCGGCATCGTTTATTGTATAGCCTGGAATAAGCATTGCCAAATCGGGGTCACTACCTGTACCATTATCAATACCGGTGCTTGCACTTATATTTGGTCCGGGAGCAGATAAAACATTACCTGTTGACATAATTATACCTGAAGTCATGCCTAAATTAGTAGGATTACCCCCGGTTGTAAACTTACCGATAGAATTAGGTATATTGCCTGAATAGGTAACATTACTAACAGTAACACCTCCTCCAACAAGTACATTTTGCACCAGTTGCGCCGGTGTCATGCTTGTATTGTCAATGATTAACTGGCTGAATGAATTGTGAGTAAAAAATAATGAAAGGACAAGAATGATTATTTGTAAACACTTTGATTTCATATATTATATGTTTTTATTCTAACTATTACTTACTTTATTTTAATTGATTTAAATTGTAAAATACAAATTTTTCAGTCTAACAGTGTCGTTTTTAATATAAGATGTTAATGCAATATTAAGAAATTTTATTGACAATTAATGAAATATTTTTTTGATAATAATGCTTTAATTACTTTTACTTTTTAAACTATAATTGATCCGTATGGTTGTAAGGTCTAAAACAAAACAAAATCCGAATAACAAGACGCTACTGTATTGCTTTCTGTTGCTTTCAGTTATCATCTTTTTGTTATACGGTCGAACTATTAAGCATGAATACGCAATAGACGATGATTTGGTTACACAAAACCACAGTATAGTTCAAAAAGGAATTTCAGCTATTCCTGAAATTTTTACATCTTATTATTTCATTGATAAGAAGATGCAGTTTGGTTACCGACCAATAGTAATAGTTAGCTTTGCTATTGAGCATCAATTTTTTGGACAAGATCCTCATGTAAGCCATTTTATTAATATTTTACTTTATATCCTGAATTGTTTTTTAGTATTTCTGATATTAAGGAAATTGTTTTCGCAAAATAAATTTCTTTTTCCTTTGCTTGTAACACTTCTTTTTGTTTTTCACCCTATCCATACCGAAGTAGTCTGTAGTATTAAAAGCAGGGACGAACTGCTCAGCTTTGCCTTCAGTCTTTTTGCCCTGTGGCTTGCTTTTAAGTTTGCAGACACATCTAAGAAATATCTTTTACCTATAATAACTCTTGTATTTGTATTGGCCATTTTTTCAAAACAAACAGCTTATACATTCTTGGCTGTTATTCCTTTAAGTTTGTTTTATTATCAGAAAAAGTTTGAAAGGAAAGTTCAAATAATGCTCTTTATTACACTTCTGACAGGTATTATCATAGCGTCACTCCCCAGGTTTTTATTACCACCTGTTCATCGTGAAATATTTTTCTTTGAAAATCCATTAGTTACCGCTGGGTCGTTAGTAAATCGTTTATGTACAGCACTTTATATTATTCCATTTTATTTAAAGTTGCTTATCTTTCCCCATCCTCTGGTATTTTACTATGGTTATAACATGATTCCAATACCTAAAATAACAGATCCTATAGTTATTATCAGCTTTATCTTTTCTTCTTTTCTTATTGTTTTCGCTTTCATAAAAATGTTGAAATATCCCATTATTTCTTTTGCTATTTTATTCTTTTTTATAACACTCTCTTTGTTTTTGAATATTGTAGAACCTGTTGCAGGTATTGTAGCTGAGAGATTTATTTATTTTGCTTCTTTAGGTTTTTGTCTGGCTGTGGGACTTGCTCTTTTTAAAGTTCTTAAAATCAAACCTGATGCCCAACAAACCAGTCCCAAAAAAATTACACAACTGGCTTTAGCATCTTTGATACTTATCTTACCCTATTCTGTTAAAACATTTACCAGAGCCAACGACTGGGAAAACTACTCTACTTTATATGCAAAAGATGTTAAATATTTAGAGAACTCAGCATTAGCTAACGCCATTTATGCAGAGATGCTTATCAATGAGATATTTACAGATATATCTAACAACAGACAGCCTACAGATTATGATAACAAGCTTAAACTTGCTGTAAAACATTATCAACAGTCAATAAGAGTATATGATGCTTATTTTTCTTCATACAATAATCTGGCTTTTATATATTATCAGTTTTATAAGGAATATAGCAAAGCCATTCCATATTTGCAAAAAGCTATAGCCTTAAGACCTGATTATACTGAAGCGTACTTTAATCTGGGTTATTGCCATCAGATGCTCGGTAATTTAAAAGAGGCTGAAAAGCATTATAGTGATGCTTTAGCTACTGATTCGAATTTTACTCAGGCTTATTCAAACTTAGGAGAAGTATATCTGCAAATGAAAGATTTTTCTAAGGCTGTTGATATGAATAAAAAAATAATGAAAATAGCTCCTGAAAGCGATTTGGCATATATTAATCTGGGTAAAATTTATCTTACTCAAGGAGATACTTTGCAAAGTATGAGTAATTTCGAAATAGCGGCTGAGAAATCGCCAAACAATATTAATTTGCTTAGAAACCTTGCTGCTTTCTATGAAAGAAAAGGCAATAAAGAAAAATCAGTGTACTATAATAGCCTTATTGAAAAGCAAAACAGAAATAAATAAAATAAAGTTTGTATATTTTATCTTTTTTTATATTGTAAATTAAAAAATAATCTTATATTTGAAAAGTGATTTGTAGTTCATTTATCAGATTTTAATAAATTCATTTGAAAAATCTTTTATTAAGTATTTTTTTTATTTCACTTTCTGTTATCTCGATAGATTTATTGGGGCAGAATACTTGTCCTAATGCTGATTTCTCACAAAGTAATTTTTCAAACTGGGTTGGTTATACAGGGACTTTTACCAATTGTTGTCCTACACAGGGTATTGTTAACGGAAGACATACTATAATGACAGGAGGTACCGACGCCCATACAGGTAATCTTTTAAATGTATTACCTCCAGGGGCAACACGATCGGCAAGACTTGGTAATGATAATGTAAATGCAGAGGCAGAGAGGTTAAGATATTCGTTAACAGTAACCCCTCAGAATTCACTTTTTATTTATAAGTATGCTGTTGTGATGGAAGATCCCGGGCATACTTCAGGTGACCAGCCAAAGTTTAATGTCCGTGTTCTTAATCAGGCGGGAAATCTTGTTGATCCTGTCTGTGGATTTTATTCCGTTGTTTCTTCTGGTTCTATTCCTGGTTTTCAGAATGCAGCAGGCTCTGTACGTTGGAAGAACTGGACTACTGTTGGGCTTAACCTGACACCTTATATGGGACAGAATATTACAGTAGAATATTCTACATATGATTGTGCACAAGGAGCCCATTATGGATATGCTTACTTATCATGTGCCTGTCACCCAATGCTTATTGATGTTGATTTTTGTCAGGGTAATGCAACTGTTGTGCTAACAGCACCCGCAGGATTTACTTATTTATGGAGTCCCGGCGGAGCCACCTCACAAAGTATATCTTTAGTCAATCCTACAATCGGAGCCACATATACTTGCACATTAACATCAGCAAACGGCTGTCAGGTAGTTTTACAATCTGTACTGAATCCCACTATAGTAACACCTTCGTTTATAATAACGTCTCCCATTTGCAGCAATACAAAAACATTTCAAAGCACATCCACCGTAAGTCAAGGGACTATACAGTCCTATTTATGGAATTTTGGCAATGGTGCCACTTCTACCCAGCAAAATCCCACTTACACATATCCCAGTTCAGGTACATATACTGTTACCCTCACTATTACATCTAGTACAGGCGGATGCACCAATTCAACATCTCAACAGGTAATGGTGTATCCACCCCCTTCAGCCAATGCAGGACCAGATAAAAACATCTGTGCCAGTCAGCCCACTACATTAACAGCAAGTGGTGGCAACTCTTACCTTTGGAGCAATTCATCAAATACACAGAGTATAACTGTCAGCCCACAAACAGCAACTACCTATACCGTTACAGTAACCGACGGTAATGGTTGTACTGCCAGTGACAACGCTGTTGTAAATATTAATCCTACTCCGACAGCCAGTGCAGGACCTAATAAATCTCTATGTGTGGGAAACAGCACTACATTAAATGGGTCGGGGGGAACAAGTTATTTATGGGCACCTGCAGGAACATTAAACAACAACACTATTGCCACGCCCGTTGCCAATCCAACTATCACAACAACTTATACCGTTACTGTAAGCAATGCTAATGGTTGTTCTGCAACCAACAGCATGATTTTGACAATTAATAATTTACCTGTGGGCAATGCAGGGCCAAATAACGCTATTTGTATTGGCAATAACACAACATTAAATGCAACCGGAGGTACAAGCTATGTATGGTCGCCTGCAGCAACATTAAGTAATGCCAATATAGCTAATCCTGTTGCCACACCAACATCTACTACAACATATACCGTATCCGTTACAGATGCTAACGGTTGTACTGCAACAAGCAATAAAGTGGTTACAGTAAATCCTTTGCCTATAGCCAATGCAGGCAATGATGCTGCAATATGTTTAAACTTAACCACCAATCTTAATGCTACAGGAGGTACAACTTATGCATGGTCGCCTACAGCAGGCCTAAGCATTTCGACAATAGCCAACCCTGTAGCTTCTCCGACAGCTACAACTACCTATACAGTAACCGTTACCAATAGTAATAACTGTTCTGCGACAGACAATTTAATACTGACTGTCAATCCTTTACCTATTGCCAGTGCAGGGCCCAATAAAGCTATATGCATAGGGAACAGCACCACTTTGAGTGGGTCCGGTGGAACAAGCTATTTATGGGCACCGGCTGCAACGTTAAACAATAACACGCTGGCAACTCCTACTGCCAATCCAACCATAACTACTACTTATACGGTTACTGTTACAAATAGTAATGGCTGTACAGCCACTAGCAGCATGGTGCTTACTGTAAACTCCTTACCTCCTGCCAATGCAGGTACTAACTCAACTATTTGCACAGGTCACAGCACAACACTTAATGCATCTGGTGGCACTGTATATGTTTGGGCTCCTGCGGCAAGTTTAAGTAATGCTAATATTGCTAACCCTATGGCCTCTCCTACAGTCACAACTACTTATTATGTTTCTGTCACTGATAATAATGGCTGTTCGGCCACGAGCAACAACGTTGTTACTGTTAACCTATTACCTGCTGCAAATGCCGGTACTGATCAGATAATATGCCTTAACCAATCTGCCAATTTAACGGCCAGCGGCGGAACACAATACCTGTGGAGTAATAATGCCATTACCCCTAACATAAATGTATCGCCTTCTGTTAACACTACTTATACCGTTACTGTAAGCGATAATAATGGCTGTTCGGCTACCGATAATGTCTCTGTTAATGTTAATCAGCTTCCTCCCGCTGAAGCAGGCAGTAATCTGGCTATTTGCC
>Ga0114951_10002813_pt1 | contig 19064 bp, 14 predicted proteins | sample AM7aDNAmetaG_FD_88677 | JGI IMG/M metagenome (GOLD analysis project Ga0114951, IMG submission 88677) | Freshwater microbial communities from Finland to study Microbial Dark Matter (Phase II) - AM7a DNA metaG | ecosystem: Environmental > Aquatic > Freshwater > Lake | place: Finland: Lake Alinen...
AGCAGCCCTGGTTAATCGCCGTAAAGAAGGATATTTTATCACTCCATCGGGCGATAAGGAATTGAAAGTGAACGGTAACGCAATCGCACAACGCCATGATCTCAAAGACGGCGATATTGTAGATGTCGGTAACCTAAAGTTACAATTCTATCTTAAAGATTGATCTTATCTAAGCAAAGGAGTCTTTTAATATAATCCGTGGATAAAAAAAATAATTGTGCCATAGGCGTTTTCGATTCCGGTATCGGTGGTCTAACCGTTGTGCGTGCTTTAATGGAGCGCCTGCCGTTTGAAGACATTATTTATTTCGGTGATACTGCGCGTGTGCCTTACGGCATCAAATCGGTAGAAACAATTAATCGTTACGCTCTGCAAATTACTGAATTTCTGATCAAGAAAGATGTGAAGCTGCTCATCGTCGCCTGCAATACAATGGCCGCAGTAGCGTATCAGGCAATCAGGAACTTATCTCCAGTGCCGGTGCTGGAAGTAATTGTTGCCAGCGCCAAAAGTGCAGCCCACGATACCCGCAACAAATCTATCGGGGTCATCGGAACACCGGCGACAATTAACAGCAACGCTTATGCCCGTGCCATTCACTTGTTGGATAAAGAAGCTAAGGTGTTTTCTCAAGCCTGCCCTCTTTTTGTGCCGCTGGTAGAAGAGGGCTGGTTTGATCATCAGGCGACAAGGCTTATTGCCGAGGATTATTTAAAGCCGGTAATTGCCGAGAAAATCGATACACTGGTTTTGGGTTGCACTCATTATCCGCTGCTCAAACCGATGCTGCAGGAAATTGTAGGACAGGAAGTAAGACTAATTGACTCTGCTGAAGCGATGGCCGATATTACCGCGGATTTAATGAATAAAGAAAATATGGGCAATTCAAGCCGCAAGCTGCCTGATTATCGATTCTGTGTAACTGATGTACCTTACCGTTTCCAGACGATTGGAGAGAAGTTTTTAGGACGAACTTTATCTTCCGTGGAAATGGTAAGCCTGTGAGGGAAATATAGAAAATGAAAATTATTCTTGCCGGTTATAATATAGATTACGATCTGATTTGTGAGCTCAAAGAAAAAAGCGCCTTTGGGCAGGATTTGACGCCGGAAACTATTTCCGCCGCTTACGCCCGGATCAGCCGCAGCCCCAAGCCTGTCAATGAACTGCGCCAAATCGCCCGTGCGGAAGTAGAGAAATCCCGCAAGTCTAACAATAATATTGTTTTTGAAATGGGGCATAGTTCCGTTGCGGAGCATGCCGTGTTTAATATTGATGTGATCGGAGTTTCCCGGCTGCTGGTGGAAGAAATTGAGAAATTCCGCTTATGCTCGTTCACAGAAAAATCCCAGCGTTATGTTCTCTTCAATAATGATTTTGTTGTTCCCGATGAAATCAAACAGGCGGGTATGACGGATTTGTTTACAGCTACTGTTCGGATGCAAAATGATTACTATACCAATCTCTATGAGCAGTTGAGGCCGCATGTTTTTGGGCAAAACAAGACACTTGCGGAAAACCCGGCCAACAAATCGCTTCTGGAAGGCTGGGCTAAGGAAGATGCCCGCTACGCCATAGCCCTGGCCACGGAAACTCAACTGGGAATGACTATTAACGCCCGCAATCTGGAATTAATGCTCAGAAGGCTTGCCGCCCTGCCACTAGCGGAAGCACAGCTCTACAGCAGAAATCTTTACGCGGCCACAAAAGATGTGGCACCATCGCTTATCCGCTACACTCAGGCAACAGATTATGACCGCCTGACCAGGCGCAATTTACAAAAACAGGCGGCAGTGATTGCGCAAAAATATTCACCTCTACCGGAAACTTCGGATAAGGCATCGGAGGTTAAACTGGTTTTTACCACACCCGATGCTGATCTGCAGGTTGTCGCCTCTCTGCTTTTTTCATCTTCAAACCTCAATTTCGATAAGTGTTTGATCCAGGCAAAGCAAATGAGCATGCGCGATAAAAAGATATTGTTGAAGGATGCCTTTGCCAACATCAAACTCTATGACGCGGTTTTGCGGGAGTTGGAAAATGTGGATCTGCAATTTGAACTGGTCGTGAGCGCCAGCTGTTTTGCGCAGCTCAAGCGCCACCGCATGGCGACAATTATCTCCCAGGATTATGATCCGCAATTGGGTGTGACTGTGCCTGCGGCGGTGCGCAAGGTAGGCTCGCAAAAAGAGTTTATGGAGGTGATTAAAAAAACAAACGATGCGTATGAGCAGATAAGACAAAAACAACCGCTTGTCGCCGCTTATGTTCTGACGAATGCTCACCGCAAGAGAGTATTAATGAAACTAAATGCCCGGGAATTGTATCATCTGTCGCGCCTTCGAACTGACGCGCACGCCCAATGGGACATTCGCGAGCTTTCAGAAAAAATGCTCAGGGCAGCGCGGAAAGTTATGCCGCAAACGTTGATGATGGCCTGTGGCAAAGATAGTTTTGATAAGCTCTATAAAAGTATCTTTTTACCCATTTCTTGACCAAGTAGAATTACATGACAGATAAACAGCAACTCTATGTTCTCCTTTTCGCTACAACTACGAGCGCTTTTCTGACACCTTTTATGGGTTCGGCCGTGAACGTCGCGCTGCCGATTATCGCTAAAGAATTATCCATGACAGCACTGGCGATGGGTTGGGTAGCTACCGCTTTTCTTTTAGCCGCGGCGATAACGCTTGTGCCTTTAGGAAGATTAGCCGATATTTACGGCCGGAAAAGAATTTTTCTTTATGGCGCGATAATTTTCACCGTTGCCTCTCTCCTTTGCATTTGGTCTCCTACACAAACTTTTTTAATTGTCATGCGTGCGATTCAGGGCATCGGTGGTGCGATGATCTTCAGCACTGGCACTGCAATGCTTGTTTCCGCATATCCCGCAGGCGACCGGGGCAAAATGCTGGGCATTAACATCGCCGCTGTTTACATCGGCCTGACAGTCGGCCCGTTTATCGGCGGTTTACTTACGGAGCTTTGGGGATGGAGATATATTTTTATTTTTACGGCTCTTTTGGGAGCCATGGTTATTGTGCTTACCACTGGTATAAATAAAGAAGAACGGGGAGGAGCAAAAGGGGAAAGCTTTGACCTTGCCGGATCTCTGCTTTATGCTGTAGCGCTATTTGCAATTATGTACGGTATTTCCTTACTCCCCTCCCGGATGGCCGTTTTGCTCATTGCCTCAGGGCTGATCTGCTTTATCTTCTTCGCTTACCGGCAGCTGCAAATACCCTTTCCATTATTGAATATTCGCTTATTTCTGGATAATAGGGTATTTGCCTTTTCCAATCTTGCCGCACTGATCAATTACCTGGCTACATTTGCTGTAACCTTTTTACTGAGTCTTTATTTGCAGCACATCAAAATGCTGACGCCATCTCAGACAGGCCTTGTTCTTATTGCCGAGCCTATTGTGCAGGCGTTCTTCTCACCCTTGGCAGGAAGGCTCTCCGATCGTTATGAACCACAGATAATTTCCTCCATCGGCATGGCGCTCAATGTCGTTGGACTCATCCCGCTAATTTTTATTTCCAATGATACAAGCATCCATTATATTGTAATTTGCTTGATAATTCTGGGGGTAGGGTTCGCGCTTTTTTCCTCACCCAATGTAAATGCCACCATGAGCTCAGTAGAAAATAAATTTTACGGCATAGCTTCGGCAACACTCGGTACGATGAGGCTGGTCGGTCAGATGTTGAGCATGGGTATTACAATGCTGATCTTTGCTGTAATCATCGGGAACCAAACTATATCTAAAGCTAACAATCCGCTTCTCTTGCAGAGCACTCAAATTATTTTTATTATTCTGGCTGTCATTTGTACCGTGGGCATTTCCGCCTCCCTTGCGCGAGGGAGAGTGCATGAAAAATAATGTTATCACCTTATTTATCGGGTTTACGGCCGGATTTTTTGGCGGCATTGCAGGCGTTGGTGGTGGGTTGATTATGATTCCGCTGATGGTGGGCATACTTAAACTCGGCCGGCATCAGGCGCACGGTACAAGTCTTGTCGCCCTGGTCTTTACCGGGTTAAGCGGCGCAATTTCCTACGGGCTTAATGGCTCCATAAATCTCACGGCCGCTATATGTCTGGCGGCAACAGCAATGCTCACATCCCGTGCCGGAGCACGGTACTGCCATCTTCTTCCCGAATGGAAATTGAAAAAATATTTTGGAGCATTCTTGATTTTTTGCGCCATCCTTTTAATCTTAAAGCCGGTTATCGGAAAATCTACGGCAGTCATACCGTTTTATATTCAAATAGGTGTCTTTCTGATAACCGGAGCTTTTACCGGATTTCTTTCCGGCATGATGGGCGTTGGTGGCGGGACGATCATGGTTCCGGCCATGGTGCTGCTTACCGGTTTGAGCCAGCATGTGGCTCAAGGTACATCACTTTTAGTCATGGTTCCGGCAGGCGGTGTTGGCGCGTTTGCACACTGGAAGCTGGGCAACGTGGCCACGGGAATCCTTTGCGGCCTTGTGCCGGGAATAATACTAGGCGCATACCTGGGCGGATATATTGCCCATTTTATTGCGGATACACCACTTCGCCTGGCGTTTATTGCCGTTATAATTTTTATGGGTATCAGGTATGTTCGTTCATTCCCACCAAAGGATGTTTCAGTTAATTAATATTTTTTAAATGAACAAAAATCTATTCGATATTGGCACTAACAACAGATGCTATCTGCATCATATCAATAGTCTGACCTTCTTTTAATTTTGTAAAATCAGTTAATTTACCTGTCTTGCTGGTAGTTTTGGTGTTGTTAAATATTTTAATTAATTTAGCATCAGCCACAATGTTTTTGCCGGCATTTTCTGGTTTACCATTGATTGTTTTGGTTTGCAGTTTGTTTGCCTTGATGTAATCCCACAACTTTTTGGTTATTTCAGTACGAGGAAGTGAACTGGCACCAAGCATTGCCGCCAAGTCCGCTTTCAATTTTACCGGTTTATTCAATCCTTTTTCTTCTGCCATGTTTATGCCTCCATTTTTTAAATTGTCTTAGTATTTTTGTAACTGTTTATTGCGCGGAGAGTATTAGAATTTTCGGCTCTGGATGTCAAGGAAATAGTGACTACTGGAAATTGGAACTACATGTTCAATGAAAGGCCGGGTTAGACATATCCCATTTCTCGTCCGACCCTGTCAAACTTACCTTCCAGTTCTAAAAAAGCCTTCACTATTACAGGATCGAATTGGGTGCCGTTACCGCTTTCAATGATATCACGGCTCCGGTCGCGTGCCATTGCCTCCTTGTAACAGCGGTTGGAACGAAGTGCATCGTACACGTCGGCGAGGGCCATGATGCGGGCGGCAAGGGGTATTTCCTCTCCCTTCAGGCCATCGGGATAACCGGTGCCGTCCCAGCGTTCATGGTGGCTACGCGCAATGGAGATGCCCATGGTGATAAAAGCGTTATTCCGGTAAATGTCATTGACAGCCTCCATGGTGACTGCACCCACAAGCGAGTGCGTTTTCATGATTTCGAACTCTTCAGGAGTGAGCTTGCCCGGCTTCAGAAGAACACTGTCGGGGATGGCCACTTTGCCGATATCGTGCAGGGGGCTGGAGTTGAAGATGTTGTGGATGAAGACGGCTGTGATGAGGCTGTTGTATGGTTCCTGTTCATTTAGTTTTTCCGCAAGCATTTTGCAATAGATCTGCACCCGTTCCAGATGCTCGCCCGTTTCCTTGTCCCGGGATTCTGAAAGCTTGGAGAGGGCAAAAATCGTCGATACCTGTGAATCGGAAATTTCCTTGACCTGTTCTTTGACCAAGTCTTCCAGACGGGACTGGTACCGGTGCAGCTTCAGGTGGGTTTCAACCCGGGCCTCCACCTCGTCAAACTGGAACGGTTTGGTTACATAATCAACTCCGCCGCTGCCGAAGGCCTTCACCTTGTCCAGAGTTTCACTCAAAGCACTGATGAAAATGATGGGTATGTCCTGAAACCTCGCATCCTGTTTCAACTTGCGGCACACTTCGAATCCGTCCATTTCCGGCATGGTTATATCCAGGAGGATCAGGTCGGGCGGTTCGCGCTCCACAGCATTGAGCGCCAGTTTCCCGCTCGGGACAGGTCGCACACGGTGACCTTTTTCCTTGAGCATTCCGGCAAGAAGGGTCAGGTTTGCGGGAACATCGTCCACAACAAGGATATTGCCTGGGATCGGGTCTGTTTTGCTTTGGTTGTTCATGATTCATCCTCCTGGGGAAAAGAGATTGATTAGTTTTTCGTATTCATACCGGGCGGCCATTTCCTGTATCTGTTTTGCTATGTCCGGAGAGTCTGTGACCAGTTTAGCTGCAAGTTCGTTTAAAAGGTCAAGATCGGCGCTCTCAACTGCAGCCCGCATTTGATTTACAAGTTCTGGAGGCAAAGCGCCAACCGTCTTGCGCATCAATGCCTTATCATCCGCTGTTTCTGAAGACTTTTCTTCTTGGCGGGTTTCTTTATACAGGTATTTTGCACCGGTAAGTCTGCCGATGGTTTCAAAAAGTTCCGCGTCCTTGAAAGGCTTCGACAGGTAACCATCGGCACCGGCGGCTAATATCCGCTGCTTGTCCTCCTCAAAGGCGCTGGCGGTCACGGCAACGATTGCCGTATCCTTGATCTTGATATCCGGTGATTCCTTGATTTTACGTGTAGCTTCGTAACCATCCATTACGGGCATGGCCATATCCATGAGAACAAGGCACGGTCTCCATTCCTGGATAAGACGGATTGCTTCCTTGCCATTGACGGCATAATTTGTGGCAAATCCTACCGATGACAGAAGTTGCAAAAGAAGTTTGCGGTTGGTTTCTCTGTCGTCAACAATCAGAATCCGGATTTCATCCTGACCGGGCTTCAAGCGCTGCACGCGCTGTTTTGTTTCCCTCTTTGCGGCATTTTCTTCTCTGTCTTCCTGTACAGGGATATTGAAGCGGAAGATGCTCCCTTTACCGAGAGTGCTTATAACAGATATGGTTCCGCCCATAATTTTGACAAAGCCCTGGCTTAAAGCCAAACCAAGTCCCGTCCCGCCGCTCTTGAGGCCGCTTCTGGTCTGCTCGAATGCCTGGAAAAGGCGTCCGATTTCATCATCACTCATGCCCGGACCTGTGTCTTCCATTTCAAATTTAAGATGCACCTTGTCAGTATTTTCAACTTTACCGCAGATGCGTAGTACAATGCCGCCCTCATCAGTAAATTTTACCGCGTTGCCCAGCAGGTTAATGAGAACCTGCCGGAGTTTACCTTCGTCCGTTTTAACCCATTGGGGAATATGTCCGACTTTTTCCACCAGGAAGCGCAGGTTTTTCCCGTCTGTCCGCAGCCGGAACATCCTCTCCAGGTCATAGATAAGAGCGTGCAAGTCAAACGTGGTGGGAACAAAAACAGTACGCCCCGCCTCGATCTTGGACATTTCCAGTATGTCGTTAATGGTGGCCAGAAGATGTTCGCCGCTCCGGTTAATGATGTCCAGGTGCTCGCGTGATTGCTGTGAGAGGCTTGGATCCCGCTGCATCAGCTGCGAAAAACCAAGAATGGCGTTCATCGGCGTACGGATCTCATGGCTCATATTAGCCAGAAACACGCTCTTGGAACGATTGGCCGCTTCAGCAGCCTCCTTGCTTGCCTGCAGAGCTGTCTCTGCCCGCTTGCGCTCGGTTATATCCGTAGATACGCTCAGGATGCCCACTGGCACGCCGTTTGCGTTGCGCAGAAAAGTCATGGCATTTTCGAGCAAAACCGTGGAGCCGTTTTTGTGATATTGTTCCAGGTTAATGATCAAAACACCATTGGGATCGAAGCCATGTCCATTACGGTCCAGCGCCTCCTGAAACGATTTTCCGGCAATCTCCAATGATTCCGGGGTAAGAATCTTGTCCAGCGGCATCGCCAGGATCTCTTCTGCCGTATAGCCCAAGATGCGTTGAATGGCAGTGCTTGCATAGGTAGGCCGCATATTCATATCCAAAATCGAAACGGCATGCGGGATGTTGTTGACTATTTGCCGGAGTTTTTCCTCACTTGCCTGGATAGCCTCCTCCGCAAGCTTGTGCTCGGAGATGTCGCGGGAGACCCCGAGAAACCCGGTCAGATGGCCCTCGCCATCCACTATGGTTTTTATGGAAATTTCAACCCACAAAGTAGAACGGTCTTTTCGATATTGCTCGATTTCAATTCGTACTGTCGGTTTATTTCCCTTTGCTATCTCAGCCAGAACCCGGCTGTATTCGGCGGTTATCCTGTTTAGTGAATCCGGAGTCATGATGTCTTCCAGCTTTTCTTGCATTGCATCCTCAGCCGTCACGCCACGCAATTTAAAGGATGACGGGCTCATATATGTAAAGCGCAATTCTGGATCCAAAGTGAATATAACGTCGTCGCTGTTCTCGGCGATCAGCCTGTATTGTTCCTCACTCCGTCTAAGTGCTGCGGCTGTTTTCTCACGGAGGGTATCCATTTGTTTGCGTTCTGAAATGTCGCGGGTAACTCCGAGATAACCAATCAGACGTCCTCCGTCGTCGCGCATTGGTCTCATGGAAACCTCCACCCACAGAAGGGAACCGTCCTTGCGGTATTCTTCCAGCTCCACTCGCACGGATGGGTTTTTACCCCGCTCGATTTCAGGAAGAAAGCGGCTGTATTCGGCAAGCACCTTGTTCAATGACGCAGGAGTCATGATTTCTTCCAATTTTTCATTCATGGCATCCTCTACCGTTACGCCGCGCAATTTTAAAGAGGAAGGGCTGATATATGTGAAGCGCAGTTCTGTGTCGGTAGTCCAGATCACATCATCGATGTTTTCAGCAAGCAGCCTGTATTGCTCCTCGCTGCGGCGCAGTGCATCCGCCGCTCGCTTGTGGTCTGTGATGTCGGTGGTAATCGCCAGTATACTGATTGGTGCTCCAGCTTCATCACGCAGGAAGGTAAATGTACTTTCGAAGGTACCGTGTGACCCGTCCTTGCGGATCTGTTCCAGCTCGCAGGTGACAGTAAAGTTCGGATCACGATCCGGACCCTGCTCCTGGACCATTGCCGCCGCCAGAACATCTCTCAGCCTGGACATGGACTCCGGCACTATATAGACTTCGCTATCAGTTGAAATGCGCTCTTCCGGTGTGTAGCCGGTTAAATGTTGCACCGAGGGGCTCACATAAGTGCATCTCATGTTCATGTCCCAGATAGATATGAACTGTGGCAGTGCACTGACAATCTTTCGGAACTTCTCCTCCTCTTGATTAAGCAGAATTCTTTGTTCTATTTCTGTCTTTGATGCATTTCTGTAGATGTTCATGAATATTTTTAATGAACCAATGATTGCAGCAGCTACCAATAAAATACTCACGAAAATGTCAATTAGTCTGTCATCGTTAATAAGATAGCCAGCTAATATCTGCGGATAATTTTTCTCTATAATTAAAAGGATGGCAATAACTATAATCATCGCGATTGAGAAAAATATATTTGCGCTATTTTTTGATGTAATATTGATCAGGACAAGCGTAAGAATCAAGAAATAAATTGTTGTCCCCAATGAACCACCATTTATGACCCAAAAAACTGGTGCAAAAACAGTTATTATAAAGCCGAAAATCAGATAGTAAGATCCGAGGAAGTTTTTGGATAATACTGAATATAATAATATTGAAACATATGCTATGGCAATAAAGAACGAGCCATAGACCGTTATAACAGGCGTCTGGGTTAAATAGTTCAATATGCCTGACAAAAATGAAATGATTATCCCGACTACTATAATCGCATTCAGAATTTTGTGTTCTAAAATATATTCAGAACTCATGCCTAATATTCTTTTAAATTGAAATTTTATTTTCATTGGAAATACTCCCAGTATATAGATATTCCGAGCTACTCATAACCCATTTCTCGTTCGAAGCTGTCAAGCTCCCCTTCCAGTGCCAAAAAAGTTTCCTCTATTACGGATTGACCTGCCATGCCTCACCTGCGGTGTCAACAATCCTGAACTCTCGCATGCTGGATAGCTGGCGGGCATTGATCTGATTGATAAAGGTGTTAATACATGCTGTCGGTCTTCAGAGTGGATGAAATGTAAATACAATTTTCCAATGACTTCTTCTGGGCTTTTGTAACCGACCGCCTCAGTCATTGCGTCATTGGCACAGGTGAAATATCCATTGACATCCACGCTGGCCTCAATGCCTGCGTTCCTCCAATTGTAAGTAAAATGATATCCATAACTAGCGTAGTTCCTTACTGCTTATCATTACTCGCGAGCGTTCCGCCACCTGACCTTACTCCCAGGCCATGCGCGCTAGATTGTCTTCAGATTCGGTTTTTTATTTGTGCCCGAACTATAAGAATTTCGGTTTTGTATGTCAAGAACAACTTAACCACAAAATGTGAGAAATGGTGTCGATCTTTGTGGTGGGCGTGAGCTGGAATCTTATTTGCCCGGCCGGATAATTTTATCGTTAATCAATGTATAGATTGCCGAATCAGCCGTCTTGAAGGCATCCCGCATTGTGTTGAAACTTTCATCGGGATGCGTTGTGCCCGTCCACTCGCGCTTCAGGGCTTTTGCCTCCCAGAGGCTAATCTCCAAACGTACATTATTTGTTGCGCTCCGGGAAGGTGCAATATCGGGCAGGTCGCCTTTGGGCAATGGAGAAGACATCCAAATTCGAAGCCATACCGGCATGTCCTTATCGGCAACATCCTTTATCTCTACGGTAATAATTTTATCGATTTGCTTTTCCTGAACAAGTTTGTTGATGATCGCCCTATCCCTTAATGATGCAAGGTCAGGAAGTATGATAGAGCCAACAATAGGGTGCAAACCAGGTTTTGTAAATCTATCGATAAACGCATTTTCCACGGCAACCCGCTGGGAGATGTCTGCTATGAGGCCGATAATCAGAATGTTTCGGCACTCAGCAACTTGATAATTTCCGGCCTTTTGAGTTCCAGCCAGCTTTTCCGGGTTATCCAGAAGGTGTTTCGTAATGATCAAAGCACAGGAATTTAAAAATATAATTGTCAGCAGCAGCACGGAAAAAAAGATGATTCGCCAGAATGTTGCTCTATGCGCTACAATGTTCATTTTACTGTTTGGTTTGATCGTCATTTTTTGTTTCCTCATTAGGTTTTCCCCCCTGGTTCATTTCCCCCCTAAATTATATCTTCATTCCTGAAACGCCGGAATAGCAATGTGCCCAGGATGAGGACGTAGATAAGGACATTGATGACCGGATATATTGATACAAATCCCGAGAACCCTTCACTGCCAATAAGCGAAGACGCAAACTGTTGTGCACCTGACAGTTTCGGCCATAAATAATAGACTACTTTCCACACGGTCATATCTGACTGCGTGCCAGATTGCTGCATCATCACCTGCGCCATCTGGCTATGGCTTATAGCAAATATTCCGTCGGCTACAAAACCAATGATACCGATGCCCATCACGCAAAGAAAAGCGATCATGTCGGGCATCAAGAGCGATAAAAGGAGCACGGTAATAATCACAAAGAGCAGATTGAAAGAGCATAGCAGTGATGCAATCAGGTATTCCGGCATTACAACCTGCATATTTATAGACGTGATGATGAACACAATGCTATGCAGAATGAACATGAAGATCATCGATAAAGCCCACAAACCGAGAATCTTGCCTGCAACATACTGCCACCTTGTTATCGCCTTTGACAGTATGCACGATTGCATCCCATCATCCCGATCACGCCTCAATACGCGCATCGAAAGGAGCGCCGCAAGAAACATCACGCCAGCGGCAATAAAGTGGAAAGTCACTTTCGACATTACCCGGATAATCGCTTCCGCATCGAGTGACTGACCGTTCACCATGTAAGTGCCTTGATAACAACCGCGAATGAGAAATATGAACATGGCGCAGATAACGAACATAACGATGAAGCTCTTCTGCCGTACTTCATCCGAGATTGTATATTTCGCAATTTTGATAATGGGGGAAAGTGTTTTTAGCATTTTCATCTCAACCTTTCACCAACCGAACAAACACATCTTCCAGTGTATCCCCATCCTTAACCAAGGCGGAAATTTTGTCCTTGACCAGAAGCTTGCCACGATTGATGATTGCAGCATTATCGCATATTTTTTCAACTTCCGATAGCAAATGTGAATTCAGGAAGATAGTCAGTCCTTGATCTTTAAGCGATTCTAAAAGCTGGCGTATTTCTCTAATCCCAATCGGATCAAGGCCGGCGGTAGGCTCATCAAGAATTAACAGCTTTGGATTTCCTATTAATGCAGCGCCTAACCCAAACCGTTGAACCATACCCTTGGAATAGGTGTTCACTTTTGTGTCTTCCCTGCCTTGCATGCCGATAAGCTCTACGATGCGTCTGCATTGATCCATAGCATCGGACCGGTTTATATCCAATAGTTCGGCACAGCGTTGCAGATACTGCCAGCCGGAAAGATGTGGAGGAATATGAGAGTTTTCGGCCAGATAACCGATGGAGGTGCGGCTTGCTGGTTTTGTGCTGGGAAGTCCATTGATTGATAGGCTTCCAGATGTTGGCTTTGTGAAGTCCAGCAGCATTTTAACGATTGTCGTCTTTCCTGCACCATTGGGGCCCAGAAGAGCAAAATACTCTCCTGCCTTGACGGTAAAAGAGACATTGTCAACAGCCACAAGGGAATCAAATCGTTTTGTTGCTGATTTCAATTCAATCATGGACGGAGTATATGTACACCGGCCTGGTATGTCAATAAAATATTAACTGCAAAACGTGAAATGTAGTATCGCTATCTGTCATTGGATATCTCATAACTTCTACTGCCAGATGCCGGCAGGAAGTGTCATTAGATGTGGGAAATTATGGCTTTATAGCGCCATGATCAACATGACGCATAAACAGGATTAAGGGCAGCATACAGATCATCATGATTGCCAGCACATAAAAAACATCATTAAAAGAGAGCATATAAGCCTGCCTCAGCATCTCACCATAAATAGCGCCGGCTCCTCCCTGTTGTGCCGTAACCGGATCCATACCCTGTAGAGACAGTAGCTGAGCCGATCCATTGACAGCACTCCGGTAACCCAAGTCAAATGATGTTATATGTTCACTGAGATGAGCCTGATGAATCTGTGTTCCTCTGGATAACATTGTTGCCGCAAAGGCCACACCCACGCTGCCACCGAGATTTCTCACCAGATTAAAAACAGACGTGGCGTTGCCCATTTCTTCCTTTGGGGTACTGGATAACGATATGGTGGTCAAGGGTATAAAAACCATTCCCATTCCTGTACTCATGACAACACGCGGCCAGATGATCGACATGAAATCAGCCGACATACTGAACCCACTCATCAGATAATTGGCATAAGCAATAATAACAAGGCCTATAGCGACAATCAGCTTGGGATTAACCACTCTGAGAGACCAGCCGACAATCGGCATCACCAGAAAAACGGCAATGCCACCCGGGCCAAGAATCATACCTGATAGAGAGGCGGTATAGCCCATTAGGCTTTGCAGATAAAGGGGCAAAAGAATGATACTGCCGAAAAGGCCAGCCATGACAAAGAATATAACTATGTTGCCAGACAAGAATGAATAGCTTAGGAAAACTTTCAAATCCACTATTGGATGTTCGGCATATAACTCAACAAAGATGAAAAGAACGAAAGCCGCAATGGCAATGATTGTCAGCACCATGATGAAATCAGAGGCAAACCAATCTTCCCGCTGTCCTTTGTCCAGTATCATTTGCAGGCAGCCCACCCAGATACTGAGCAGCGTCAGCCCCCAATAGTCAACCGAAGTAACGGTGCGTTTCATGTAATGAGGATCACGGATAAACCAAAGCGACATGGCCATAGATAGAATGCCTATGGGGATATTGATAAAAAATATCCAGTGCCAGGACCAGTTATCTGTTATCCAGCCGCCCATGAGCGGCCCCATGATGGGCCCAAACATTGTGCCCATGCCAAAAATTGCCATGGCCGTACCGTGCTGAGCCGGCGGAAAAGTTTCGAGCAAAATGGATTGAGAAATTGGCTGTAACGATCCACCGGCCAGACCTTGCAATATCCGAAAAAAAATAAGACTCTGAATATTCCAGGCCAAACCGCAAAGAAGAGAGCTAAGGGTAAATAACAGTATGGAAAACATCAGAAAGCGCTTGCGGCCGAAAAAACGGCTGAGCCATCCGGTCATCGGGATAATGACGGCATTGGCCGCAAGGTAGGATGTGATGGACCAGGTTGATTCATCAACCCCGGCGGAAAGGCTGCCACGAATGTGATCCAGCGAAACATTGACAACGGACGTATCAATAATAACCATCAGAGTGGGCAGCATTACGGTAAGAGCGACTATCCATTTATCAATCGGCCTGGACATAAGGCTTGATCACTCCACAAGAATAACCGGTTCCACAGACATGCCAACCCGCAACAGTTTGTCCGGATCGGTACCCGGATCAAGAACTATCTTAACAGGAATTCTCTGCACAACTTTGACATAATTGCCGGTTGCATTTTCCGGCGGGAAAATAGAAAAAACAGCCCCCGTTCCCGCCATAATACTTTCCACTTTACCGTAAAATTTCTTGCCGGGATAAGAATCAACTTTAATTACCACTCTCTGACCGGGTTTCACTCTTTCCAGCTGTGTCTCCTTGTAATTGGCAATAATCCAAACATCCGTAAGCGGTACAATCGCCATTAGGGGCTGGCCTGCCTGAATCTGATTACCAGCCTCGACCGATTTCTTCGTCACATATCCGGAAGATGGCGCATAGATTGTCGTATAGCTTCTTTTCAAACGGTCAGCTTGCAGTGTCTCCTGCTTTTGCCTTACAGATGATTTTTGTGATCCTTGGCCCGCTTCCATCTGCTTAATCAGCGCATTTTGGGTATCCAGCGCTGCCCTCGCCTGGCTTAACTGCTCTTTTGCTGCCTCCACCTGGGCAAGGTTGCCTTCATAAGCAGTTTTTGCTTTTTCGTATTGTTCTTCGGCGATGATCTTCTTGTCAAAAAGACGCTGCATGCGTTGTAAATCAATTTCAGATTGCTTTAGATTAACAGTATGAAGTCTTAGATTGGCCTTGACTGATTCCATGCGGAAATTAAATTCCACAAGCTGTTTACGCGCCACTTCCGCCCGCGAGCTTATTTCTTCAAGTCTGGCCTTTTCCGCTCCTACAGTCGATTCGGATTCTCTCACTTTAACACTGTAATCCTGATCATCAATCTCCAGCAACTTGTCTTTCTCTTTAACAAACTGGTTATCTATTACCAGCAAAAACTTGACTGTCCCTGGCACTTTGGAAGCAACTGTGTGTATTCTTCCTGTGACATAAGCGTCTTCCGTGGAGATGTGTGTATTGCGGTACTTCTGATAAGCATAAAATCCACCGGCGCTAATAACAATAGCGATTGCCAGAACAATCAGACCTAAGCGACCTTTAAGTTTATTCATTAAATCGTTCATGTATGCTCCCGACTTACCATGGCAAGAATGTTGTATTTATCAGGTTTAATCAAAATAGCTCTCTCACATATAATGAGTATAAGTGGCTTACGATTTAGTGTCAAGAAAATTGCAGGGCTGGAATATTGAGAGTAACTGCGAGTTGGGCCATTATTTATTTAATCTTCTTTATTTTATCCTGCTTGGGAACGATGGGCTTCGAATAAATCGTAATTCTTTTTTAGTAAATCAGGTATAGGCAAATCGTAAGGGCATTTCGCAATACATAGCCCGCACTTATCACATAATCGCGTTGATTCCATAGGTGCCTTCATAAATTCAACCGTGACTTTAGGCGACATGCGATTGGCGACAATCGGATAGCCCATTGCCGGAGTAATGATTACACCGTTTGGGCAGGGCTGGCAATATTCACAGCGGCGGCAGAAGACTTTGCCTAACTCCTGTCTATATTTTTCCATGAGATCTAAATCATGGCTGGTGACGTCATTCTGATGTTCGTATATGGAGATTATTTCATCTACCGACTTTACTGAATCAAAGCCAGGAATTGGAATAATCTGTGGGAACTGTCTGAGATATTTGAAAGCTATTGAAGCATTATCAATCACCCCGCCGGCAAATGGCTTCATGACAATAGTTCCGATTCCCTTTTCTCGGCAATATTTATGCAACTCGTCTTTAGCTTCTTGTTCGATAAGATTGAAAGGAAACTGTACCGAACTGAACAGCCCGGTTTTTGCCAGCTTAATGGCCATCGGCAAATTGTGCGAAGAAAATCCCAAAAATCTAATCTTCCCTTCCTGCCTTGCTTTATCAGCCTCAGCCCATGCTCCGCCGTCTTTTAAGATTTTCCCCCACTCTTCATCACTTGCCACCTGATGAAATTGATATAGATCAATATAATCGGTTTTCAATATTTTGAGGCTGCCTTCAAGATGCTGCCTAAACCCTGCGGCATTTCGCTGGAGGGTTTTTGTTGCGATTATTATTTTATCTCTGACATGATATAAGGCCTGACCGATTTTAGCTTCGCTATCGATATACATATTGGCGGTATCGTAAAACGTTATTCCCTGATCATAGGCATGGCGCAATACTTTCACGGCCTTATCTGTTTGCAACCGGATTATTGGAATCCCGCCAAAACCAACTGCTGAAACCTTCATGCCGGTTTTTCCTAAACCAATATATTCCATATACGTTGACCTCGCAGGATGTCTACTACATATCAAGTTATTGTTCAGCTCTTTTTTTAAATTACAAAAATATCAATGAGAATTATTTTTTAAAAAAGCGAAATCATTTATTGAAAAATAGATGAACTATAATTTAACTTGTGGTACAATTATTACTAAGATACTAGAAAATAGACGATCAGGTATTAAGGTGGAGTTGATTTTTACTTCATAAGGCTTTACAAAAAGGTGATGGTAAATTGCATCATAAATAGTGGGGGGGAGAATATGTCACATCGATATGTCTGGTTGTTAGTTATCCTTCTGTGTGTATCTATACTAGCGGCTTACCAAAGGGTTGTGGGATTTTCTTATGCATCGATAACCATGGCTAACCATGGGAACTATTCGGAGACTAAGGTCGTCCGGCATCCACAGAATCTCGTTTTGCGCTCTGCCTCTGCATTGGTGAAGGATCAGGAAACAGGGGAATTTTTAGTTCAGAAACAGGCAAATACAATACTGCCCATCGCCTCCATCACCAAACTCATGACAGCCATGATAGTTTTGGATGCACAAGAGAATCTCCAGGAATCGCTCACCATCGTCGATGAAGATGTGGATAACTTTCGCCACAGCCAATCCAGGCTGCCTGTTAATACCAGCATTCCACGCGGAAGTGCCCTGTTGCTTGCTTTGATGGCTTCCGAGAATCGTGCCGCCCATGCTTTAGGCCGAACATATCCGGGTGGTCTCGGCACTTTCGTTGCTGCCATGAATACCAAGGCTCTGTCACTTGGCCTCCTGGATACACACTTTGAAGATCCCACAGGGATTTCCAGCGGTAATACCTCCACTGCTCGTGACTTGGCGCGCCTGGTTGACGCAGCTTACCACTATCAACTTATCCGGGAATCAACCACCTGCAAAGAAGCCACGATCAATTTAGGCCATCGCACGCGGCAATTCCGTAACACCAATCAACTAATCCGAAATCCTAAGTGGCAGATTGGGCTCTCTAAGACTGGCTTTATAGATGAGGCAGGCAGGTGCCTTGTAATGCAGTTACAGGTGGCCAAGCGCCCTGTATTGATCGTGCTTCTCGATGCCCAGGGCAAATTCACTCGTTATGGTGATGCCAACCGCATCAAGCAGTGGATGGAGGGTTCACAAGTGGTGCAGCAAAAAAACAAAAGTTAAAAGAGTCATTAATCAATATTACATTCTATTTGCATAATTCCCCGCTTTTGGGTATAAACGCATCGTCTGCGATCTATTAAAGCAGATAAGTATTTAATTAAGGTAAATCATGGCGGACAGAATTGAAGTAGGTTTCAAAGCAGGCATTCGCGACGCTTTGGGTGAGAAGACAAAAAAGCGCATTATCGACAATCTGGGGCTAGCAGTCGCAAAAGTTGCCACCATCGAAGTATATACAGTAGCCGGAGAACTTTCGGCTTTGGAACTAAAGGAGGCTGCCGCCGGGCCTCTCTCCGATCCGGTCATTCAGGAATTCGCCATTAATTGCCCGCTGGCAAAAAACTTCGATTGGCTCATTGAAGTCGGTTTTCGCCCCGGTGTGACCGACAACGTCGGCAAAACCGCCCGTGAGGCAATCAACTTGCTGCTTGGCAACAATATCGGTGCACGCAAGATTACCGTTTATACTTCCCGCCAATTTTTAATCAGCGGCAAAATATCTCAAGCTGATGCGGAAACAATCGCCTCAGGACTTCTGGCCAACGATCTCATCGAGCGCCATCAGGTTGTAGGCTCTAGTGGTTTTGATTTTAACTTAGGCCTACCTGCCCATGTTCCGCAGGTTCTAGGCAAAGACGAGCCTCAAGTAACCGAAATCAATCTGGCGAAAGTTGACACACATGGATTGTTGAAAATCAGTCAGGAAAAACTTTTAGCTCTTAATCTCGAAGAGATGCAGGCGATTGCCCGCTACTATCGCAATCCCGCCGTAATCAAATCCCGCAAGAAATTCGGCCTTGATGAACACACAACCGATGTCGAATTGGAATGCCTGGCGCAGACCTGGTCGGAGCATTGCAAACATAAAATTTTCAACAGCCGGATTGACTATGTTGATGGTCGCAATAGATTAAAAATCGATTCACTTTTCAAAAAATATATCAAGGGATCGACCGTGAAAATCCGTAAGTCCAAAGGCAAGAAGGATTTCTGTCTCTCCGTATTTGTTGATAACGCTGGTGTGATCAAATTCAATGAAGATCACAATTTGGTTTTCAAAGTGGAGACGCACAACTCGCCTTCCGCGCTGGATCCTTACGGTGGAGCACTTACCGGCATTGTCGGTGTCAATCGTGATCCTTTTGGTACAGGCATTGGCGCAAAACTGATTTTCAATACTGATGTTTTTTGCTTTGCCTC
>Ga0114951_10002814_pt1 | contig 19063 bp, 21 predicted proteins | sample AM7aDNAmetaG_FD_88677 | JGI IMG/M metagenome (GOLD analysis project Ga0114951, IMG submission 88677) | Freshwater microbial communities from Finland to study Microbial Dark Matter (Phase II) - AM7a DNA metaG | ecosystem: Environmental > Aquatic > Freshwater > Lake | place: Finland: Lake Alinen...
CCGGTTTTTGCTCTTAGTTTATTTTTGGCAATTTACACTTTGATGGGCAAGCCTACAAAAAGAATAGAGCACTTGATTGAGGTTATGATGACTGAAGCGAAAGAGAAAGGGGTTGAGGAGGTGTTTGTTCATGAAAGCGCCTGATTTTTCAAAAGAAGGATTTTTGACTCAGGAACAGTTTGAGTTTCCGCAAATAGTTAATTTGTGTGTACTTAGAGGGCCCTGTCCGTGTGAGTGTGTGCATTGCCCTGTTGGAGTTACCCCAAAGGAAAAAAGGGGTGCTCACTTTGGATTTGAGGCTATGAAATTGGATCTTTTTAAGAAAATTGTGGACGAAGCCTCAATGCATCCGTCAAGCGCCCTAAGAATACATGCCGTAGGCGAGCCGCTATTGTGGCAGGATCTTTCAGATGCACTTAAATACGCTTACAAAAAAAAGGTCAAGACTTGGATATTTACTTGCGCAGTTACAAAAGACAAGGGATTGCTTGAAGTGCTTGCAAAGTGCTGCTCTATAATAGAGGTTTCTGTGAACAGCACCGATGCGGAAGATTATAAACATACAAAAGGAATTGATGAGTTTATTCTTGTTAATGACAACATAAAACTTCTCTCCTCCATAATCAAGAAAAGTAATTCTAAGGCCAAATTGCTTGCAACCAGGGTGGAAAGCACTGACAAAGAATATGATTCTTCTTTTGTAGATTATTGGTTAAGGTCGGGATTAGTTGATGACTCTTTTGTTAGGTCTTATCATAATTACAACAATGCAATAGCAAACAAATTTGGCACGAAGCCAAGAGATTGTGCGCCCTGTCTTGTTCATTGGGCCAGATTTAATGTGGACTGCTCCGGGGAAGTTGTTATATGTTTTAACGAGTTATTTAAGGGGAAAAGAGCGAAAAAAGAGGTTGTCTTAGGCGACCTAAATAATAGCTCCGTCAAGAATGTGTGGCACGGGGAAAAACTTACTCTCATAAGAAAAGCGCAGCTTATCGGAAACTACAATATGGCCAATTTTACAGAAAGCATTCCTTGTAAGAGCTGTGTTTCCTGTCAACCATTGGATACTGCGAAGGTAACAAGCGAGCACCAGCTAAGGAGGCTTGAATGTTAAGCTCTTTTGTACGGCTTTAGGTGGCTCAAAAAAAAGAGTCTTTATTTTTGTGTAGGGTTTGGTGGAGTTAATGATAAATTACAAGGTAAGAGAAGAGCGGGAGGGTGCGTTTCTTTTTGACCGCCGTAGTGGGAACGCGGAGCGTCTTCCTGAGGCGCAGTATCTTTCTCTTGTGACGAGTCCCTTACTGCGGAAAAGTAAGGAATGGAAATTCATCAAGGCAAAGGACAGAAAGGCCTTGCCTACTGATTGCCTCGCCGCGCCCTCAAGAGTATATTTTGAGCTTACAAGAAAATGCAATCTCGGTTGCAAGGCGTGCTTTAATGAAAGTTCCGTGCCTTTTGAGAATGAGCTCTCCACAAACGAGGTGTTTGAGATACTTAATCAGCTAGCTTGTGCGGGCACTTTTGAAATACGATTTACTGGCGGAGAACCAACCACAAGGAACGACTTTTTCAAAATAATATGTCATGCGAAGAAACTTGGATTTTATATTAGCATGGGGACAAACGGCATATATCCCCCAAGTAAGGCGGGTAAGATAATGGACAGCGGAGTAGATTGGTTTATTGTTAGTCTTGAAGGATCAGAAAAAGTGAATGATTTTATTAGGGGGAAGGGAAGCTACAAGAAAGCACTTAAGACGCTTAAACTTCTTTCCAAAAAAAAGAAAAGGATAAGGATTAACACCGTAGTTGGAAAGCATAATATCCAAGAGCTGGGATTCCTTGCGCAGCTTGCAGATTTACTTGGTGCTGAAACTCTTAATCTCATTCCGCTCCGTCCCTATGGTAGAGCCGCAAAACTACTTAGTGAGCAAATGCTTTCAAAGCAGGAATTCTATGAAATGATAAAAAGTATTGAGGATCTAAGAAGGAAGCACAAGGTAAAGTTTGTTACGACTATTGATTTGCTCAACAAGGAAAATCTCTCAAAGCAGGACGGCATAGTAAAAAAGGAGAGGACATGTGCTGCGGGCGTAGAAGGTGCGGTCATATCCCCAATTGGAGATATTTATGGGTGCAGTTACAGTCCAGCAAGCGACCCATCCAACTCTGACAAGATTGGTAGAAATATATTTGTTGCAGGAAACCTGCGTGAAAGAAGACTTATGGATTTATGGCTTGATCATGATAGGTGGGCTGTATTCAGAGAGCTAGAAAAATACAAGAATGCAAAGTGCAGATCGTGCGGGCATTACACGCATGAATGCGTTGGAAGCTGCCCCATAATGTCTTATTACCAAGACAAAACTCTTGACAGTTTTGACCCTTATTGCTTTAGAGATCTGATGGACGGTGAAAAAAAATGAACCGCTATGTACTGAGAAAAGAAGATTTTGGCGGATTAATTTTTGACAGGGAAAAGATAAGGTACACTGCAGTTGACAATGCAAACTTTCAAGCACTTCTTGTAAAGAATGAGGGAAATCTAGATATAATCACAAACAGTTTTCCGGTAGGGGCAGTGATAAGCGCGCCCACAAGGGTATTTCTTGTGCTAACTAAGGCGTGTAACCTTAAGTGCTCTTATTGCTCAAATGATTCTGGAAACGGAAAAAATGAAAAACTGGACTTTGACGAAGTCAAGGCGCTGTTGGAAGAAATGAAAGGGATGGGCATTTTCGAGATTTCGGTGAATGGCGGAGAACCCTTATGCCACCCAGATTTTGCCAGAATAATGCGCCTCGTAAAGGATTTGGGGTTTGCTTTGTTCATGAACACCAACGGGGTTTATACAAAGAAGCAGCTCGAAGAGCTTTCTCAGCTGGACATAGATAAAATTAAAGTTAGTATTGATGGCTTAAAAGAAAAACACGATTTTCTTAGGGGAAAAGGCTCCTTTGATAGCGCTATCTCTTCGATAAGATTTTTAAGAAGCAAGGGAAAAAACGTGAAGATGAATTGCACATTGCAAAGATTCAACCTACCCGATATGTTAGATTTGAGCAAGCTTGCCCATGAACTTGGCTGCGAACTTAAAGTGGCTCCGATGTACCCTGTTGGCAGGGCTATAGACTCTGCATCAAAACCCCTTCCTATGGAAGAAGTAGAGGCGCTTGACAAGATGATTCAAGAGTATTGGGTTAGCAGGGGACTAAAATCAAATACAAATGTAGCCCTTTCACTATTTGCGGAAGTCGCAAATGACATGACGCACTATGATGGCAAACACATAAATTGTTGTGTACACTATTTACATTTAAGCATTGATTCCGATGGCTCTGTGTTTAATACTGGTTGCCAGACCCATTTTAGCAAAGAGAAGTCCTTTGGCAATGTTAAAAAAGAGAAACTCAGAGCCATTTTAGAAAAAATATCTGCGGACAACACTTCCAAGAAGATGCTTTCGCAGGAATGCGTCGATTGTAACATTAGATCAAAAGTGTTGAATTATCTTGATATAACCAATGAACATCATGGGGAGTTGTGGGAAAGTGAGCGCAGAAAGATTCATTTTTAGGAAGGAATACTTCGGGGCGTTGCTTTATGACAAAGCTAATTGGGGCCTTAAGATGCTTAACAAAAATGAGGCGGCGGCATTCCTTTCAGAAAAAAAAGCAGGGGTTCGCATCTTTTCAGCGCCGAACAAAGGATTTCTTTCCGCTCCACTAAAAGCGTTTGTTTCAATTTCTGCTTCATGCAATTTAAATTGTGGTCATTGCATGATAAGCAAAAAGAGGACACAGACTGAAGAGATAGATTTTGATGGCTTGAAGAGTGTTTTTGAACAACTCGGCAGAATGGGGATGTTGGAGATACGGCTTGGGGGATATGAGCCAACTGCTAGAAAGGACTTTGAAAAGATATTTGAAGAGGCAAAAAAGAACGGCCTCACAATATCTATAAATACAAACGGGGTCTGCTCGGATGATCTTCGAAAGAGGCTTGCAGAAAGTTGTGTTGACAGGGTGCATGTTAGTCTTGATGGTTTAGAAAAAAACCATGATATTATTCGCGGCAAAGGGTCATTTGCAAAAGCCATAGATACAATACATATGTTGAAAGAAAAGGGTAAGTATGTGAGAATAGTAACCTGCCTTTATAGGGAAAACCTTAAGGATATCAAAGGTCTAGTAGCACTCGCAGAGAATCTTGGATGTGACATAAAGTTTTCGCCCATTGCAAAACTAGGTTCTGCCGAACACATGGGGGGATTGCTCACTAAGGAGGAGTGCGAGGCGCTCAAAAAAAGATTTGATTCTATGAAAGGAACGGTAAACATATTTTTTAACTATGGCACCATGTCGTCAGACTTCATTGACTACTGTGACATAAGTGACTTTGACAGTACAATTTGTGGTGCTGGAAGGACACAATTAAGAGTGGAAAACAATGGCGAAGTAATAATGGCAGGATGTGGCGATCTTTTGTCTGACATAAAACCCCTCGGAACATACAAAGACTCTTTTCCTGATATGTGGAAAAAATCGCAACTTGTTATGGCTGGACTGATGAAAAAAAATGGGCCGAAGTGCGCCTCTTGCGGGATGGATTCAGTTTTCGCTGCTTGGCTCCTTAAGCCTACGCCAGCATTTAACTTTGCGAGGGAGCAAAAAGATGTCTGAAAGGAACCAAGACACTGCCCTATTCAGGGAGGAAAAGTTTGGCGGCATATTTTATGATCCGCACACTGGAAGATATGATTATGTGTCAAAAGAAGAAGTAGCTGAAAAGCTTTCAAAGCTCCGTGCCGAAAGAGAAGTCCTTGTAATAAAGAACAAAGACATAGTTGATTGTTATCTCAATGCCCCTGAAGAGATAGGCATCGATATCACCCAAAGGTGTAACCTTTCCTGCAAACACTGCTACAAAGATTCAGGTGCCCGCTCAAAGAGCGAACTCTCCACTAAAGAGCTTTTCTCTATAATTGATGAGGCATCGCAGGCAGGTGTATTTTGTTTATATATTTCTGGAGGAGAAGCCACTTGTCGACCAGATCTTTTTGAGGTAGTTGATTATGCACGAGAAAAAGGGTTGCGCTCAATAGTTACCACAAACGGAGCTTATGGGAAAGACATTTGTGATAAAATTGCAAGTGCGGGCTTTGTCAAGGTTCAGATTAGTCTTGATGGCCCAAAGGAGGTTCATGACAATATAAGGGGTAAAGGAAGTTTTGACAAGTCCGTCTCATCAATAAAATATCTTAAGTCGCGCGGAGTTAGCATAAGGATAAGCTGTCATCTGTGTAATATTAATGTAGGAGTTGTAAAAGAAATGGTAAAGCTTGCTGACTCTCTTGGAGTTGCAATAAAGTTTTCTACTATCAGGCCGATTGGAAGACAGCAGCAAAATGCTGAAATGAAAATGCTTAGTGGCGAAAATTTTTCTCGCGCAATAAAAGAGGTTTTATCTCTTAAAAAGATTTATCCGACTATACAAATCACTTGTGATTTTGACAAGCTCATGGCAAACGAGTCCTTTTTTCCTATGCCCGCTGGCGGTAACAATAGATGCCTTGCCGCGGAAAAAACTATTACAATTGATAGCTCCGGTAATGTTTATCCTTGCAGTTTTTTTACGCCTTTCCCAGAGTTTAACGCTGGAAACGTGAAAAAAGATGGATTCATGAAGATATGGCGTAGCTCGGATATTTTCAAAAGATTCAGAGCTAGAAACTCGAGCAAAGAGTGCACGGAGTGTGAGCACTTTGAGAAAAACTGCCTCGGCGGATGCCCCGCCATATCCTATGCGGTTTTTGGGGATGCTGAAATGCTTGACCCTACCTGCCCAAAAAGATGGATGAAAGATTAAATGGAGGAATTATGGAAAAAGTTGATTTGTGTAGGGGATTTAAGGAAACTAGGATTGTCCCGACAAACGCAGTTATTTTAAGGAAGTGGAAAAAAAGACTTCCTGAACGTTTTACTGGAAAATCCTGTGTGAGGCTAATTCCAAATAAGTACGGGTCGGATTTCAAGGTGCTTTTCAACAAACGCAGAGCAATTAATATAAAATACCAAGAGCGAGGTTGTCCATTTAATAGATTTTTAAAAATCCAATATTTCACGCTTGGGGACTATGTTGTTACTTCCAATAGTTTTCCTTTCGCAAAAAACCATCGCCTGATAATAACTAAAAAACATTATGCATACCCTAAGCTTAGCGACTTTAAGTTTATCCTTAGATTCTCAGGGCTTGTCGATTCGACAATAATTCTTAGCTTAAAAGGATCCGGCGCAGGGATTCCTTCCCACCTTCATTTCCAGGTATTTGATGATAAGATGCCCGTCATGGGCGCAAAAACTAAACCCTTTCTATCAAATAACGAGGTGAATATAGAACGAATCATTTTTCCATCTTATGGCATAAAGATTACGGGGAAGAATACCGCAAAATGGCTTTTCAAAATAACAAAAGGCATCTCAAATTCTTACAATCTTGTCATAAGAAACGAGCAAATTATACTTTATCCCCGCACGATAGTTTGCCCGATGAAGAATGATCCAGTCAGATTTGGTGCAACCGAATTAAGCGGTTTTGTGATTACAAGGCACAAGAAGACATTTAAGAGTATCACAAAGAATCAGATTGAGAATTGTTTGCGTAGGGCCACCCTTTTCAAATCGAAAGACATAAAGCGTTTTGAGACTGAACTGCGATCTGCACTAACGCCTACAAAGCAGGCGTAGGCAATATAGATAATGTAGGAACTTAGGTATTTTAGGCTTTTGCAGGCCAAAATTAGTATGGCTAAGAAAGTCGCTCATGACCCTAACGAGGTTTTAGCAGTAGTTGATGAAAAGGACAACGTGGTTGGTTCTGCGACAAGAAAAGAGGTTCATGAAAAAGGTTTGTTGCATAGAGAAGTTTATGTTTTTCTTGTTAACAATGCGGGGCAGGTTTTACTTCAAAAGAGAAAAGATTTTCCTGTTTGGGACTCTTCCGCGTCAGGTCATTTCCCAAAAGACCAGGACTACTTAGAAGCTGCTCAAAGAGAGTTTGAGGAAGAACTTGGGATTTTACTGGATAAATCAGAGTTTGTTCCAATGGGACATTTCTTTTATGATTCTAAAACCCTTTCAAACACTTTCAATAAGCGTTTCATAAAAGTTTTTGTAGTGCGAAAGGACATTCCTGTCTCTAAAATAAAGTTTGATAAAAAAGAAATAACTTTAATTAAGTTTTTTGACAAGCATAACCTCAGCGAACTCATTACTTCTTCTGAAAAAGCCCGCTTCTTTAACAAACTCGGATTTAATGAAATCATTGGGCCGCCAGGAAAAGTCCTAACCGCAGGTGCAGAAAAAATACTGAAAGAGAAGTTTATTTGAATGATCTCTTTTGTAGTCAAATCATTACGCCATAAGCTCGCCCGTTCTAGCTCCGAAAGACGATGATTTAATTACATGGTCTTTTTTTGCTTAAGGCTTTTATTTTGTATTGAGTATGTATTGTGGTAGTGCAAAGGTTTTATTTAGGCAATGGTTGCGGAGGTTTTTTTGTGGTTTTGACTAAAGCGCAAGTTATCAAGAAGATTGGAAAAAAGCGTTGGAAAGAATTTGAAGAGTTCATGACCGGACAGACAGTTGTAGTTGCTGAGGGGGGCAGTGAGTTGTTTCAGGAAAGGGACGTGGAAGTCTTTTTGAGCGGTGCTCCGCGCTGGATGTAGACAATATATCCATAATTATGGATATGTCCAGATTTGTGGATAGTTTACAAAGCTTGCACTTTTAGTGGTTCATTGCTTGTTTTCTTTAGTTTCTTTTTCTTTATTAATCTGGCTAGTTGGTTTCGGATGGTTGTTTCGGAAAAATCAACCTTTTCTTTTATTTCCTTAATGCTTATTGGTTTTTTTGCTAAGTACAGTATACTTTTTTCTAAACACAAAGCAGTGACTTTTTTTATTATTGGTATTTTAATGTTCATTCTTTTTTCCAGGGCTTCTAAGTGGTCAAGGATTATAAGTTCTTGGGTTTGTTCGAGGTTTTTCTGTTGCGCAACTATCTCATCATAAATAGTTTCCCAATCCAACATGGTTTTTTGAAGAATATTTTCACAATCTATTAAATCTGAGTCTCTTGATGAAACGCTTTTTAGCAAGAACACATCTTCCAATGATGACAAATGGATTTCGGCTTTGTCTTGGTTTATTTGTTTGCTTCTTTCCTGCATTTTTTTACTGAATTTGAGTGCTCCGCATATTTTTCTCACAAACAAGTCTATTCTCGGGTCGCCTTTTCTCTCAAGCATTGCACTTGCTTCCAGTTGCCCATACTGAAATTCTTTTTCTGCAACTTCAGTAAATCCAATTCTTTTTAAAGCGCCAACTAATACCGCTGCCTGCTTTTCATTTGTAAGAACAATATCGATGTCTTTGGTTGAATTTTTTGTTTTATGCTCGAGTAGGGCATTTCCCCCTATAAAATATATTGGTATTTTTTCTTTGAGTTCGTTTGAGATTTCTTTGAAAAGTTTCTGAATTGACACTTGGTCGTATCTCTTAATTGTTTCAATATCATAGAGTTTGGCTTTTTGTTGGAACTCTGTTTTTGGTAAAAACCATGATTGATTTTTTGCTGGTTGATTATCAATATAGTTTATTATATCAAACCACGTTTCCAATATTCCGAGTTTTTCACAATTCTTTTCTATTTCATTTACTTTGGCTTGCGCCCTATTTTTCAAGTAAAATAATATGCACAAAGTCAGGTCATTTGCGTTATCGGAAAACTTTATTGCGTGAGATAGGATTTCTTCCAAAGTTAATTCTTTTTTTGGAAAATAAATAAATTTGTGCGAAGGGTTTAACATGAATCCAAATTCTGTGAAACGTGAGAATCCTGTTAGGGTGCCTTTTGTTTGAAAGTCAATAGGTATTTTTTCGAGTTTTTCTTCTCCTTTTTCCCAAACGTAGTTTTGCATAATCTTCAGTTTAATTAAAGTAAGTAAGTTAAATAAATCTTGGTTTGTAGAAGAGAGACGGTATTTGTTTCCTTTTTTTGAAATAAATTGAGAAAACCTATTTAGCAATTTATTCGTTCGATCTACTGATAAATTGGTTATTTCTGATAATTCAATAGTGGTTTTTGATTCTATCAGATTGGAAAACCATTCAAGATTTTTGCTAGAAAGCAGAGCAGGGTTAAAACCGGCAAAATAAAGCTTTTTCAGAACACTAGAATTTGGATTATTCAAAAGGGTTACGCTGAGTTTGCTCTTGTCTTTTGAGATTACTCCAAACCAATATAGCTCATCAATGGTTTTCTGGTAAGTGTAACTGGCTATTCCTAGTTCTTTTATGGCTCTGCTGTCTATTTGTCCCCTAGTGAATAATTCCTTTAGAATGGCCGCATTCATACAAAATACACTTAATTATTGTATATCAGCAACCATTTATAAACTTATGCTGAAAAACAATAATTAATTGCGCCATCAGCTCGCCCATCATTCATCACGTTCTCAGAATATGGTTTGTCATCACAGGCAATTATTTTTTATCTCAAAGCCTTTTTTAATCTCTGCAGCCTTTTTTTTAGCTCTATTCTAAGCTTCTTTTTTTAGCCTCTCCAGAAGCCCATAAATCGGCTAAATGAGGCATTTTGGGGGGTTTTGAACCAAGGGATTTAAATACCTTACAGGGTTTTTTTTGATTACTTGCCTCAAATAGGCAAACAATGGGGGATTATTTATGGCAGAAGTATTGGTAGTAGCATCAAAAGTTAAAGACGCAATTAAAGAAGAAGGATGCAACACAGCTGGAGACGCTGTTGACGCTTTAAGCGTAAAAGTTGCTAAAATGATAAAAGACGCTGCTGCAAGAGCAAAAGAAAACGGCAGAAAGACAGTTAGAGGAATAGACTTCTAAGTGTTAGAAAAAAAATCTATTTAACCGCGGGGGTACTAAAGAAGTACCTTTCCGCTATTCATTTTTTTTTATTGACTTTTTTTATAGTAGGATTTTTCGCGGGCAAATTAATCTGTGACTAAAGCAGCGTTCTTCCAATCGAGTAGTAGTTCACTTCGTCTTCTCTGTCAACGACTGCGACAAGTACAATTGTGTGTAAGTTTCCTGCAAGTCTAGTCATTCTGCTTATGCTTGGCAGAGAAAGTTTTTCGCTTTCGGTTGCAACGTGTATAACATACTGTGTGTGGCTTTCACCCATTTTTCTTCCTTTAGGATAAACCCTAAAATCAAAACCAAACTTAAGTCCAGTCTTAATGCAATATCCTTTTTCTTTTATGTCTGCATAAACAGTGTATTTAGAGTAAAATGAGTTGTCTTTCTCCGAAGCGAGAGCGCAAAGCTTTTTTTGTGAAACGAGCTTTCCTTTGTGATCAGTTACCGCAATTTTATCGTTCTCTATTAAGTATGCAGCTTCAAATAGGTCAAGTATTAGTCCGCGTCCTTTGTTTTCTCCAAAGCCTTTCTCAACAAGTTGCCCTTTTAGAGTTGAATCATTAACAACAACCTTATCCCCGAGCAGTTCGGCTTTAGTTAACTCATTCCCTTTTACCATAATAATCAATTCTCATCCGCCAACTTAAAATAGTCTTCCTTTTTTCTTTTTCTCGCCTTCAGGTTCAGGGAGATCAATTACGGTCGGATCAAGTCCGTTCTTCTTTAATTCTTCAACGACTTCATCAAAGAAAGAGTTGTTTTGTTTTACCAAGAATATTTTGTTTGCTTTTTGCAAAATAGCTATTGAAAGTATTTTTTGTACTGTCGGACCCCATTCAGTTATTTCGTCACAGCTTTTCTTTTTCGCACCGATTGCTTTCTTTGCTTCTCTCATAACCGAACTATAGTGCATCACTTCCCCCATTGCGGCGCTTGTTTTGTTCATGAATCCTTTGTCTATGATTTGAAGGAGAATTACTTTGTCGACCTTATCCGTAGCTGCGCTTAGAAATAATGGGTCTGATTCCTTTCCTGAAAGCAGGGGGACGAGCGCTATAACTTGGTTCACCAAAATCATCTTCTTAGCATATTTGCTAGATATATCCTGATTAAAGTAATTAAAAAGCCTAATTGTAGGTCCTAGATTTAAATTGACCTTTTAGATGCCGCTAGAAAGACCTTCCCTAATTATTATATATGCGATTGCGTGTACCTATCTGGAATGGTTAAGTCTCTTGCGTACGATTTAGAGGAAGTAATTACTCTTTTCAAGGAAACGCGCGTGCTTGAGCTAAGGGGTCTAAGTAACCGACTTATTAGGGAAGCTGCGCTTGAGAATAATTATGGTAAGTCTGAGCTTGGCGTAATTGCTTATGCGCTCCATAAAATAGAAACTAAGCCTCACCTCGTTCACAGCCCTAATTGGGGGCGAATAAAAAACGGGGTTATTCACGGACTTGACACTGCTTTCTTTGCTGCAAAACAAGATAATCAGAAACTTTTCATAGAAAATCTAAAAAAAGTTGTAATGGGCATAAACCAGATTGATGCTGAGATGGGTAACTTTGCTCAAAGCATTTATGATAAAGCAAAAGTAAAGCAGGCTTCGCTAGCTTACAGTTACGGACTTAGTATATCGCAGGCAGGGGATTTAACTGGCGCTGATAAGAAAGAACTTCAGAGTTATATTGGTTTTACTACAATGCATGATGAAGAACTTGAAGAGAAAGGAATTACTCAAAGAGTAGCTGAGCTAAAAGAAATACTTAGCGGAAAAGAACCCGAGGATTTGGATAGGGCTTGAGTTTGAGAGTTTGGTGTTTTGTATTTTTGGATGCAAGGAATGAGTTGGATTGATTTTTATGAAGGCTGTTATTGACACGGGAACAATGATTACTCTTTCAAGCACGTGCTTAATGAACGTGTTCAAAGAGTTTGTGCGCTTTAATAAGATCGAACTAATTGTTTCTTCCAGCGTTGCTGAAGAGAGTGTGTGGAAACCGATAACAAATAAGCGTTTTGCTCTTAATGCCGCAAGAATAAAGCACGCATTTAATCAGAAGATTGTGAATGTTGTTGCTCCAACAGCAGAGATTGAACAAATGCAACAAAAAATTCTGGAACTTGGTAATAGTTGTTTTTCTACAAAGCAGGGTCCACTGAAAATTATTCAATCCGGTGAAGCGGAAGCTTTGGCACTTGCCCACGTTTATGGGGCACACGCACTTTTCATTGATGAAAGAACAACTCGCTCATTAATAGAGAATCCAAAGCGTTTGAAGCAAACGCTTGAGCGAAGACAGGATGCGGAAATATTTGTGAACGATGATAATGTTTCTGAGTTTCAAGAATTTTTTACGGGTTTAAGAGTTTTTAGAAGCGTTGATTTGATTGCAACCGCATATGAACAGGATCTTTTTGATGGAGAACTTGAGCACGGACGCACCGAACTTGAAGCAGCACTTTTTGCTGCAAAATTTGCTGGGTGCGCGGTTAGCGAAGCTGAAATAGAGCTCTATCTATCTAGCAAGAAGTAGTAACAAAGGCTTTTTTTATGGAAATAAAACTTGCAACACCTTTTGACGCTGAGTGGCTTGACAGAGTAATAAAGCGCGAGTTTCCTTACACTGAGTTTTCTCCTGAGAAAATAATTTCCCGAATAAACGATAATCGTTTTATGATTTTTGTTGTATGGCAGGGCAATATTTCTGCCGGCTTTTTGGATCTAGAGCTTTTTGAGGAAAAAGAAGAGGCGCGACTTAATGCGTTGTATGTTGAGGACGCAATGAGACTGCAGCATTTTGGGACAAAACTTGTTGAGCACTGTTTGCACCATTTAAGGCATTTGCACTTTCACAGAGTTTTCTTACTTGTAAAAGAAAACAATGCTAACGCAAAACGTCTTTATGAACGCATGGGGTTTAAGTTTGAAGGAATGCACAACAAAGAGCTTGACGGATCAAAAGTGGAGGTTTGGGCAATTCAATTAAGCATGCCTTCAAGAAAAAACCTTTCAAAAATAAAGCATATGCTTGAGAAATAGTTCACCACTTTAATTCTTTTCCGTCAATTGTTATCTTCGGGTTCATTAGTATTGTGTCGCTATGGACTTTGCTCGGGTTCTTTCCCCCAAAACCAGTATTGTTTCCAAATGCAATGTGGCAGGAACCATAAATCTTTTCATCGTGAAGAATGTTTCCGATCGGGGTTTTGTGTGCTTTGTTTGTCCCTATTCCAAATTCAGCAATAATAAGTCCGTTTTCAACTGAGTGCTCATCAACGTAAGGTTTTGCCGCCGCGTTCCACTCAACAATTTTCCCATTCTTTACAATTAACTCTGCTTTGTCCTTTGGCTCAATAATATTTTTCCAATAATCAATTACTATTTTCCCGTTTGCGCTTTCTTCAACGGGTGCGCAGTAAGTTTCTCCTGTTGGAAGATTGTGAACAAACCCGTTAACATAATCGGGCTTTGAACTCTCTATAGGTCTATTTTTTATTGAAAAAGTGATATCTGTTCCAGAGTTTGTTTTGACATTTACTTGATCTCCGCCAGTTAATTGTGTTCGAAGCGCTAAATCTCTTTTGAATATGTCTTCAAAGTCAGCTTCTTGGATTTTAAGAAAGATACTTTCAGTTATTCCTGGCAAAGTAAGTATTCTTGCTTTTCCTTTTACAGCTTTTGTAGTTTCGGGGCAATGCGTTATGCTTTTTGTTGTTGGAGCAATTGTGACGTTCGCCCAGAGAAGATCGTTTTGAAACGCAGGTATCGGTTCGCTTTGGTTACGCTTCTCACTAAGCATTATTTCTTTTATTTCAACGTTTCTGCCAATAAGTGCTTGCTTGAATGCATCATAAACCGAATTAGGTGAATGGTCATTTACAAGGAGAACCTTTTCTTTACTTTTCACTTTCAAATAGCTGTCTAGAATATTGCTTGCTGCTAAAACAAGTTTGTTATCTGCCATAAGAGCAATATATTTTTGCGGCCCCGAAGGAAATTTTCTTTGCCGTGTTGTTAGTAATCCTTTGCTATGTAAACAATTTTTGTTGCATCTTTGCCGCAAACAACGCATCGGCCTTTTGGTTTTTCGTTAGTATCAATTCTTGTTCCGCGTACTTTTCCACCGGTTTCTTTTTCAACAACTTCGGCACAAGCTTCGCCATCTTTTTCAACAGAACAAAATTCCGCTCTTGCAATTCCGGTACCAACAATTTTCTTTATTTCTTCAAGGTTCTTAACATCTTTAACCAATCCGTCAAGTGTTTTTGCGGCTTCTTTTCGTAGGTTTTCACTTAATTCTTTTCCTTCTTTTGTAATTTCTTTAATCAGATCCTTTTCAGCAATTGCGGTTTTTTTCTCAGTGTCTCTTCGATAGATCATTACTTTCTTTTCAGCCATATCTCTTGGTCCAATTTCTACTCTAAGTGGAACTCCTTTCATTTCCCAGAAATAGAATTTCTCGCCAGGGCGTTTGTCGCTTGAGTCAAGTTCTACTCTAAACCCAGCTTCTTCTAAGTCAAGAGCAAGTTCTTTTGCTTTAACCAAAACCTTAGGTTCTTTCTCAGCCATTATTGGAATAATTACAACTTGCTTTGGAGCGATCTCAAAAGGGAATCTTAGGCCCTTACTATCTCCGTGTGTTAGAACAACAGACGCAAATATTCTGGATACTGCGGGGCCGTAGCAAGTAGTAAAAGGAACTTTTTCTTTCTCATCTTTGTCAACATATTTTATTCCAAAAGACTGCGCGAAGTGCTGGTTGAGTAGGTGTGTGCTTGGTTGTTGAACAACTCTTCCTTGTGGAGTAATTGCGTCAGCTCCAAAGGTTCTTGCAGCTCCAGCGAATTTATCCCAAGCAGGTCTTTCAAAAACAATTGTTGGTACCCCAAATACCCCAAAAACTATTCTCTTTGTTGTTTCCATGTCGTTGAGTACGTTTTCAAAAGCTTCTTCTTGGGTAGCAAAAGCGCAGTGGGTTTCTATCCAGTGGAATTCTCTTGATCTAAGGAATGGTCTTGTTGCTTTTGTTTCGTAACGGAAAACATTTGCTCTTTGGTAAGTTCTGTAAGGTAAATCGTGGTAGGATCTAATCCAAAGAGAAAACATTGTGTAAAAAGCGGTTTCAGAGGTTGGTCTTAGTGCAAGTCTTTCTTCTAGCTTATCATTTCCGCCTGTATCAACCCAGTAAACTTCAGGGTTAAATCCTTCTATGTGCTCTTTTTCTTTGTAAAAATAATTCTCGGGTATTAGGGTAGGGAACCAGTAGTTTTTGTGTCCTCTTTTCTTCAAATCTTTTTCCAAAAAATCATACATTAATTCCATTGCTTCAACTGACCAAGGCTGGAAAACTAAACAACCCTTAACCCCATATCTAATATCCGCAAGCTCCGCTCTTTGAATAATCTCAGTGTACCACTCGCTTGGGTTCTTTGCCTTATCAGGGAGCTTTGTTTGATCAGCCATTTTTTTCACCAATTAACTCATTTCTTTAAGTAATATCAAAAGACATTTCTATTTGTAAAACTTTTAATGTCTTTTGATAGCTAGCAAAGGACTCATATTTTTACCTAAATTAAGGTCCTTTGCTATAAAAGTAAGGGGCTAAGGGATTTTAAAGTTTGGTTAAGGGTTTTAGGCCCTCTTGATGATTACGAGGCAGCAAGGGTTGTATTCTTCTGCTCTGCAAAGACTTTCTGGGTTAATTTTGTTTGCGAGTTCAATAGTGCTACCTAATTGGGTTAGGGTGTTGTTGAGTTCCTTTCCTGTTGTTTCGCAAATCACTCTTGCAGAGGCGGTTATTTTTGTGGCCCCGTTATATCTGAAGTATGAGGAGCTATTGTTGTCGTTTATTGCTGCAACAAACATTTCGGGGGCGCTAGCTGCCGGCAACGATTTCAAATCAAAGTCGAATAGTATTGAGTGGGAGTCAAATCCCTTAGTAGAGAACTCCGAGCTGGAGATTGTAGTGCCTTGGTCCAAAGTAAAAGATGTGGTGTTGCAGGTTCCTAAGTCGCAGCGGGATAATGTGTTTGCAATTTGAATTTTTGGATTATTAAATGAAGGGTCAATTGAAATCCATCCTTGGGAAAACTCATAATAAGTAAAAAGCGTCCAAAACACCGAGATTGCAATAAGTACAATTACTGCAACAATGATTATGCGCCTTTTTTTCATTAAATGATTACTAGTTTGTTCTATTTAAGCTTTTATAAAAAAAGAACTTTGCTACTAGCTCCAAAAGGAACCAGTAGCAAGTATTAGTTTTACTTTAGTTCGAATACTACCGATACTGTGGCGTTTACTTCTACGTCGCCTGCAGTTATTGGTGTTGTTACTGGAGCTGATCCAGCTGTTGCTTTAGCCATGTCATAGTTTGCGTAGTTTGGTGTGTAGTAGAAGGAGTTTTCACTTATTGATTGTACTCCTGCTATTGTTACTCCAAGTCCGGAAGCTATCGAATTAGCTTTTACTCGGGCAGTTGTTGCTGCTTCATTTAGAGCAGTTTGTCTTACAGAAAGCTCTTTTTCTTTGCTTAGTCCGAACGAGATGCTTGAAACTCTGTTAGCGCCTGCACTTACTGCTGCGTCAACAACTTTTCCGGCCATTGTTGTGTCGGTTAAAGTTACTTGTATCTGGTTAGTTGTTCTGTATCCTGCAGAAACATTTGCTTCTGTGTTTTTGTCCCACTTGTATTCTTCGTTAACTGTGTAGGATGTTGTTTTTATGTCTGCTTCAGCTACGCCTGCAGCTTTTAGTGCAGTTCTTACTGCATCAGCAGTCGTTGCATTGTCGCTTTGGCTTTTCTGAGCCGACATGTTTAATGTTTCAACGCTTAGAACAATGTCAACTTTGTCAGGAGTAACCATTTTTGTTACTGATCCTGATACGCTCAAAGTTTTTATGTTCAAGTTTTGTCCGTCGGAGTTAATTATAACTTTTGACGGAGTCATTGCACTTCCCGCAGTAAATGCGAGTGCGATAATTGCTATCACAACAAGGACTGCAATTATGTGCATTCCTTTGCCGCAGCAAGAGCAAGTTCCTTCATTTTCTTTTTTCATAAAATTACCTCCACTAAGGGTTTGATTAGAAAAATAAAGGAAAAAGAGGTATATAAGGGGTGCGATTTTGTTAGGGCGTGAACTAACCTAGTTTTCAGCGAAGAAAAAGACTAAATGAGGCATCGAAGTTATTTTATTTTCAAAATAATTTCTTTTAGCTTCTGAATTTTTTGAGGGTGGGCAAAACCTATTATTTTCGCATAGTCTTTTACAGAGCGTTTTAGTACAGTTAATCTAAAACTGATGCATTCTTTGTCGCGATAAGCACAACTATAGGGTCCGTTAAAAGTCACATGCTTTATGCCCAAGTTCTGTAGCATTTTTTGTACTTGCTTTAATCCTTCTTTGTTAACTGAGTTTACACAGAGCCTATTATTATTTATCTCGACATAAGCCTCGTCATCAAAGAACGCTTTTATCCATTCAATTTGAGCATTTTTATTAGCGTTGATTATTTCTTTAGAAATAAACCAACTTCTAGATTTGCCGCCTCCAAGAAATTGTATTCGTTCAAAAGCGCGCTTGCTATTGAAAACTATTGTATTTCCTTTCATCAAGCGAGTCTTTAATGTAAAAACTTTTAGAATGTCACTCTGAAATGTGTTTAATAAAGAAAGTTCTGTGTTGCAATATCCTATTTGAAATATATTTCTGTAGGCGTCCTTTCTTTTATGGTGTGCTAGGTCTGATACAGATCTTTTGCATTTGTATAAGCACAAATATCCGTCGCCACACACATGAGCAGCTATTCTTGCTTCTTCAAGAGTGATTTTATGAGAAAAGTTTGATTTGTCCACCAAACAAAGTAGAATTTGTTGATTATAGTACTTTCTTAGGTTCAATGCCGATGAATATGAGGAATGCAGGATTTGAACCTGCGTTTGACGCTCCCAAAGCGCCGGTCCTACCAGGCTAGACTAATTCCCCGTAGCTAAAAGAAAAAGCGCTGAAATGGTTTATAAAAGTAAGGTTTTGGTTTTTTTAGGGTATAGGGGTAGGGGTAGCTAGCCCGCTTATTAAAGCAAATTACTTCTTTTTCTCTTCTTTCTTTTCTTCCTTTTTTTCTGTTTTTTCTTTTGGCTTTTCTTCGGCTTTATAGAAGTATTTGGTTTCTAGGTATTGGTAGCACAAAGCAAATACTAAGAGAAGCATTCTCATTGCGCCGTCAGTTATGGAGAATATTGCAAGCATTATCCAAAGAACAATAAAGGAAACAGCAAAATCGCGATTATTCATTTTCACAAAGTGTCTGCTTGCAAGGCTCCAAGCCATTATCCCAAAGAAGCCTGCTAAGAGCGGTGCAAAACCTAGGAGAGCTGAAATGAATAGTACAAGCACAGCTGCAAGAGTAATACTTGTTGCTTTTTCTCCTGCCTTATCTGTTCGTTTCCTTAAGCCTATGTAAGTGAATAAGAGAATAAAGAAGACTAGTTGGATTACTGCAATGTATCCGAAAGGGAAAACATCAAAAGCTGCTAGGTAACTGAAAAACTCCATAAAGAAGTTAGCCTGATTAAGTATATATTACTTTTATTTCTCGCGCTCTGCTAGGGGGCACATGGCAAAGCCCTTAACTCCAATAGAATGCTTCGTTTCTGCGCTTTAGGAAAAATCAGGTTTAAATACTATAAGGGAGTTATCTTTTCAGTAAGTATTTTTCTAAGTGACCAAAAATGGCTGACGATAAGAGCAAGGCTGTTATTTCTGGGCCGGAAGGCTCTTCTCCTAAAATAAGCATAAAATCTGACTCTGCGCAAGTAGTGGAAACGGATTCTTCTAAATCAGATTATCTTGCAAAGAGGGCGATAGGGGACAATGAGATAAAAGTTTCTTCAGTTGGAATGAGTAGGGAAGATCTTGCCGCTGCGAGTGTTGTCCAAAAAGAAATGTCTTTAGGTAAATCTGGTATTGGGGCCGAGATGAAACCCGGTGTTGATCAAGATTATGATCCGGATGAACGAGTGCCGCTTGTTCAATCTCCTGCAGCTCAATCTTTTGGGGTTAGCGAGAGCGCAGAGAAATCTGCAGCAAATGCGAAGA
>Ga0114951_10002815_pt1 | contig 19059 bp, 20 predicted proteins | sample AM7aDNAmetaG_FD_88677 | JGI IMG/M metagenome (GOLD analysis project Ga0114951, IMG submission 88677) | Freshwater microbial communities from Finland to study Microbial Dark Matter (Phase II) - AM7a DNA metaG | ecosystem: Environmental > Aquatic > Freshwater > Lake | place: Finland: Lake Alinen...
AACAGAAAGATTTATCGCGTAACGGTTTGAGTTTTTATTTTTGGTTTTGAGTTTTTGGTACTGCAATCATTCACCATTGGTCCAATTTTCATGGAAAAAATAGGAATATCCCAGTACTTAAATCTACCATACTAAACCGGTTTGTGTCAAATTATGGCCATTTATTTGATTTTAAGGTAAAAATTTTTCCAGCCAAAGCTTGACACTGCCCACTTTTCCGCCGGGGTTTTTGGTGAAAATTTCCCTAAATTTGCCGCTATAGCCGCTTTTTACCCCCATTTGAGCATCGTCCACGCCCCAGACCAAAAGCCCCACGGCGGTCGCAAAAGACGGCTCATCCACCTTATCCACCAACCCTCCGAGCGGAATTGGAAAGCCAGTTTGCGCCGGCAAAGCCAGCACTTCTTTCGCCAGATCGATTACGCCCGGCAGTTTAGACGTGCCGCCGGTCAGCACGGCGCCGGCAGGCAACAATTTATCCTTGCCGATAGCTTTCAGCTCCTTGTCCACCATGGTGAAAATTTCTTCCAAGCGAGCTTCGATTATTTCCGCCACATGATAGCGCGAAACTATCCCCTCTTCGCTTGAGTCCAGTTCGGACAAATTGATATCTTCTTTTTTGCTAATATCGCGCGGAATGGCATTGCCGAATTCCATCTTAATCTTTTCCGCCACGTCGATGGAAGTCCTGAGGCCAATGGCGATGTCGTTAGTGATATGGTTGCCACCCACCGGAATGACCGTACTTAAAAGCAGATCGTCTTCTTCGAATACGGCGATGGAAGTCGTCCCGCCCCCGATGTCCACCAAAACAACGCCCAACTCTTTTTGCCGTTTGCTGAGGGTGGCGCGCGCCGCAGCCAAAGAAGTCAGCACAAAACTCTCAATGTCAATCCGGGCAGTCGCAAAACATTTGGACAGATTTTTGATGTAAGGCGTGGAGCCTTCGATGATAAGCGCATCCACTTCCAAGCGCACTCCGTTCATGCCCATCGGATCCTTGATATTTTTTTGGTCATCCAGAGAATAGTTTCGTGGGATAATATGCAAAATTTCCTTGTTAGGCGGAATGGAAATGGCTTGAGCCGCCGCAATCACTCGATCTAGATCATCTTCCGTCACTTCGCCGTCCGCGCGGCCGACCGCAATCACGCCCTTGGAATATTGAGACGAGATGTGATTGCCGCCAATGCTCACTAGGGCGCGCGTGACCGCCACTCCAGCCGTCATTTCCGCTTTTTCTACTGAGCTACTGATAGATTTCAGCGTCTCTTCGATATCAACAATCATGCCTTTTCGCACCCCAAAAGACGGCGAGACACCGATGCCGATGATTCGCGGTTTTTCTTCCGCGGCGATGATTTGAGCGATAATTGTTCTTACGTTGGAAGATCCGACGTCAATAGCGCAAATGATATCTTTCTTAGACATTTTTAAATGCTTTATGATTAAGTCTTTTTGAAACCCTCTAAATTATATTACAAAAATTCAACATTCACAAACAAAAATTTTTCTGCTCCTCACTAATGCTTCATCACGTAAGGAAAAAATATGAGCCCACCGATGATGACTGCCAAAATAGAAGTCAAAAGGACGCTAGCCGCCATCAGGTCTTTGATGAGCCGGGCATACGGATGGACGCGCGGTTTTAGGATATCCACCACTCTTTCCAAAATCGTATTGACCAATTCCATGATGAGCACCGCCATAATGATGATGAAGAGTACAATCATCTCGGCGCGCGTCACATGAAAATATATCATGGCCGCGACCACCAAAATTCCAACAGCCAGTTCGTTCTGAAAATTCTTTTCATTGCGCAGGACGTATTTGAGGCCGCGAACGGCGAAAGAGAGACTTTTCGTGAATTGCTTAAGCCTATTCATTTTACTTTGTTATTTATGGAAATTAAATTACTTTGCGGCTGGCCCGGCAATTTTGTCCGCCACTATCTTTTGCAGAGAAAACATGCGCGCTCCATGAGAAAAACCTAAAAGATGAAGCAAGCCGTGGGACACGACGCGCGCCAATTCCTGCCTGACATCTTCCTTATATATTTGCGCGTATTCTTTGATATCATTATAACACAAAACCAGCTCACCGAGAAACACTTCCTTCTCCCCAACTTTTTCCAGCGCTGAGCGATTTTTGTATTCTGCAAAAGACAAGACATCTGTCACGCTATTCTTCTGCCTATATTTTTTATTCAATTTCTTAATCTCTTCCGGCTTGACCAAAGCTAAACTGAGCGAAACATTTTTTGCCCGCAAAAAATCATACCCACTGTGCTTTAAGGTTTCCTTGATAGTTCTGATAAAAAAATCTTCCCTGATCCGGCAAGTGGAAAGATTGTTAATTTCGACGAGGAGTTTCATATCCTCCATTATGCTTGTTGTTGGGATTTTTGGCAACCCTACATAAGGTCATCTAGGGGAACATTAATTCTCATCGGTCTTTCAGGAATAATATGTTCATGCGGCTTCAGATCAGCTATCGATACTAATGTGATCTTTCGCATAAATTTAGCTAGAATAATTTAGTACTCAAATACTTTTCCCCCCTATCTGGGAAAATCATCACTACGTTTCCCCTATCTATCCTTTTGGAAATTTCCAAAGCTGCAAGCATCGCCGCTCCACTCGACATTCCCACAAAAAGCCCTTCTTCCTTGGCTAAGCGCCGTGCCGCCTCAAAAGCTTTTTCACTCTCGATGATGATGAACTCGTCAATTTTTGTTTTGTCATAAATTTTGGGAACGATGGCATCTTCCATATTTTTCAGTCCTTGGATATAGTGGCCGCGCTCAGGATAGGCGCACACGATTTTTATATCGGGGCTTAGTTCCTTGAGTCTCTTGGAAATTCCCATAATCGTCCCGGAAGTTCCGATGCTGGAGACGAAATAATCAATCTTGCCGGCCGTGTCTTTCCAGATTTCATCAGCCGTCGCTTCATAATGAGCAGCGATATTATTATCATTGGAAAATTGATCAGGCATGAAATATTTTTCCGGATTTTTCGCCACCAACTCTCTCGCTTTCATAATTGCGCCGTCGGTCCCTTTCCCAGGATCGGTTAAGACTATCGACGCTCCAAAAGACTGGATCATTTTCCGGCGCTCAATGGAGGCTGACTCGCTCATGACTATCTCTACTGCGTAGCCCTTGACCGCCCCAATCATAGCAATGCCGATACCGGTGTTTCCCGAAGTCGCTTCAATGATAATTTTGTCTTTCGTCAACTTCCCTTCTTCAATTGCTTTTTCAATCATCTTGAGAGCGACACGATCTTTCACGCTCCCACCCGGATTAGCACCCTCCAGTTTTGCATAGATGGAAACGTTCTTATTCGGATTGAGCTTGTTGATTTTTATCATGGGCGTGCCCCCAATCATTTCGATTATATTTTCGTATATCATATGTTTAATTTAATATATTTATGTTTTAAAAATTAAAAAATCTCGATCATCTCGAGAATTCCGGTTTACTTATTTATTCAGAAGCTATCTAAGTCAACAACAAAAAATTCTCGAAGTGTATGTTTCGAGACAGCAACAGACTACTTGGACTTTTTTATTTAGATTATTTTTCATAGCGTTATTTTGACTTTACACAATTTATAGAGGGATGTCAAAAGGGCTTAGATTGATCCATATCCATAAAAAACTTTTTCATTTTTTGAAATGGCTTTATTCTTAAATATGTTTTTCGGTCATCTTCTTCGTTCATTTGCGCTCGCGTAATATCATAGCCCTCTGGGCTTCTTGTGCAAAAGAGGAAAACCCAAATGCGCCGCCAGATAATCAGCCTTTTTCTGATTCCCGGTTACGAATGTAATTTTTTTCACAATATAAAAATTTATCCTAACTATTTTTTCACCACCTTTATAGCCCCATTCTCCATATCCACAACATATTCTGGATTTTTTTCTAGCCAATTTGAAATATCTGTCCACCTTAGACCATGGAAACCAAATTGGCCATTCCATCGACTATCCTTATCGTCCCTATATTCAAAACTAAATTGTTTTGCTAATTTAGTCGGTGCAAAATTTATTCCACTGTCTTCTAAGAGTTTCCGACTGTATACTCCAATCGCTGTATCTTCCGGATGGAATCTTGGAAAGCCGCCCTCTCGGAAAATCTTCGCACAAAGAGAAGTCATCTTTTTGCTCCGTAGACTGAAACCACCATTGCCCACCACCAACTTACCAAGAAGTTCCTCGGGAAAATCAAAACCTTTGACTGACCAATCCGCCACTAACCATGGCGCGCCTATATAATCATATTTCAAAAATTCATCCGTCCACTTCGAAGTATTTAGAACAAATCCGTCATACTGCACGATGAGGACATGAGAAGTATTGACGTATTTATCCAGCTCAGACAAAACAAATTTTGAGTATCCTTCGGTAGAATTTATCGGATCTATCTTAACCACTTCTTTTCGGCTAGACTCCAGGGACGTAAGAATCTTTACCTCAGCAAATTCCAATTCTCGTTGGCATATATCCATTGCCAAAACCAATCGATCCAAATCTAAGCAATCAATTCCCAGAAGCGTCACTGTTTCTAATTTTCTCCTTGGCATATTTTTTAGTTATTTCCTGGTAAGGAATATACTCCTTACCGCTATTTTACGCTTTTTATAGCCGTTTGGCAAAAATAAAAAGGCGCTGGAAGATAAAATCTCTTCCAACGCCTGAAAAAAAGTACTACAGAGAATTGAACATCAGACACCGGCGGCAGGACCGGCAATGCGTCGCAGGGCTTCCTCATAGCGCTGCTGTGTCTCCGGGATTATTGCAAAAGGCAATTCCGGAGGCGGCGATTTCTTATTCCATTTCCCAGTATCAACCAAGGTTTGGAGATAATCCCGCAAATACTGCTTATCAAAGCTGGGCTGGCCACATCCTACCTTATACTTATCCACCGGCCAGAAGCGGGACGAATCCGGAGTCAAGACTTCATCAATCAGCATCAATTTCCCGTCTTTCTTGCCCAGTTCGAATTTCGTATCGGCAATAATGATGCCTCTACGGAGGGCATAGTCAGCCGCATACTGATAGAGTGTCGTTGAAATTTTGGCCGCTTGGTCAGCGAAATTTTTTCCGACAATTCTTCCAGCCTCGGCCAGAGAAATATTCTCGTCATGATCGCCCAATGCGGCCTTGGTCGACGGGGTGAATAACGGCTGCGGAAGTCTTTCAGATTCCAATATTCTTCCCGGAACTTTAAAGCCATTGACCCATTTAAACGAGCCATCACAGCCACCTTGAATCGGCGCTTTTAAGAAATCGCTCCAGAATGAACCGGAAATATAGCCACGCACAATACACTCAATCGGTAGCGGTTTAGTTTTCCACACCAACATCGAGCGACCTTCCAGCTGATCAGCATACTGCCGACAAATTTCCGGATATTTATTGACATCAGCGGTGATCAAATGATTGTCAACGACGCCTTCCAACAGATCAAACCAGAACAGAGACAACTGGGTCAAGTTTTTTCCTTTGCCAGGAATCGGCTCATTCATCACCACATCATAAGCCGAGATCCGATCCGTCGCCACCATCAACAGTTTGTCGGCATGTCCAGGAATCGCACACATATCCCTAACCTTTCCTCGATGTACGAGTGTCAGATCGGGACAATTGGTTTCAATGATTGTTTTCATTCACGCCTCCTTTTTAGCATTTTTTGCCAGCCATCTTTGGGCCAATTCACTTTGAAGTTCTTCATCCTTAAACTCTATTTCATATTGCATGTCTATCCGAGCTTGTACAAGCCGTTGGTATAGTCCTTCGTTATTCAGCGCAAGAATTTGCGCGGCGTGCCAAGCGGCATTCTTTGCCCCATTGATTGGCATCGTAGCCACGGGGATGCCTGGTGGCATTTGCACCGTAGCAAGCAACGCATCCATACCACCCAAAGGAGATGATTCTGAAGTTAGTGGTACTCCAATAACCGGAAGAATTGTTTGAGCTGCCACCGCTCCCGCCAGATGAGCTGCCATACCAGCGCCACAGATAAAAATTTTGCATCTGGCATTCATAGCATCTCGAACAAGTACGGGCGTACGATCAGACGTACGGTGAGCACTCGTAATGCGCATTCTCCATTCAATACCCAAACCGTCAAACACCTCTCCGGCTTTTGACATTATCGGCAAATCAGAATCACTGCCAATAAAAATCATAACATCAATAGTGTCCATAGCTTCTCCTTTTCAATTGAAAATTAACCTACTTTTACCTGCACAAGCACTGTTATTATCGAATTATTAAAGAAATGTTACCAAACAAATCATTTGATTTGTTTAAACTAACATAGCTCACTAGCGAGTATATGTCAATGAAAACCGCCGACTTTGCTTTTTTCAAATCTCTTTCGCCACCTCCTTCGGGAAAATATTTTTCATCACTTTCCTGACATAGAAAAGCGAAATGACCGTGGCGGTCCAGTTGATGGTGAAGATGCCCCACCAGACGCCGTCGATGCCCCAGCCAAGAAGCTGACTGAAGATGTAGAAAAAAATGACCGGGGCCAAAATTTGGCGATAAGCTCCGATCCACAATGCAAAGTTGGGTTTTTTGAGACCCTGGACGGCGGACACTGCCATGAACAAAATGACGTAGGCCCAGTAGATGAAAACGGAAATGTGCAGATAGTGCACCCCGATAGACAACACTTGCTCGTCACGCGTGAAAATAATGAGTAGCGGGCGGGCAAAAAGATAAGCCGCCGCTGTGCCGATTATAGACAGAAAAAAACCGTAGCGCATAACTTTTTTGAAAACTTCGACGCAACGCGCAAACTTTTTGGCGCCGTTGTTCTGACCGATCAAAGTCAAAGTGGCCACATTAAGTCCGATGGACGGCAAAAGGGCGATTTGATCAATGCGGGTCGCCGCTCCATAGGCCGCCACGGCGGAGCGGCCGAAAGGGGCGATGAAATACGTGATGATGAAAATTCCGATGGCCACCGTCAGCATATTAAGGCTGGCCGGGAAACCTTGCGCGGCAATCTCTTGAAAATATTTTTTCTGCGGATAGAACAAGCTCGCACAATCCCGGCAAAAAATGTCCTTCGTGATGAGCACTCGCCCCATATAGGCCACGCCGATTATTTGAATCAAGAAAGTGGCCCACGCCACGCCGGGCAGGCCAAGGGCGGGAAAACCCAACCAACCAAACATGAACCACGGGTCTAAAAGACAATTAAGGAAAAAACCGACAATCAAAAAATTGCGAAAAGTTTTCGTGTCACCTTCGGCGTTCAAAATCCCGTTAATGACAAAGGTCAGGCCGAAAAAAACTGAACCAAGAAGAATGATGTTCATATAGCTGACGGCAATGGCCAGATATTCCCCTTCGGCTCCCAGAAGTCGAAACAGATAGGGGGCGAGAAAATAGCCACCCACGGTCAAAAACAGTCCGACAATGATGGAAAAACTGATAGATTGCAAAGCATAGATCCGGGCTTTTTTTTCATCTTTTTCTCCCAGCGCATTGGCAATGAGCGCTGTGGCGCCGGTGGAAATGCCCATCCCGAAAGCGATGATGATGAAAAAAACCGGAAAAGACAGCGACAGCGCCGCCAAAGCCGAAGTGGAAACCAGTCCGCCAAAATAGGTATCCACCACGTTATACATCGTATTGAAAAAAAATCCCACGCTGGCCGGAATGGCAATCATCCGTATCTGCCAAGCGATATCCCCTTGCGTCAAATCATTATTATTATTCATAGTTTTATCAAATTTAGCTTGCTGAAACACAAAAAAACAGTACCTTTTACATAGTACTGTTTTTTTATAGCTTCTCTTTCTATTGCAATTTTTCTTCCACAATCTTTTTCACCAGGTTGCCATCAATTTGGCCTTTGAGCGCTCCCATGGCGGCGCCCATCACTTTCCCGATATCGGCTTTGGAAGTGACTCCGAGGCTCGCGATAATCTTTTCAATTTCGGCGGTCGCTTCGGCTTCACTCATTTGAGACGGCATATAGCCAAGGAGGATTGCGATTTCGGCGTTTTCTTTTTCCACCAAATCTTCGCGTCCACCCGCCTTATATTGCTCCGCCGCATCACGCCGTTGCTTCACTGCGCGCATAGCCACTTCTTGTACTTCGGCGTCGGACAGCCCCTCTTCACGTTTCTTTTTTTCAATCTCGACATTTTTGATCATCGAATCGAACATGCGCAGAGTGTCGCGCTTGACCGTATCGCCGGCTTTCATGGCCGTTTTCAAATCTTCTAAAATTTGCTGTTTAAGACCCATATAATTTTATTTTTTAATGAGTTTCTTTTTAACGTTGCGAAAGTTTTCTTCTTCAAATTTGCCCATTTTCTTGAGTTTATTGACCACTTTGCGCACTTTTTCTTTGTACAGCGCGCCGCTAATCATTTCGCGTTTCGTCTTATCCTTGGTCCTGAAGCGGGATTTTCTGGCCTGCATCAAAACACCGGATTGTCTCACGCGCCGGCTGAAACGGCGGATCAAACTTTCCGTCGATTCTCTGTTCTTTCTTTTTTCTTCAATCATAAATAACCTCCTATCTAATTTATAATCATGAGCTACCCATCGTAAGTCATGAAGTTTAATACAAAATCTATCAATTGTTAATTTTAATTCCAACCCGCACTTACGCCGGATGGATATCCTCAGTCAGTTTTGCGCCGCCGATCAGATGCAAATGGATGTGCGGCACTTCTTGCCCGCCGTCACTTCCCACCCGAAACAGTAGTTTATACCCTTTCTCGGAAATGTCAAACTTCTGCGCCAAAGTGCGCGCTGTCAGGATCAATTTTCCTGCCAATCCAACATCTTCTTCAGTCAAATCATTAATACTGGCCAGATGTTTTTTGGGGATAATCAAAATGTGTACTGGCGCAACAGGCCGAACATCCTTAAACGCCAAAACTTCCGCATCTTCATGAACAATCTCGGCTGGAATTTCTTTTTTGATTATTTGGCAAAAAACGCACATATAGACACTCTGGATTTTAATTCGTGTGACCGGGATTGTTGTGATAGGTAATCACATTATCCGTTTTGAGTTTTTTCTTAATGAGATCCACCAGTTTTTCCGCACTGATTGTTTCTTGTGCGCCGGTACTCATATTCTTCACTATTACAGTTCCATCCAGCGTTTCTTTCTGCCCCAAAATCAAGGTGATTTCCACGCCCAAGCGGTTGGCCACTTTTAATTGCGATTTCAAACTGCCACGACCGAAACTTTCCGCCACCAAAATGCCATTCTTCTCCAAATCGGAAAACATCCGCAAGCTTTTTTTCTTAGCTAAGGCTCCAAGCTGCGCCAAAAACACTTTTGGACGCGGCGGTTTGTACGGCTTGGCTTGCACGCGCTTCATCTCTTCGATGATGCGTTCCACGCCGATGGCAAAACCGATGGCCGGAGTATCTTCTCCGCCAATAGCCTTCATCAAATTATCATAGCGCCCGCCGCCGCCCAAAGAAAGTTTCTTCCCTTCTTCTGACGCCGACCAAATTTCAAAAACCGTCTTGGTGTAATAGTCTAGACCCCGCACCAGCCGCGGATTGATCGTGTAGAGCAGATCCAGTTCGTCAAGATATTCCAGTAGTGTCCGGAAATGTACCCGACAATCTTCACATAAGTGATCGACAGATTGCGGCGCCGAAACGGCGACTTGAAAACACTTATCTTCCTTGCAATCCAAAACACGCAAAGGATTGGTAGCCAGCCGTCTTTTGCAATCTTGGCACAGTCGGGTTTTTTTCGATTCGAGATAGCTGACCAAAAGATCTTTATAGCTTTTGCGACAAACCGGGCAACCGATGGAATTGACTTGCAGTTGAATAGCTTTAATGCCCAAGGCTTGCACCAAGCGACTGGCAATCTGAATCATCTGAGCATCCAAAATTGAATCTTGTTCCCCATAGGCGTCAAAGTTGACTTGATAATGTTCGCGAAATCGGCCTTCTTGCGGCCGGTCATAGCGATAAACCGGACCAGTGGAAAAAATCTTGACCGGTTTGGCCATGACTTGCATCCCGTTCTGGATGTAGCTGCGGCAATTGCCGGCTGTGAGTTCGGGCCGCAGTGCCACCTTGTCTCCGCCGCGCGTGGTGAAAGTGTACATTTCTTTTTCCACGATGTCAGTGCTCTCGCCGATGGAACGCGTAAAAAGATTGGCGTACTCCACCAAGGGAGTGTCCATTCGCAGAAAACCATAGTCACGCGCCAAGCGCTCGGACGTGCGCCGAACCTGCTCCCAGTACGGCTGACTGGCCGGCAAAATATCTTTCATGCCGCGGAGAGATTGCAATACGAGTGGCTCTTCCTTGACCTTCTCCTTTTTGCCGGCTTTAGGCATTTTTTTAGGACTAGTAACTGTTTTTTTACGAAGCATAAGCTTGGAGTTAGAAGTTATAAAGTTGAATTAATATATTTTATGACTTAAAAGATGGAAATTTTATCCAGCGGCCAGGCTCGGAGAGCCACTTCGCCCACGATATCACTCGTTGGCACCGGTCCCCAAAAGCGCGAATCAGAACTGAACATGCGATTATCCCCTAACATGAAATATTGTTTATCACTAAGCGTAATGGTCAAGTCTCCGGCCGTTTTCAGTCCTACCGGCAGATAGCTCTTCTCGTCCAACACAAATCCGTCCGGGTGCGCGGCGTTGAAAATCGTAACTTGCCCGTCTTTGACTTTGACCGTTTCGCCCGGCAACCCAATCACTCTTTTGATGAAAAATTTGGTCGTGTCCAATGGATAGCGGAAAACCACCACTCTTTGGCGAGGAATTTCTTTGAAAGGATCAATCTTCAAAAGCTCATGTGAGTTGAAACTGAAATCCGTTTCCTTAACTCCAAATTCATTCACAATCAAATATTGTCCGTCTTCAAAATTCGGCTCCATGGAAGCTCCTTGCACGAAAAATGGTTGGAACAAAAAAACTCGAATGGGGAAAATAATGACAAAAGCTAGGATGATAATTTTTATCACCTCTAAAACGAAACCGCCCACGCTTTGGTAAGAGTTGGACGCATCTCCTTCTTCGGACAAAAAAGGCTTGTTTTCAGGCTCGTTTTGCATATTTTTTCCGCTTGATTACCAATCTATTCTAACAGGATTTTATCCTGCTGGCAATAGTATTTTTTGGCTTGATTCGGCCATAGTTTGACCATTAGCCGGAAACAGATTATTATAGTAACAAATGCCTGTGAAAAAAAATATTCTCAAATTCATTCTCGGGGTGACGCTCATCGCCCTTCTGGCGGCGACGGCCTATGCTTCTTTTTTTGTGTGGAAAATAAACTCCGTCGAGAAAAAAATCGATGTCAATCATAACAATACAGCTTCGGTCCTGGATACTTTCAAAAACTTGGCCACGCAAAATTCAATCAATCTGAAAGGCATGGCTGACGGCCGGATCAATATCCTGCTCCTTGGCATCGCTGGCAGTGAAAAAGGCGGCAAGAATCTGACTGACACTATCATGATAGTAAGCATCAACACCAAAACAGACCAGGTGGCCATGTTTTCCATTCCGCGCGATCTATACATTGAACTGCCCGAGGAAAACTTCGCCGGCAAAATAAATTCCGTGTACGAACATGGTCTTAGCCTCCATCCGGAGGATAAGATCCAAGCCATCGCGCCGATGGAAAAAGCTATTAAGACCATCACTTCTTTGGATATGGATTACTGGGCCGTAGTGAACTTTGACGGCTTTCAAAAAGTCATCGACACGCTGGGCGGGATAAATGTCATGAACGAACGAGATATTCTAGATCCAACTTATCCCGGACCGGGCTATAGCTATGAAACTTTCCAACTAGCCAAAGGCTTGCAGCACCTGGACGGAAGCACGGCGCTGAAATACGCCCGCATGCGGCACAACGACCCGCAAGGAGATTTCGGCCGAGCCAAAAGACAGCAACAAGTCTTACAGGCAGTGAAAAATAAAGCTTTCTCAACCGGGACGCTGCTAGATGCGGTCGCACTGAATAGTCTCCTGGACACGCTGGCCAACAATATCCAAACGGACATTTCCAACGGAGAATTGAGCGACTTTTTACAATTGGTCAAGAAGTTGGACACAGCTAACATTACCAATGTTGTCTTGGACGCGTGGAACAGTGAAAGCTTGCTCAAGGTTTCCCATGTCTCTTTTGACAACCTGCCGGCTTTCGTGCTCATCCCCCGCGTTGGCAATTGGAGCGAAACCCAGGAGCTGGCGAAAAATATTTTTGATCTGAATGAAATAAAAAATAAGCGAGACAAAATTGCCAGCGAAAATGCTACAGTCGCCATTATCAATCAAAGCGGCAACGCGGCGGTGCCCCTCCGCATCAAGAATTTGCTCCAAAAGAATTTCGGATATAAAAATGTCATCACCCTCAGCGCCCCGGATAAAAATACCCTCGAGAATAGCATGCTTTATGATTTGACTAACGGCGCGATGCCTTTCACTTTGAGCGAATTGACCGGCAAACTACCCGCCCCTGCTTCCTACAGCTTAGACAGCCATTACGCCAAAATTATCACCAACTCTTCCGCCAATATTGTTTTGGTCATTGGAAAAGATCTGATAAACAAGTATAATATGGCTGAGGACAGTGTGGCCGATTATACCGCCGCCAAAGATACTAACGCTTATAACAATTAAAATCAGAACCACTGATTAACGCATGATTTTACTGATTGCACGTGAATTAAAAAATCCATAATTAAAACATTATCTTTTGTTTATGAAACTAATTGTAGGTCTTGGCAATCCTGAAAATAAATACGCCGGCACTCGTCATAATGTCGGGTTTTTCCTGGTGGATAAAATCCAAGAAAAATATGCTTTCCCTAGTTTTGAATTCAAAAAAAATTTCCAAGCGGAAATTTCCAAAGGCCAAATTGATGGTATAGAAATCCTCCTGGTCAAACCACAAACTTTCATGAATCTTTCCGGCGTGGCCGCGCAAGCGATTTTGAGTTTTTATAAACTCACGCCGGATGATCTGCTCATCATCCATGACGACCTGGATATCGCCTTGGGAAAATTTAAACTGGCTACCAATTCTTCTTCAGCCGGCCATAATGGCGTACAAAATATCATCGACCAACTCGGCACCCAAAAATTCCGCCGATTGCGGATTGGCATCGGTCAATCAGCTGAAGATGCGAATGATTGTCGTTTAGCGACCGCCCACGATTTCGTTCTGGGAAAATTTTCCGCCGACGAAATGACCACCATATCGGACATTTCAGAAGAAATTTTCCGGGAAATAGAGAGCTTTATCCTAGTATAAAACACTGCCTGTCTTTCTTCAGCTTGATTAAGGCTTTCTTTTGACAAGGCCACAAATTGCGAATATCATAACTATATAAAATATAATCACAATAAGAAGCCATGAAACAATCCACTCTTTTCACTAAAACCCAAAAAAATGCACCCAAAGATGAAATCACCGTCAACGCCCAACTCCTGACGCGGGCCGGTTTTGTCGATAAATTGATGGCTGGCAATTACACCTATCTGCCACTCGGACGGCGCGTGCTGAACAAGGTGCGCACCGTTGTGCGCGAGGAAATGGACGCCATCGGCGGGCAAGAGATTGTTATGCCCACCCTTCATCCTTCGGAAAATTGGAAAACTACCGGAGGCTGGGACAACATCGATGTCCTGTTCAAGATAAAAAGCCGGACAGAAAAAGATTATGCTCTGGGTCAAAGCGAAGAAGAAATTGTCACGCCTCTCGCCAAAAAATTTATCAGTTCTTACAAAGATCTGCCGATGTCTCTCTATCAAATCCACTGGAAATATCGCGATGAGCTGCGCGCCAAATCCGGGCTTTTGCGCGGCCGAGAATTCGAAATGAAAGATCTCTACAGTTTCCACGCTGATCAGGCCGATTTTGATCGTTACTACCAGATTGCCAAAGAGGCCTATCTGAAAATATACGCGCGACTAGGTTTAGATGCCAAAGTAACTGAAGCTTCGGGCGGCAGTTTCACCCAAAAAATTTCCTACGAATTCATGGTGATCACTAACGCCGGCGAAGATGACATTTTGTACTGCGACGGATGCAACTTCTGCGTCAACGTGGAAATTGCCAAGGAGACGGAAGGTGAAGCTTGCCCCAAATGCCACAAAGAAAAACTGAAAAAAGCCCGCGCATCGGAAGCTGGCAATGTTTTCGATTTAGGCCAGAAATATTGCAAAGACTTTGAACTCACTTTCACCGACCAAAATGGGGCCAGCCAATATCCAATCATGGGTTGTTACGGCATCGGCATCACGCGCCTGGTTGGCATTATCGTGGAGAAATGTCACGACGACCGGGGCATCATTTGGCCGGAATCAGTCGCCCCCTTCCAAGTCCACTTGCTCAGTCTCGGCAAAAATGAAGCCGCGGAAAAAATTTACGCTGAACTTTTGGAGAATAATATCGAGGTGCTCTATGATGACCGCGACGTCACGGCCGGTCAAAAATTTGCCGACGCTGATCTGATCGGCATCCCGATTCGTCTAGTGCTCAGTGAAAAATCCCTGGCGGCTGGCGGCGCAGAAATCAAAAAACGCAATGAAAAAGACAGCCGCATCATTGCCTTGGAAAAAATAGTGGGAGAGATAAAATAGAAAAACTTAGTTACAGGACTTGTGCGTTTGGCTGAGCCAAAATGTTTACGTAGGCGTGTGAATTTTTAGTTATATAATAAATTCTTGATTACTATCGGAATCATTCTATATATCCGAGCTGCCGCGCCGAAGCATGTTTTGGCGAAGACAAACGTACAAGTCCTAAATTATATATTTTTCTTAAAAAATTCGTAGCGCATAAACCGCCCGAAACCGAACAATAGAAGAGAGATTAAAACGACCGCCATAAAGATAAACATAATTCTAAAGCCTTCATTCACATAAACATAAGCCCCGCCCAGGATATAACCCAGCCCGATAAGTAGTCCGGTCCACACCAGACCGCCTAATAAGTTGAACAGGGCGTAATTCTTGATAGGCACTTTCGCCATGCCGGCGGAAATCAAAGTGACCAGGGCGAAACCGAAGCCCATGGTCATCTTGGAAAGAAAAAGGATCTTATTCTTATGGGCGTGGAATTTCTTCTCCAATTCAGCCACGCGGTCGCGATCCAAGCTAATGAAGTGACCATATTTCCAAACGAATTTTTTCGCCCCGAAATATCCCACTCCGTACCAGAAAAAATCCGCGATCCAATCCCCAATGAGCAATGCAAGATAGGTCGGCCAAAAGTCTAAGAGGCCCAGGTGCAGCATAAAACCGGCGGACACCATAAGGACCGGTCCCTCGGCAATGGCGCCGAAAAATAGGAGAGCGTATTTGTAAGCGACCACTCCCAGCCCGATTTGCAAAAGTAATTGTGATAGGACTTGCATAGTTTTTTTTATTTTTTAACCCACTCCCAGACTTTGCGCGGCGCGATATCCCGCCCAGATGCCGAATAAGCCGCCAATGCCGCCGAATAAGATCGAGGACAGCGAAAGCAGGCTGCCGCCCCAAAGTAGCGGGATAAAACTGCCCACATAAGACCCAGCTATCATGCCAAACATTATAAGTGCTTTCATAAGTTTAATTCTAGACTAAAAATTCTCTTCCAGGAAGGCCAACTCTTCCGGCCGTTCCGGGTGAAAAACCAACTCCGTTTGCCCGGGATTGGGTAAGTTCTCAAAAAATTTTTCCCGGTCGGAAATCCAATCAAAGCTGGCTAAAAAATCGGCAGTGTTGAGCACCTCCGGCACGTCTTTGGCAATATGCGGCGGCGTGACAAAAATCTGATTCACGCGGGCATTGATGCGCCGCAGCGTGTTCAAAATCAAAGCCACCAACGTGAAATTTAGGCCGGTTTTGTATTCCCATTTCCCCAAACGCATGAAAGAAATGCCGAACTTTTCTTTGAGTGACAGCGCCACCCGGAAAAATGGTGGGAAAAAATGCATATGTTCGTGTGAATTGAGGCCGTCCGGATAGCGGCCGAACATTGCATGGAAATCTTCGATCTGTTTTTTCCAAATAAGTTTCACTTTGCCTGGTGCATAGCGACCACTCAGCACATCCAGAGCAAACAAAAAAATCCGCCTTAAAGCATTTCGATCAGACTCCCCGCTTCTCTTGGCAAAATAATCCGCGTCCAAAAGATGCAGATGAATGTCAATCTTGATTCCCGACGCCGAAAGCGCTGCCGCTTCCTCCCGCGAAATTCGCCCGCCCATCATCACCCCCGCGCGGTCAATTTTATTTTCTTTCGCCAAAATTAAAATATTCCGGTTGGCTTCCGCGCTCACCCCAAAATCATCGGCCGAGATTATTAAGTTGTGGGAATACTGGGTGTACATAATGATTGGATAATATTCCTTACAGTTTCACGATCCTAATCTTCTTACCTCTGAAATCCGGATAAGGATATTTATAGACAGCAATCCTGGCTTTGGTCAGTCCTTTTATCTTTCCAATCGCAACTCTATTGGTGGTAAAAATTATTTCCGGAAAATATGGCGTTAAACCCAGTTCCTTGAATAAATTAGTCAGTGGATTCCAGATCCAATTCTGCTCTTGCCAATGCAATGTGTCCAGCTCTCTCAAGATAAATAACAGCAGAGCTAGCGCTGTAGCAATGATGGAAATCATCAAGATGCAAATGAAAGAATTGGTGTTTTCATAGAACAAGCCAAAAATAATCACAAAAAATAAAGCTAACAGACTGACCCACTCATATTTGCTCATTTTGTCCATCGCCTTGAAAGAGACTTCTTTTATAATCAGGCTGATATTTTCCAGATTATCTAGGATTCTCGTTTTTACTTCCTTTTGTTCTTCCGTCTTTGTTTCAATCTGCCTGACCATATCAAAAAACTCAGCCAAACTTTCACTAGATATATCGATATCCTCAATCTTATAATCTATCTGGGTCATCAAAAAACTATCGATATGATTGACTATTTTTTGCGTCACACTAGCTTCGAAATATTTGGAAAATTGATGAATGTTAAACAGATGGGCATCTTGTTTGCGCAGTGAATTCTTAATGGAATTGATCCTTTCTTTGCGATTTTCCAAAGAAAACATCATGAACAAACCGAAGCTAAAAACAGTAATGATTAAAATCACATAAGCCACGATTTGAGAAAAATCAAAGGAACTTTTTCCCTTCACAAAGGCGGATAAAAGCACTACTAAGACAAAAACAATAAGGAGCTTCAAATAAATTGGAATCTTTTTCATTTTTTTATTTATAATTTTTATCCCTCTTATCTCATGCGAGGGTTTTGTTTTTAAAAAAGTTATTTCTGTTTGAGAACGTGATTTTTATCAAAAATTTTCGTACCAGCCGTCGACTTAGGAAATTTTTGCCAAAAAAATCACGTTCGAGTTCAGACAACTTTTTTAAAAACAAAACCCGAACTACTCCACATCCCCCATCTTCTGCAAGTTGATCAGTTTCTGATACAGCCCGCCTTTGATCTGGGCCAACTCGGTGTGACTGCCTTCTTCCACGACGCGACCATGTTCCAACACTACGATCTTATCAGCTTTCTTAATAGTGCTCAAGCGGTGGGCAATGATGATGACTGTGCGGTTGCGGCTAATTTTTTCCATCGCTTCTTGGATGAGACGCTCGGAATAGGAATCCAGGCTGGAAGTGGCTTCATCAAAAATCAAAATGCGCGGATTAGCCAAAATGGCGCGGGCGATGCCGATCCGCTGACGCTGGCCGCCGGACAATTTGATGCCGCGTTCGCCCACCATCGTATCATAACCGTCCGGCAGATTAGCGATAAATTCTTCGGCGTTGGCAATGCGCGCCGCTGCTTTAATTTCCGAGAGGGCCGCACCGGGCTTGGCGTAAGAGATATTTTCCCGCACACTCGTGTTGAACATTTCCACTTCTTGCGGCACGATCGAAATAAATTTTCGAAAACCATAGAGATCATACTCCCGTAAATCTTTTCCGTCCAAAAGCACGGCTCCGCTAGCCGGATCATAATGGCGATAGATCATCCGCACCACCGTCGTCTTGCCGCCGCCGCTGGGTCCCACTAAGGCCGTCACACACCCGGAACAAATCTTGAAACTGACGTCGTCTAAAGCCTTAAAGCTCGCTTCTTGATAGCTATAATTAACCCCTTTAAATTCGATAAGACCTGCCACTTTTTTTGGTTTGAAGCCGCGCTCCGGATTTTTGATCTGTGGCTCTTCCAGGGAAAGCGTATGCAGCCGCTCCACCGCGTCCGCCGATTCCATGATGCGGTCATACAGGCGCGAAATGCGGAAAAGAGAAACGAGAGCTTTTTCCGAAATGGTATACACGAAGACCAAACTGCCCACTGTAATGTGTCCGCGAATGACCAAAAAAATCCCGAACAAAAGGACAAAACCGCGACCGAGATCAATCACTAAATTCCGGGCCACATTATATTTCAAGATATGGCCAAACTCCTGCATGACGCTATTTTTAACATTCTCGGTAGAGCGCATGAAAGTTTTGTATTCTCGCATTTCCTGCACAAATGATTTGACCGTGTTGATGTTAATGATCGCTTGTGTCATCAGACCCGCCGCCACTTCTTCATCATCGAAGCGCTTGCTGCGGAACGGAAAAACCAATTTGTTCACTTTGAGAGTCAATAGAATGAAAGCGGGCACAAAAATCAGAATGACCACGCCGAAAATCCAATTCACCCAGAAAAGAATGCCGGCGGTGAGTACTATTTGAAAAATTGTCGGCGCCACTTCCCAGAAAAAATTGCCGAAAAGATTTTCCACTTTGTCCACGCCGCGCTTAATCTTGATGATCTTATTCCCCGTGTTCTCTTTTTCATGATAACCCAGATCCAAAAAAACCATCTTGTGCAAGGCGTTATTGGAAAGATAAGCCACGGCGTCCACCAGAATTCTGAATATTTTTTTGTCGGCAAAATAGTTCAAAAAAGAGGATGTCTCATTGATCAAAAACATCAGACCGATGAGCGCCACAATCACACCAATTTGCGCCACGTCAAAAACGGTCAATTTATCAATAATCATTTTCAGGAGATACG
>Ga0114951_10002816_pt1 | contig 19054 bp, 30 predicted proteins | sample AM7aDNAmetaG_FD_88677 | JGI IMG/M metagenome (GOLD analysis project Ga0114951, IMG submission 88677) | Freshwater microbial communities from Finland to study Microbial Dark Matter (Phase II) - AM7a DNA metaG | ecosystem: Environmental > Aquatic > Freshwater > Lake | place: Finland: Lake Alinen...
AGAGAGGATAATTTATGAGCAATGAAAATGATAAGAAAATATTAGAACTAAAATTACAGATTTTAAAGAAAAAAGAACAATTGGAGAGTATTAAGAAATTTACACCCGTTACAAATTGTTCTATTGAATTGGATAGTCAAAGATATAATATTAATACATTACCACAAGAACAATTAATACAATTATTAGTTAAAGTTAATATGTATCAAATGTCTGCTAGTGATTTAGAATTAGAGTACGATTATACTATTTCTGGATATACTCCTATAGATTGGATTACTGACTTATCTGCTAGATTGGATATACTATCTAAAAAAGATGAGGAGCGTAAATTAAAAGCTTTAGAGGATAAACTAGATAAACTTCTATCATCAGATAAGAAAACAGAACTTGAATTAAGTGAAATAGAAAACATGTTAAAATAATTAAAGGAGATTATATGACTGTAAGAGAAATAAATTTCTGGTATTTTATAGTAAGTTTATTACCAAAGAAATTAATATATTTTTGCACTCTACATTTAATTGCATATTGTACAACTGATGAATATTCAAGTACTATAGTTCCAGATTTAACGGCTATGGATGCTGTTAAACGATATAGTGACGATATGTTAAAATAAATCAAATTTGGAAAAGAATATAATATGATTACCATATATAATTGTGAAAATCCATTTAAAAAATATAAAATTATAAATGAAAAAAATTTAAATTTAATAAATGAATATGATGAGCTATATAATCTTATTATTCAAAGAGATGAAGCAATAGAAAAATTAGGAAAACGTTCAATTACTAGTACATATAAAAGATTACATAGTAATGATAAAATAAAATTGGAACAGTTAAAAATGGAAATTTATAAAATTCAAAATAATTGTTCCCAATCGTTTAGTCTAGATTTTGAAGACGAGCATAGTACTTCTTACACATGTAAATTGTGTGGTGCGTCTAAAATGGAAAGGTAAATTATATGATTACTATAAGTTGTGTTATTATTCCGTGGGTTATTACTATTATATTTTTATTATTAATGTTTCGTCCTACTAGGGATAGTGGTGGGTATTTGGGTGATAGCTTTGAAATGATGGGCAGACTATTTTATACAATACCAATTTCTATTACATGGGCAATATATTTTGCTATTCGATATTATATACTTATCAATTAAAATTTATAAAAAGAGTTCATATGAATCTATATCTATTACTCCAAAATTTCGGAAGAATTAAATAATAATGTCAATATCAAAAGAGCGATTTGAAGAGTCTAGGAAACTTATCAGAGAACATCTTGTAAAATCACATAATGACAAAGATGACGATTCTTTATTTGTAAGGTTTTCTGAAATTGGGCAATATATAGAAGATTTAATATGGGAAAAAGATTCATGGAAACGAGTGGGTGAAGCCATTAAAGGTAAAAATTAATGTCAGATTATCGTACAAAACCTAGAGAATTCGCATTACAATTATATGAAGAGTATTCAAATGGTTCTGGAGAACTTTTTCTAGAATGGATGAATGAAGCATTTTTAGGAAAAGTTGTAGAGAATAAAATTGATACATTTAATAGAATATGGGATTGTCTTTATTCTAATAATATAAAAAAAGAACACGATTTATGTTTAGGAGATTACGATTATTCGGTTTGGGTTGAAACTCCTAAAAATGAAAAATATGATGATAGAAAAACAAAAATTCTATTATATAAATCATATTGTACATGTTCAGATGATAACACGTATATATTTAATATGAATGTGCCTGTAAAAAAAGAACCTGAGAAGTCAGTATTAAATGATACATTGTATATGAGCATTCATAATGAAATTCAACGGTATAACTATTATATAGAATTTGGTGTTTATACTGCATGGGAAAAAGAGAAAAAATTTAAATTTAAATGTGACCATGTAGAATATCCATCATTAAAAACGTATAGAAAAAATAATTGGAAACTTTGTTATGACGATTTTAGAGATAACGGATTTGTTGGAAAATATGACTCTAAAAGTGGTGATTTTAAAGATAGTTTTAATGACGTTCCAAAAGCTCTATTTGTATTGAGAACTTTAGAATTTATAGATTGTGCTCTTTCAGAAGAATATAAAGATTATCCAGAAATTTAATAGGATGTAATGATGGTTTCAATAATTAAAACGTATTTTTGTGATATATGTGGATTTGAAACTTCCCATAAGGAAATTTATGGAATTGTTCCATTTGCAAACCAAGATGTATTAACACCATTTTCATTAGATTCACCATATAAAACTGATAATAAACATATATGTAAAAAATGTGCAAAAATAATAGCAAGTGAATTTTCTAATCCAATGGAATGGTAAATTATTAATATTTGGAGATTAAAATGAAAACAAAAAAAAGCCAAGTAGTTGAAAATACTCAAATTAACGAGTTAAATGTAATGCCAAAAAGAACTAAACGTAAACCAGAAACAAACTTTCAAAAAGCACTAAAGGTATTTATTAGAACATTGAAAAAAGATAAAAATTTATATCAAGCATATCATGCAAATCTCGCTATGGCATATTTTGATAATGCTAACTGGAATAAAAGTAGAGATTCCTATCAAAAGAAGTTAAATATTGGTAATGATGCTGCTACATATTTTCTTAAATTACTTTTTCGTTAAAATTTTAATAATGGACATATTATTACTTGAAATTTATATAACAATTATTTGAAATAACAGAACCTATTAATACATACTGTAAATAATATTAAATATTGGATATATCATGAAAAAATTTTTAATAGTTTATCATGAATGGTGGATGGAACATAAATCATTTCAACATGAAATAATTGAACGTGAATCTCAATCTCTAGCTGAACAATATGCAAATGCTAAAGCTTATAAAAAATCAACACAATTTAATCACTGTACGTCATATGTAATTGAATTATCTTCTGATATTATTGAAAGAGAATCTGATATTTTTAACGGTTCCGCTAATGGTATGACTGCTAAAACTAACGATATATTTAAACCCGAATATACCGTTACTGGAACTTATATGGATTCTAATGGTTGTATGAAAACGTATGGCAAATCTTCAGATGGTAGATATTGTGATTCTTTTATTCAAGATAGTATTTATGAATAATATACAATTACACTGCCGAAGAAAATAAAAACTCACAATCTTTATTTCTATCAGGGTCAGGTATATTAATACTACGTATTTACTTAATTAAAATATTGTACTGGAGCTTTTTTATATGATTAAATTATATAAATCTTTAGATGATGTATACTATAACTTGGATTTCTTAGTATCAGTATCAAAAATAATACACCTAGATTATGAATCTATTTGTTATTTAACTTTTATTGGTATTCATTCTTCAACTATTAATACTATTACTCTAGCTCAATGTGAAAAACAAGGCAATAATTATAAATATAATCTCTATGACAAACAAAATGAAATGAAAGAACGGGCTGAAATTGAATATCAACGCCTTTTAAATGTCTGGAATCCCATTAAAAGATAATCTATATAAAGGTCAATGAATAATTTTGATTTCATAAGCTTAAAAACAAGCTCTCAATGTCAGTATAATGCCATGTCTATCTTTTGTGGAAGTATGGATACTCTTGCTAGTGTTTTTGAATGTAATGATGATACCGATTCCAGATATATAATAGGATATATCGTATATGCTAATAATGGCTGTACATGCAATTCCTGTCTGAAATTACAAGAAAAATACTATAACTGGTTAATGTGAAGATTGTAATTACAATTTTAAAATATACTCAAGAGATAATTATATGCTAGATAAATATTTAAACTTTAGAGCTTGGGATATAGTTAGAAATGAATACCTTTCTGCTGGAGAGGTTATTATTGCAATTCAAAGCGGGATGCGCCCAAAATCATATAAACAATATCTGGATATTTTAACCTGTGAAGATAAATATCGTGATAGATTCATTATCGAACAATTTATAGGATATAAAGATTGTAATAATAAGTCTATATTTGAAGGCGATTATATAAAATTTACTTTTGATAATAATATATTTGAACTTCCAGTTGTTTGGTCTAAAATAAATTGTCAATTTCTTTTATATGATTGTAATTCCGGTACTTCTTATGAATTTAAAAATTGCCTGACATTAGAAATTGTTGGTAATATCAATGTTAAAATAAAACCTTGACTTTATATTTCTATATGCTATATCTTAATTAGGTTCAACTATTATTAACAAATAGAAAGGAGGGTTGTCAGTATTTAGTGTTCGTGGTTATGAAACTATTGCTGTTCTAATCAAAAACACATCATTGGAGGATTTTTATCATGAGCAAATCTATTACCGTTACTCAATCGGGAAGCAATCCCCAACCCCTTGCCAATCTCTTAAATTCTAGTACCAATACTTGGAAAGCTACTGATAATAGTACTGGAAAATCAGCTTCAGGTAGTACAGCAGATAAAGCAGTTGCCAACTTGAATAAAAAATAACTGCTTGCCAACTTTGACTATTACAAAGGGAACCGCTTAATTGCGGCTCCCTTTTTTATTTATATACATTTACTATAATAAAAAAAGAATATATTATTAATACACCATATATTTACTATTGAATGAAAAGAGGAGTAAGCCCCATATAAGTTATATTTAACTATAAATAGGCTGTAAACAGCCGAAGATGAACATTCAAGAAACCATGAGGGTACGGAGGCATCAATGGGCTATCCCCCCAGATTTATTTATAGCGGTTGGAGGGCGAGATGTAGACGATGATGACCAACTACAAATCCATATTACAAATAAAAATAATAAAGGCCGAGTACATGTAGAGATACGCAGCCTTCTTTATGTACAGACATTGTATTGTGGTTATGAAGTAATCTCTACATCGAAGTTAAACTCCAAGCATTTACGGCTGGCAAGATAATCAGCTAGATGAACCATTTTATCTATAGCCGATGATGGTTTTGGCAGTACTTCAGCTTTTGTTCTATAATCGGTGTTCCATCTTCCCATATGTGAGTTTATGGCACTAAACATGATTTGCTTGGTATTGGATGAGTGAAAGCTTTCTCGGACTTCTGTAAACTGATCATCTTCATTAACAACCTTTTCAATAAGTTCGGTTGCATAAAGTGGGTGCTTGGCATCAGTATATTTATTGGCAGCATTAAATCCGTTTTTAACAGTGTCATGAAGGATAAGGCTGGATATAATAATGTCCTTGTCATCATCACTGAACTCGCAGTCTTTATCATGCATATTAAACAATTCCTTGGCAATTCTCACAGCAGCTTGAGTGTGCTTAACTAAGCCACCATTACAACAAGTATATGCTGGATGATACTTACCAGTACTAGAAGCGGGGATGGTAAAGAAATAGTCTGGTACATTTTCAAGTACAATCTCAGTAAATTTTTTAAGTTCGGGATTTTTGATAAACGATAGTTCTTTTTTGAATGTAAGCACTTTTTCTTCTTTTGTCATTGGACGATTGACCTTTCAAAATGATTAATTGTAATTAAAATTCCTGTTACAGAAGTGATTTTTTGTTTTAGCTTGAACTTCGATAAGTTCTTTTATTACTTTGAGATATGATTTTCCTTCTGAATCTGGAGTGAATGTATAAATAAGCTTCAGCCGTTTACCTGATGCGAATGCCATACCTAAATCAAAATGACTGCCACTGCTAGTAATATCCCAAAAAATATCGATTCTATCAGCTTCAAGCATAGCAAGTAAATAGGAAAGGCAAATATCCATACCAGTTGGGTCAAGCTGATTTGTATCTCTGATGGGTAGATAAACTTCATGCCCATCTAATTCCAATGTTTTGACATGGTTATCAATGATATCTTGCTGTTCTTGACTGACATTACGGACAGGGGATAAAATATATATTCTCATATTAATTACCATTAAAAAGAGATTTAAGTTTACTAATAAATGTTATATTAAAATCATTACTATTAAACAGTTTACCATCTTCACCACAGAGTTTATAATTGTATCTCATATACTCACAATTCTGATATTTAACAGTTTTTTCACTAGATATAAGATTTAAATTAGAATTTTGAGATAAAGTTGGATGGACACATTTATGATAACTTGGGTGGTTTTTATTAATATGAAAGTAATCATCATAATAGTGCCACTTACAGTCAATACAAATCTTTGGTTTATTATCATCAAACATATTAAATACTCCTATTGAAATTTTCACAACATCTTTACATAAATGGTAATAAAAAAGTTAGTAGCCTCTGAGTCAAATAAAAAATTAGTAGGTAGATAGATAAATACTAATTATATTATTATTTAGTAGCGATTATTTGTGTTAAGAGTAGCATTATCACCAATACAATTGGTTGAGTTTCCACGTAAAGGTTTAGATGAAGCTTGTGGAACAATATTCTCATCATGTTGAGCAATAATTCTATTGGCAACTTTATCAACAGAGTAGTACTCCTGATTATGTTTAACAGGAATCTTTTCAATAGTAGTACCTTGGTCGTTACAGAGGTAACAGATTCTATCGAATACAATAGAACCCCTAGTACCATCTTTGAGTAGGTAGTAGATAGCTCTGTACCAATATTCATTTTCGATTTCTTCTATTTTAATAGGAGTACCCTTTGAATCTCTGGTAATGAGTACTTCATCGATTTGAGCAGTAGGGCATGAAGTATTTACTCTGCCATCATTCATTAAAACAGTAGTAAATCTTTCGGGATTATCAATACATGCATAAGTATATTCCTTAAAGCATATATTTTTTTTAGTAGATTTAAAATCGTCACTATAATCGACAGTTTGAATTCCGTCAATAATAGTCCATACTTTGTTGTGTCTGAGCTTTAAAATCATAATGTATACCTTTCTTCCTAGTTTGAGTTTGTCATATCTATCTATCTACCTGACTAATCATATGTTTTAATTGGCATATAATTTCAAATAAATATAAATGAATATAAATAGATTGTCAAGAATTATTTTCTGGAATTAAAATAACAGCTATTAATAAATAGATAAAAATTGTAATTATGCATATATAATATCTTAGAATTTAATATTTTAAAAACCTTTAAGTATAATCGTACATTTAAATACAATTGGAAATGGTGTATATTATGTCAAATACTGAAGTAAAAGAGACAACTAGCTCTGGAAATATAGATAAAGCCCCCAAGATAATACTTAAAGCCATACCTAAAGAAAAAAACTGGATTTTACTGGCAACTAAACATAAAGGCGCACTCAAAAAGAAAGCAGCCGTAGCAAAAGCAATAACAAAGACAGGTAATATAAAGAAAGCATTTCTAATTAAAAGTGCTAAAAAAGGAAATACTAAATTAGCAAAGCAAGCAAGATTGGTATTAACATTATCAAAATTCAAAAAGAAATAATTGAAATGGATATAAAATCTACAAAAGTGTTAGAAAGAAATCCCATGACATCGGCAAGACGAGAAGTGCCGATAATAGGTCATAGTAGAAATGTTAAAGGTAAAACTGTAATAGTAGCTCCAACTGTTGGTAATAGAGCATATGCACCTAAAGATATTAAATCTAAATTAATAGCTGGTGTTAATAAGCTCAAAACATTTGCATCATCTACAGCAGGAACTGTAATGGGTGGTGTAAAAGCTATAAATGATAAATTAGACCAAGGATATATAGATAGATTTAATAAAAGAAATGCTAAATTTCAAGCAACTAAGAGTAGACTGATAGACACTATAAAATCTCCAGTAGTAACAGCACCCGAAATTAGTCCATATAAACAAAAACAGATGGAAATTGATGCTAGATTAAAAAAGCGTGATAAATTACAATTAAGATTAAAACAGGAACGTGATAGATACAATAACAGTCCAGAACAAGTCAAAGCACGTCAAGATAAAATAGAAGCACAACAAAGAATTGCTACAGAAAAATCAAGTCAACCAGAATTTGGGTCTGTTCAAAATGAATATGATAAAGTAACAGTTCCAGAATCTCATAGTAATTTTTTAAGATTAATAGAACGAGCAATATCCACATCAAAAGATACAGTAGATGCAGATGGTAATATAACAGGAAAAGATTATAAAGATGGATTAAGTAAGTTAGATGCTTTAATTAAAAAAAGTACAAGTGGTGACAATGGAAAAACTGCAAAAGATTTCAAAGACTTACGTACAGTATTAGAAGAAGGTGGAATACTTGAGAAGGGTAAAAAAGGAGAGAATACAGCAAAAAATATATACGATTTAGCATATACTGGTAAAGTAGAATCCTATACTAGTACTATAAATAGACTTAATGCTCGTAAAGATGATGTAGCTGCATCTAAACATGAAGCTCAATATATAAGTGATGCCAATGATAGAGAAAGTACATTACGAGATATTAATGAATTTGAATCTAGTGTAGATAAAAAGATAGCTAAAGTAACACAAAATAATACCGATGGTAAATTAACAAATGGAGTTAGTAAAGAGCAACAAGAATTAAAAACTGCAATTAAAGAGCATCAAACAATAATTGATAATACTAAAACACCCGACTTAGTAAGTCAAAGAAAAGTAGCAGACTCTAAAAAGAAGTTAGGTGAATTACAAAAACAATTATCGGATTTAGATAGACAAGAAAATCCAGCTAAATATGGTATTGAGAAGCCTACGGCTGCTCCAGAAGAAACTAAATCTACTATACCATCACAAAATATAGAACCTAAAAAAGATTCAGTTCATCCTGCTGAAAAGATTGAGATTCCAAAAGATATTAGTTCTATTATCATAGGTCATGCAGAAGGTCTTAAAGATAGTCAAGATTATAATGCCGCATCAAAAAGATTTGAAAGTGTTGTTGATACCGCTAGAACACATGGTAATGATGAATTTAATAATGAATATGATGCATTAGGTAGTTATTTAGAAGGTCAGGGATTATTAGAACCAACAACACAATATACTCAAAAAGGTACGAAATATGAACATAAACAGACATATGATGCTAAAAAAATATATGATTTAGTACATACAGGTAAAATTGGTAGTGAATCTACAGAACCAGAAGTTAAGATAGAAACCCCAGAAATAGTTCCTAATAATACAAATACTGTTACATCTGCAACTGAACCCGAACCAAAAAGTTCACCATTAGATGCTATAAAGTCGCAGTTAAATGCTGAAGCTGTACAGAAAATAAAAGATATTAAGAGAAATAAAAATCTCAGTAAATCCAATGATAAAAGATTAGCACAAGAATTAAGAGCACCTGCTGTAAAGAAAAGCTTAGAAGTTCTTAAAGATGCTATAAAAACATTACGTGATAAACAAAGAAATAAAGTAGATACATTAAAATCGGTAGAGACAGATACTACACCAATAGAACCAGCACATGATGTTGTTGGTAATAATGTAGTTAATATAGCAGATGCTAAAGCTAAAAAAGTAGAAGCAACTGCTGCCGTTGATGCACAAAAATTATCTAAACCTACATATACAACTACATATGCATTGCCAAGAAATTCACAGCAATTACAAAAGATTTTTTCTCATGAAGAGTTAGCTACAATGTCTAGAGATAAATTACAAATAGCATATAATAAAAGAATGTCATATGAGGAAAAAAGACGTAGAGCCGCAATACGAAACTTTAGAAATAAATCATTAACAAGCTAATGGAATTAAAATTAAAAGAGGATATATACGTTACAGAGCGTAAAGTTCCACAGGGTAGAAGATTAGCAGCTATTCGTGGATTTGTTACACGTAAAGGTATAGTACACGACCCATTTCAAGCCAATCGAGCATACAATCCAACACCATTAAAATTGATAAAAAATAAGGTTAAAAAAGAAGAACCTGTTAAAGTTTCATCTAAAAAGTTTGGTGGAGCCGCAGATAGACAAATTAAGCCTAGTGAATATTCAAATTCATTATCCTCTGTACATGTTAATTCTACTATAGATAAATTAATTAAACATCCAGACTATGATGCAGCTAAAAATAAAGGTGATGTTGAAGCCGCTTATAGAGTAGTAGAATCCTTACTTAAACCTGAAGTTGTAGATAATATTCGCAAATCATTAAATCCAAATATGCCTATATATACAGTTCCAGTTACAAAAAGAGGTAGTTCTACTGGAAGATTAAATGTATTGCCAGTAGTATATGCTACAGTTCTTGCAGAAAAACTTGGTGGGAAAACGTGGACAAGAGTTGTAAAGAAATCTAAAAATAGAAGCACGAATATTGGAGCTGATGATAGAACTAAAAATCATCAAGAATTTGTTGGAGAATTACCCCCAAAAGATTCACAATCTATTATAGTAGATGATTGTTTTACATCTGGTGGTTCAATGGCTGGTTTAATAGACCACTTGGGGAAAAATGGTAACATGCCAGTAGCAGCAACATCATTAGCGAGTAGTAGATATCAAAATTGGTTAAAGCCTACTGCTGAAAAGAAAGCTAAATTACTTGAAAAAGGAGGAATAACAGAAGATGAATTTAAAAAAGAATTTGGATATACAACAGATTTCCTCACAGGAAGTGAAATCCAACAATATATCCTTACCGGAAGTAGAGGACTTGATGGACTCAGAAGACGTTTCCCTAGCAGAACAAGCACAACAAGTAGTGGAACAAACCCTGAAAATAATAAACAGGGAGAAATTAAATTAACTAAACCAAAAAAGATTGTAAAAATTCCACCATTACATTATGAAGAAATAACAAACAATCTTGGTAGTGGGTCTATTGAATGGGGCGATTCTTCTTTAAAAGATACATGGACACGGAATGGTTATAATATTAAAAAAGACCAAGCTGTTGTAGATGATATAGAAAAACGTGCAATGGAATTAGATGCTAATCAACACCCATCACAAACATTACGAATTGCTCGTATGAATGCTGCAAAAGATAGTAATGGATATTATAAAAAAGGTCAAGGATTTGCTAGAACAGTTTTTAATAGGACATTTCAAATAGCAAAAGAGATGGGTATAAATGAATTTACAGTTTCATTACCTTCAACAGATACAAGAACTATTCTTAATCATTATATAGAAAAGGGTATTATAAAACCAATCGGGTGGTCAGGGTCATCTACAGACACTCATCCAACAAAGTTTAAAATATTAAAATACGATACATCCGGTAAAAACAATAAAAGATTATCTATACTTCGAAATAATACATTGAGATTGATTAAAATTAAAAAGAAATTACAGTCATCATGATACTTGCATATTCAAACGTTTTCTTATTCTATTATCAGTATCATTTGTTTGCGCCATAGTCCCAGTAGTATTAACCGAAGCAATATCCTCTGGCGTTCCAAATTTAATCTTCTTCATATTAGTATCTGAAAATATAGATTTTAATGGGTTTAATAGTCTAGTAAATGGAATAGAAAATGATAATAAATCATTGTGGTTAAATTTTTTCTGGTCATATTCAGTGTATGCAATTGTGTCATATAATGATTTATTAATATTAAGACTTCTTGGGTCATTTGAATCATCTAAACTTATAAGTTGTTCAAGTGTCATATTTTCATTACCAGAGAAAGCTTTATCATAATCCATTACAAAATCTTTTGAATTGGGGTCAACATCTAAAGATTTCATCATTTCATCTCTTAAACTCTCCGCTTTTTGTATACTCATTTGATTGAATAATGTATTTTTATAATCATTATAAGGGGATTTAGCATTAGATAATAGGGCAAATCTCATTTCTTCATTATCAATTAAATCCAGAGCTAATTCACGTCTCGTTTTTGGTGATTTAATTAATCCATTATCTTGTAAATATCCATTAAGCCCACCTAGTCGTTTATCATCAATAGTATCAATATATTTTTGTAACCCATTACCTTTATCATATGAACTTATTAAATCAGAGCTTTCATTATTCGGATATTTCATAGCAGTTACTAGATATGGTAATAATTCCATAGCATGTTTATTTAAAAGGATACCATTCTCACCAAATCCTTTAGTAAATGGATTGGATGAATATCTAAACTGTCCATTAATATTATCTAATATATTCTTATTTTCACGACTACCAGTATTAATACCAGTTATATTACCAGCTTTATCTTTAGTTCCTATAAGGTCTAATATAGTACTTAATTTCATCGCACTTAAATGTTCAACAGCAAGTGTTTTTTTGCCCATTTCATCTTGAGATAGAACGCTTCTAATTTTAGCATCAACATCTACTTGATATGATTTGCCGTAGATATCGGCATTATCTCTGGCAAAATTTCTATACAGTTCAACAGTAGATTCGTTATCATCATAGCTTCCTATTGTAGCCTGATGTTTGATATTATAATATAATGAATAGTTTAAATTATCTTTAGTTTCTTTTTGTTTTAAATATTCTTGTCCATATGGAAGAGATTTCATAGTAGACATAAAGAGAGGAATTTCTCGTAAACGTCTTTCAGCAATACATAACCCTTCATCATATAGTTCTTGATGGTAATCTGGAATTGGGTGGTCATCTTTTTTAATAGAATCCAACCCCATCATTTTTAATAGAGCATCGGAATTTTCTTTTTGTTCTGGAGTTTCTTCTTTTGGTTTTAAAACATTAGGGTCAAGTTTTTGTAAAGAATTGACATAATCCGTGAATCCCTTAACAGTTAAAACTCGTTCATGTGATAGATATGATTCAGCTTTTGTTAATAACTTTAAATGATTGTCTTTATTTTTAGCAAGATATTCGGGATTAATTTCATTGGAAATATTAATAGCAAGATTCATATTATCAAAATGTTTTTGTAAATTTTCATTAGTTTGAAAGCTTTGTCCCATATACTTAGCGGAATCACTAAAAACTTTATCTATATCCATACTAATATCGGGTTTAACACCACCGACATTAGTAGATGGGTCTGCCTTCATTTTATCTTTACCTAATATAGAATACAATTTTAAATATGTAGGAGTATTAACATTTCTATATGCATTACCTTGCTTTAAATAATCCTTATATGATTCATCTATATCAGCTAATACCTTATCTCTATTTTTGATTGAATTTGTATCTAGAGATTGAGAGAAATCTATACCAAGTTTATCAGCATATCTGGTAAAGCTTGCATACTCGCCTTTATCAAGATACCTTTTTGTTAAATCACTAAAGATAGAACTTTTAACATCTGGATGTTTATTAAAGAAATCATTCCGTTCACCAACAGTTAATTCTCTATCAGCAGCATCTTTAAATTGATTAGATTCAAAATGTAGTTGATGTTTTTGCCATTTACCCTGTTCATTTTTAGTAGATATTACATATAAACTTCCTTGTTCACTATAATGGTCGTGCATATTATTTTCTTTAGCACCAGTACACCATTTAGTAGGTTCGCCTTTATATTCATATCCATCAAGATATTTACTGGCATCCTCAGAATTTGGTATCATAACTTCAGCATTTTCAGTTTGTAGTAGAGGAGTAATTTTAGATGTAATATCATTGAGTTTATTTTTATCTCCAGCTAATCTTGCTTGGTCAGCACGTTTAAATTTTTCCAATCCTAATGCAATTGAGTGTAGTTTTGTAATAGATAGGTTATCTATATTTCTAAGTTCAGTAGATATATTTTTATTATATTCGGTATAGATTTTTAAGCTTTCTGTTATAGCTGGAAGGTCTTCATTAAATCTAGACTTATCAGCATCATTTAATTTTCCATGTTCTCGCATTAGCCAATCCGAATATTGCCCTACTTTTTTAATATTGCCATCATCGTATAATTTTGTAGTAGGGTCGGCTTTAATTATATTATTAAATGTAGCTTCATCTATACCTTTATACTTCTTAGATAGAAATGATATTTTTCCATCTTTAGGTTCGACTTTAATAGATGATTTTACTTCAGGTTGTACAGCATCAGTCTTTAATGTTGGTTTAGTAGGTTCAGTCGATTTTAAATGTTTACGTACACGAAGCTTTAATTGAGAGTCATGTTTGACTTGTTTGTTAGGATTATAAGCTCTATTTGCTTTAGTAGCATCATGAATAGCACCTTTTTTAGTTACAAATCCTTTAATTAAAGACATTTTCCTACCGGATGGTACACGTCTTTCTTCAACAGAAGTATCTGATATATCTTATAATTTTAATTTTATTAGCATTTATCTTTTAGTTCCATGCTAAACTTCCAAAATTATAAATACTATCTAATGTTTTTACGGGTATTACTTTTTTAGAATCCACGACCTTTACATACTGCCCCTTATTCTGTACTCCCAAAACAGAAAATACCTTCCCACTTGACCAGACCAAATCTTTGGACTGTATCTTATATATAGTTGTTCTTATCGAAGGTTTAAATCCTTTTCTATTAAGTTGAATTGCTCTATTATGTCTATGCTTTTGTTCTATGTTCCATGACCGACTTCTTTCTTGTACTGTACCATCGGCAATAATAAACGCATCAGTACTGTGACTTTTTTCTAATCCCAATTCGTTTCTTTTAATAAATGTGTCATACCCATAATTTATTTTTAAATTGTCTATGTCCTGCTCGAACCTTTTATGTATAATAGACATAAAAGTATTGGGTTTGTAACTTTTGGTTTTAGATAATTTCAATCCCTGTTTATGTAATTTTATATGACAGGTTTTATGCAATATCGCAAGATTTTCTGCTCTGTTACTACCACCAGCACTTCTTTGTTTGCAATGATGGACATGACTAGGCTTGCCTTTGAAATCTTTACCGCAAAGCTGACACCTGCCCTTTTCTCTAGACATTAAATATGAACGCATGTTCTGGTAATCATATAAAGACCCTTGTTGATAATCTACTCCTTGAATTTCAGGATTCATAATCTTTTGAATGTCAAAATTTGCAACTTCAATACTTATATCAACTATAGGAAGTATCTTTTTTAGTCTGTTAATAATGTTCAAGTGTGTGTCATATCGTCTTTGAATACTTGGTGGCAACCAACCAGCTTTTCTAGTTCTGTTTAAGAATCGGGGTTTGCGATACCATAATTTGTTTCTTCTTCCTCTTCGGTACATTGCCCTTTCTTTTAATCTTTCGGATGTTTTTCCATCTAACTTGACAGTTCCAGAAATCAATTCTTTTGTATCGGATATTACACTAAATCCGATATTTCCATATCCAGAATCTACTCCCAATCCAACTTTTTGTTTGTACCCCGATGAGCCATAAACCAACTTAATTACAAATGGAAATCTTTTAATAACTACAGCTTTCTTATTTTTCAGTAACAACCTTGCTTTTCTTGTTGAACAAGGCATGAGAGGGGTTCCTGCCTTATTCAATACGAACACTAATGTAGAGTGTTCCACCTTGCGGTGTTGAATTCCTTCGGGATTGATTATATCCAGTCTGTCTTGTTTCAGACCATCTACCACACTGAGACTTTCGTCTCTGTTTAATGGTAGATTTGTAGAGCTACAGACTAGGAATGATTGTACATCTGTAGGTACGTTCTCTGACTCTAATATAATCTTCTGCATGGTTTTCACTAGCTCCCTAATCAACTCTTACGTCAGGCATCACTGCCCAAGCCCTTGGCTTTCACTTTGGGTAGTTGACATTATATATTAATGTACAAACTAGTCAAGTATTATATATATATAAGTATATTATACACTTCTACGAAATTGGAATCTATCTTGGGCATCACTAGGAGTAAGCCAAGTAGATTTAATAAAAGCTTCTTTACCAGTGGTATCTGCAAAAAATGTTACACATAAATCTAATTTAGCATCGGGGTTAGTTCCAGCGGGTCTAGTCTCACCAGTGTAAGGTTGTCTGGTAGTATATGAAAATGGTGTTTTATTATCATATGTGGCAACTTCAAGTATTTTACCTTTTGTGGGATTTAATGTTTCTGGCATTGTTATATCTCTGCCAATTATTCTTTCATCGGCATGTTCTAATGGAGACACTTTTAAATCTACATCTTTTGGTTTTGCTATAGTATCTGGAATTTCACCAATTCTATATGTTGTTTTTTCAGCATCTCTATCTGGATATGAATGCATTTCTCCATCAGCACCTTTAACTTTTTTTACAGGAAATAAAGGAGTTTCAAATCGTCTTAAACGTGCATCTCTACCTCTATATGTTGGTCTCCTATCTGCTAGAAGAGATTGTTCTTCAGGTGTAAAATTTTCTTTACTTCTAGTAGGTAACTTCCAATATGATGGAGATGTTTTATCTATAGGTCTATTAGGATTAACATGTCTGACTACTACACCATTTGGACTATGCATTCTATTTTGAACTGTTGGTGGAACAATACGTTTGCCATCACGAGTTTCATATTGTCTTATATTCGTTGATTGTGGTATTAGATGTGCTCTACCTTGGGGTGTTACATTTCTAGATGCAGCATGAGCCGCTATTGCAGCTTCAAGATGTGGAGCTAATCGTGCTTCATATACAGGATTTTTAGTATTTTGTACACATATTAATTTCATAATAATATGTTTTTGGTGAGATTATATTTATTGTATATAAAACGGATAATTATAAAACATATAAAACATATAATATATTTTAGTATATATAGGATGATATTATGGCAGCTCAAAAAGGACAAAAGAAACAAGTACAACCTGTTGTACAAAATAAGTCTAAAAAAGGCAGCAAAAAGAAAAAGTAATGTAATTTGTAATAAAAGATGAGAAAAGCTCACTAGAAATAGTGAGCTTTTTTATTAGTTAATATTAATTATTTTTATAATTTTCTTTTATTTTTAAAGCAGTTTTATACTCGTCATTGCTCATTAAAGTCATATAGAAGTTGCGTCTATAATTGGCTTTATCTTTAGTAGCTTTATTCAATTTATAAATAGTATCTCTCATCAAAGGGTCATTAATTGATACTTTTGCTTTCAGTAAGGTAATAATATTGGATTTGTATATAACAATATCAGCGTTATATTTATTTGAATCATATTTAGATTTATATTTATCTATAATAATTAATGCCAAATCATAATCGGCTTTAGCTTGTATTTTATTTAATTCAGCAGTACTTGGAGCAAAATTTGCAGTATTATTATAATTGCCATAAACCGAACTTCTTTTTCCAAGTTCTGGAGATGATTGGGTGTTACTATAAGATGACCACTTTGAGTATGGTATAGAATCCGAATTACTACTACCAGAGTCCATTCTTCGATTATATCCAGCATTAGTTTCAAAAACACTACCATCTTTTGTTTGATAATTTGAAGCCCCACTAGATTCTGCACTCCATCTGGCGTTGCTATCATATCTTTCTCGTTCTCTAAATTGTGTATCCTCTTTTATACTCTGTCTCTCATAATCATTCCATGCATCAGCCCAGACAATGTTATTATAACAACAAATCAATACCAGTACATATAAAAATATATTCATACGACATTCCTTTCTAAATGATTAATAGTAGCACTTATTCATAACATACTACAAATCAAAACACTTGTCAAGTAAAATCGTATAAAATATCAATTTATTTTTAATATCTGAAATTCCAAAGTTCGATAGCAGTTATTTTATCTCGAAATGAATCAGTTGATACTAAATCCAATGGACATGAAGTACTTTGACACATAATTCTATACGTTTTTTCAGCATCATAATATGTTATGGTTGGGATAACACCACAAAAAGGACAAGGAAGTAGTTTATTTTTCATTATTATCTTTCTTAATAATTACGCAACTACAGCCATCTCCCCATGTAACAGATTTTGAACATACCACAGTTTCTAGTCCTGTTCGAACTGGATGTATACAAGTATGAGGTTTTCGATGAATACACATCCAAGTTAATGAACCAGTACATGTATCGGCATGTTCACATATATTTAATAATTCACTCATTATATTCACACCTTTTAAGCAAGAAAATATACAATACGATTTATTAATGAAAGTGGTTTATCTCGGGGTACAAATAAATCACATTTTTTATCACCAATATTATTTCTCATTTGTATCATAGTATAGAAATATTTTTTACCAGTAACTTGATTTATTCTCATTAAAGCTTTTTCGTGTTTACAGTAATGGTCGCACCCGAAAAATTTACAATTTATACAACAATATTTTTCCATATCACCCTTTCATAAACTCTTTTTTATCTTCTTCCTCTTTTGAATCCATATATGCACAAATTCCAAGAGAAAAAAAAGTAGCTTCTTTTTCATTTTTAATTTTAAATGTACCTCTACCAATTTCTATATTAATAGGAAACACTGTAGCTTTTTGTACAATGAGCATAATTTCTGTTATTGAATAATCTTTAATTGATATTGTAATTGATGATAATTTATCATTAATATAATTTTCATCGTATTCTTTGTCAATTCTATATTTAAATGCTCTACCATTTGGGCATATGCAAAAAGATTTAAATGTTCCTAATTCATGTCCATTTGGAGTTTTAGGTGAGGTGTCTATATATCCGGTATTACCACAAAGCTTACAGTATCCACTAAAACCATTAAATTTAGTTTCATATTCATTAATCCATATATTTTTTAATATATTATTCATCATATATAAATCCTTTAATAATTTACATTAATAGTAAAAGCTTTTTTCTTTGGGAACTTGGTATTAAATCCAACACATCGAAAGTATTCCCATCCCTCACTATCAGTTAATACTCCCCAACCTTGCCCATATCCAGCATCCATTATATCTTTTAATGTGTTCAATTCTTTCTGCTTCTTTTTTGGTGGTGATAGTTTCCGTTTATGTTCTTTATCAAATTCAGTACATTGTTCGGTATAAATATCCCATTCTAAGAAGTCTGGATATTGTTTTTTACATTTGTTTAGTTCTTTTAATAAATCCTTGACTTTCATATCTCACATCCCATAAATATAATAGAAATTACTTGCACTGGCAAGACATAGATATTTTTCACCATTATCATATTTTGTTTTTGTAACAAAAAAATTCATCCCAAGGCTGAACTAAAGTTCTCTTTTTCAAGATTCTGTAATAATTTTCCACACCAAGGGCAATATTTAAATTGTTTACCAG
>Ga0114951_10002818_pt1 | contig 19047 bp, 22 predicted proteins | sample AM7aDNAmetaG_FD_88677 | JGI IMG/M metagenome (GOLD analysis project Ga0114951, IMG submission 88677) | Freshwater microbial communities from Finland to study Microbial Dark Matter (Phase II) - AM7a DNA metaG | ecosystem: Environmental > Aquatic > Freshwater > Lake | place: Finland: Lake Alinen...
GCTCGCTAAGAGCGATGAAAACTACCTTTTGCAATACTCGCAAAAACCAAGCAGAAAAGCTTCAAAATCCACGGCTCTTAAAAATACACTTCCACACGCTACGACACTGGAAAGCAACTATGACTTACCATCAATGCAAAGACCCATATTACGTTCAGCATCTCTTAGGCCATAAATCGATTAAATCAACTGAAATATACATCAACATCGAGCACACGCTTTTCGAAGCTGGCGCCAACGACCAATACACTGTACGCATTGTAGAGAAGCCTGAGGAAATCAAAGATCTCCTAGAAGCAGGATTCGAATACGTTTGCCAAAAAGATACATTAATATTCCTAAGGAAACGAAAATGATGATATCCAAGCATTTTCAGCCGGAAACTTCCAAAAAGCGGCCGGGGTGGTGTAGCTTGGCAGCATAGAGGCCTGTGGAGCCTTTCGCCCGAGTTCAAATCTCGGCCCCGGCCCACCCATTGTTTGCGGATTTTTAGAGGAATTAAACAACAACATTTAACCAACACCTCACATATTTTTAGTTGCCTCACCAAAAAAACGAGCACCCATAAAGACGGACTCAACAGAGGAACGTAAGAAACACAAATCTTGCACTTATGACGATAGAGTTCTACCCAATTATGGAACAGGTGAGGGTCGGGCAAACATCCCATGCCGAGAGAACTTAGCAAAGGTGGGCAACGCCCAACAGTGAAGTTAAGCGTTTGGTCACATGGGAGACAATCAGCCCGAAAAAAAGGGAATTAGCTTTGGTTGAATCGGTGACTTTTGAGCCCCAAAACGTATCGGAGCTTGAAGGTTTTTCCAAAAAAACAAGGACAAAGTCCATGAAATCTGAGTGGTAATAACAAACAAGACCGCTGCTGACCCGCAGCCTGTATCATTCAATCAAGCATTGGATGAAGCTAAGAAACAAGGGCGCATCGACAGCAAAACAAAAACTATCAACGCAGAAAAATACATGATACGTTTCACCAAGAGAATAAACCCGCAAAACGGCGCAAACCAACATAAATCATACTAAATTTTTAAGTTCTTCTTAATTTTCCAACGTGGCTTCTCGCCTCTTACGCACCGAGTGCCAAAATAAGACCTGGGTTCTTGAAAGAGAAAAAAGACATTATCCCCTAAAAGGTCAATAGGTGATATTTCCCAGTTTTTTATTTCAATTTGAGCTGCTATAGGATTTTGCTTAACAGGAAGTTTTAGTTCCCATTCAAGTATCAGTTGAGGGTTTTTTCTATTTCAGCGATCAGATTAGTCATCCAATTGGCTGCGTTAGGATTTACGCGGTTAACAAATTTCAAGAAATTTTCTTTGCTATCAACAAACAATTTTTTATCTGGTTACATGCGACTCACTATAATTATAATAGTTAGGAAGTAAATAAATATATTGTTTTATGTATCAGAAGTTATATTTTTTAATGAGTTGTGTGTATATTATAATAAAAGGTTAAAAGGTTTGATTGAAAACAAAATGTACGTGATGAACGAAATTAAGGGACAAATTGGAAACTTTTGGAGGAATTAACGTTGTCAGATCCAATTTTAGCTCAGACAGAGGTGCTTGCAATCCTACAGTTGTTTAGAGAATCATTCTGTAGAAGAGACAAAGTAAAAAGCAAACGTTTACTGTTAAATGCTTCAAAGAAAGCTATGAGTCAAGAGCACACTTATGTGTCGGCAATCTACAGAGAAGCAATCAGGTTAATGGAGCAACAAGAATGAAGCAGGCAAAGTTATTTGGTGAAACGGAAGCAGAACCTAAAGTGCTTTCTTCACTTGATTTAGCTAAAGCAAAGTTGTTGGCTTCACAGATGAGTGACCAAATAAAATCCTTGTGTGTTCGACTGGAAGTTGTTGGTTCTATCCGAAGACAGAAAGCTTTGGTTGGTGACATTGATTTTGTGGTTGAAGCAACTGACAGTAATTGGGCAAAAATTACATCATGCTTCAAGAAATCAAATGTTATTTGTGCTGGAAATCAGCTTATAAAAGTAAACTATCCTGTTGATGGTGCATTATTTCAAGCCGATTTTTACCGCGCTTATGAAAATAACTTTGGGATTCAACAGCTTATTCGCACAGGAAGTGCTGAGCATAACACTTGGTTGGCAAGTCTTGCCTTGTCAAAAGGTTACAGACTAAAGTACAGCGAAGGGCTGTTAAAAGATGGACAAATCTTAGCTGGTAAGACAGAGGAAAGTGTGTTTGAAGCTTTAGGTTTGCCATGCCCTAAACCTGAGGAACGAGAAGTAGTTAATGGAAAACCTGTTTGGCTAAAAAAGTGAGCATATATCTGCTAAAACAGTTTGACAAGCTATTAGTTAATAGAAACTCTTCAAATAAAAGAATGAATAAAGTTGTCCTAAGCGAATGCTATTTTAAAATTAGACAGTTAGTACCCACAATACACAAATTAAATAAAGATTTGTTGTAATACAGCACAATCATCAGCTATCCAAACGTTAACTATTTGATTAGAAATATATTGAAAAACAAAGTGATAACACCATGAGTTGGAAATTGTGGAAAGATCCTCTTGTGAGAGCCTCCGAAGAATTCCAAAAAGGCTATCTTAAAGGGCTTAACCTTTCAGATTGGAATTCAGCAGCCTCAAGTTTCAATTCAGCATCCGAATTGTATAGCGGAGCTGGAGATAGGGCAAATGGAGACCTTGCCCGTGCATTATCACTTTTCGCTAAAGCATTGGGTAACCCACAAATCGCCGAATGTTGGGAGAGTGCTGCAGCAGCAATAAACTATACCGGGCTTGGACAAATTAATGTAACAAGCAATATTCCAACAAGAGACATAGTAGAAGAGTGCACACTCAAAAGTCTAGAGATTAAGAATAGAAGTATTGTTGATAATGTAGCAAAGGCTGGACAGCTAGAAGATACTGCAAAAAAATATTTGTTGTTTGGTGGCAAAAGCCTTCTGATTCCATTACTTCTGGAAAAACAACAATTAACAGGTTTAGCAAGAGCCCATAGGTTAATCGCTGAAGCATCCATACTACGAGGCGACGCTGAAATATCTTCAGACCCGAAACATGCTGCAGAATTCTATAGAATGGCTGCAATTCATATGAAAACATCTGGAGATATGCAGTACTCTCAGCAACTTTCAGGAAAAGCCGAAGATTTCGCAACAACCGCTCTTTGCTATTTTTGCGGACGTGAAGTAATAGGTAAAGAAATTAACTTCGTTTACATGAAGGCGCAAATATCAAAATTCATAGAAAACCAAAATGCAACCAAAATACTGCCTTCCACATTAGGAAATATGGTCATTGCATGCAAAGGGTGTCACTCAGCCATCACAATAGCAGCAGATGACATCGCAAAAGCTTACTTCGACCGAGTTCAAGCTGAAATTCAGCGTTTACAATCTGAGATTAATCAGTTGAATAGCAGGATCAATAACGTGCAGTTAAGGGCGCGATAGAGTGGCTGAAATAGGCAAAGTCTTGGGATTAAAATGTCCGAACTGCGGTGCAAGCTTACAAGAAGGCAGTGAACTTCAAAGCTGCAAGTATTGTGGCATGACAGTGCGAATTGATGATGCTAACAAATATTTAGAGTACCTTAAAGGGTTTATAATTGATTGGATGAGAACAGCACTACCTATAGGAGTTGGGGGCGTGACGTCTTCTTCTGTAGATACACTTGCCAGGCACAATATTTTTGTCTATAATATCTTACCTCGAATAAGTGCAGAATTTGGGAGTATTCAAACAAATGCGTATGATTTATTTTCAAAGCCGCTTGTTTTTCCACTATATGTTAGGCAGCCTTATTTTGTCAATCAATTCGGGGAGACAAAGTCATTTTTTACATATGATGCCAAAATAGCGGCTATACAGCCTTTTGCAGTCAATAGCGAGGATCAAAGGAACGTTCAAAAGATGGGGGGAACTGCCTTGGCACTCGCCCATATGCTAATAGGTCTGGATTTAATTAAGCAAAAACAGCCAGCTCCTTTCAAGTTAGCAGCGGAGAATTTCAGTGTTGCTTCAAAAGCATTGGAATCTCAAGACCAAGTATTGAGTAGACGACTTTGTGCTCTCAAAGAACTCTATCTCGCAATGGATGACCTCTACTCTAAAAACTTGGTAAGTGCAAGAAGTAGAGTTAATCAGGCAAAAAGTATTTTGGAAGACGTAAAGGCACAAAGCGCTTTCGATATTAACCTTTCATTATGCACTGGAGCGATTGAAGAAGAAATTGAAACAGCCAATACCATTAATCGTATAGTTGACATTATGGAAAACTCATGGGATGGAGACCAACTGGGTGTTCTTGCAAAAATAAACAAGTTCTTTGAGACTTTATCGGCGACTAATAACTCAATACCAATCACTTGGAAAAATCGACTTGAAAATGTGGGTAGATATTGTGAATTGTCCAAATGGTTCAGTGTCATTCTTGAGTCAAAGAGAGAGAGAACAGGACTTAAATTAACCCAAGGTTCTGGGCGGTTACTTTTTCCTTTTTGGGTTACACAAGTCAGATATACGTTTGGTACAGGGACACTATGGATGAAAAAAGGAATATGTGTTGAAGAAAATGCTTTGGTGGCAGCAACTTTTCCTTTGGTTCCAGGATTCTCATCCGCTCCTTCAGAAGTGGTTACAGATATTTTCTCCAATAGACCCGTTGGTTCAATTACAAGTTCTATAGTTGGTTCAGAAACAAGCATATCTGTTGGTTCTCAGGTTGCGAACATTGTGCAAAACGCACGAGTATCATCATTTAGTGGGTGTCAAGTTGTACCGCCATTAAGTACTTTACTTGAAGCAAAACAACTAATGGGTGAATATATCCAACAAGTATCTCGAATGTTGGGCGGAAAAATGCAGATTGCTAGTTGTGATGTAACGGAGCTGATTTTTGTACCTGCCAATGTGTCAGCAGGGCATATCGATTTCAATGGGTCACTAGGATACCTGCAACCTAAGAAAGTAGGTGACCCTTCGCTAATCAATGGACTTATAGTTTAAGTTTACCAAATTCTCGAGGCGAAAATCTGGTCATTAGACGCTGAACGGTTGCTTCCATGGTCTCTGGTCGAAATCTTGACAGTGATTGTTAAAGTACCCATAGATTTTCTTGACCTTAGTGGAAGTTTCTTGAACCACTGGAATTCACTTATCTAACTCTTCTTCACTATATCTGTAGTAAAACCAGATACCTTAAACTATTCTTAAAAAAAGGGGAATGCGGGTGACATCTCCACTGTACGGAGTGTTCAAGTCCCAACCCCGGCACCATTATATTAAAGAAGATTGTTTGTGGTTAGAATTACGAAGGAGTTTGTGCATTTGACGGGTGAATTTGAAAAGCAAGTCAAAAAATTATGTCTTGACCCTAAGGCGGAGAAGGAGCTAATCGATATGATAAACAAAGCTACAACCGAAGACCAATGTATGTGTTGCGAATCCAAAGAAGGCTGCGAGAACTTTAAGTGGCACAAAAAATGGCTCAACACAAATGGCTGTAACTGCTGTCCATAATCAGACCTTTGATTTTTCTTTTTTGAATTCCTAAAAAGAATTTAAACTGAACTCTAAACGATTACCTTGATAAAGGAAGGTTCAAATAAAAATAGAAACACATAGAAACCATGTGTCAACAATAAATCGAGATATCCTTTTCCGATAGTTGACAAGAAAAAAGTATAAGTTAGCTAACTTAGTTTAAAGGGGCGTTAAGCTTAATGCGTTTGGACTAAAAAAATTACAATACTTGAAGTATTGTTACTTTTAAGTTCAACACTCGCATTAATGCTATAAACACTAAAGCTGGGTGCCAACTTGGACATAGAAAAGAAAATTGAGTTAATCTGCAGACCGCCAACCGAAGAGTTAGTGACCACAGAGGATTTACGTGCGCTTCTCGAAGCCGAAGAGCACCCCATCGCCTACAACGGCTGGGAACCCTCAGGCTTAGCGCATTTGGGCACAGGCGTCATCTGCGCTTACAAAATGAAAGACTTCGCCGAAGCAGGCATCCACTTCAAAGCGTTTCTCGCCACTTGGCACGCGTGGCTCAACAACAAACTCGGCGGCGACTTAACACTTATCCGAAAAGCCGCAGACCTCTTCCGCCATTCATGGCTCGCACTCGGCGTTCCAGGCGACAAAATCGAGTTCATCTACTCCGACGAGCTCTACAAAGACATCGATTACTGGGCAAAAACCGTTATAATCGCCAAAAACCTCACCCTCGCCCGAACCACACGCACCCTGGAAATCGCGGGCAGAAAAGAAGGCGAAGCCCACTACGTCAGCGACTACCTCTACACACCCATGCAGGTAGCAGACATATTCCACATGAAAGTCAAAATCTGCCAACTCGGCATGGACCAGCGCAAAGCAAACATGGTTGGCAGAGAAATCGGCGAGAAAATCGGCTGCTGGAAACCCGTCTGCGTCCACCACCATCTGCTTCAGGGACTCGCGAAGCCTGGGATATGGCCGATTCCTGAGGGACAAGAAAGAGAAGCCATCGCATCAGCAAAGATGTCAAAGAGCAAACCGGACACATGCATCTTCATCTACGACACGCCCGAGGAAATCAAGCAGAAGATGAGCAAAGCATTCTGCCCCGAACGCACCGTAAAGTACAATCCAGTAATGGACATTTGCAAATACATCGTTTTCCGTGAAAAACCAGTCTTCACAATCGAGCGACCCGCTAAATTCGGCGGAAACGTCTCGTTCCAGAATTTCCAAGAACTCGAAGCTACCTACAGCGAGGGTAAACTGCATCCGATGGACCTCAAAAACGGGGTTGCATCGGAACTTGGAGGCATCCTTGAGTCGGTACGCCGCTACTTTGCAAACAACAAAGAAGCCATGGACTGTTTGGAGACTGTTCGGGCGGCAAAGATTACCAGGTAAACGTTTTGTCGACGCATCGCAAAGAGAAAGTTGAAAAAATCGAGCAACTCCTAACCCAGTTAATCGAAGAATCAGAGAAGGGCAAACCCATCGTTGTTGAAGGCAAAAAAGATGCGCAGGCACTCCAAGAGCTGGGCGTTTGTGGTCCAATTTTAACAGTGAAAAGCGGCGGCAAATCCTTCCTTGAAGCCGCAGCGGAGATAGAAGCGCTGGGTGCCCGCGAAGTTATTCTTTTTTTGGATTTTGACCGAAGAGGAACTGAAGGCACTAAACGTCTGCAAGAAAGTTTGGAACGGGGACAAGTGAAGGTTAATGTGGAGTTTTGGCGTGAACTGCATGGTTTAGTCGGCAGGGAAGTTTCATGCATCGAAAGCTTACCTGCCTACATGGCGACCGCGCAGCAAAAAACTGCTTAGAACACGGGCAGAATCGTTTTTATAAATCATCCATCTCCCTATACGTGAGGAATTCTTTTGGTATCAAATCCCGTTTTAGAAGCTATAAAATCTAGAAGGGCAATCCGCAGTTACGAAGACAAACCCGTCCCCGAATCAGCCATCCAAACGATGCTTGAAGCCGCAACCTACGCGCCTTCAGCAATCAACGTTCAACCCTGGAAATTCACAATCGTCACAAATAAAGCAGAAATGAAAAAGCTCTCCGACACAGCAAAACCCATGCTTGTTCGAATGCTACCCGATGTGGGCGACGAAGGCTTGGCAGGTTTAAAGAAGCGGCTCGCAGACCCAAACTACAACATATTCTACAATGCACCCCAGCTGATTTTTGTTTCAGGCTTAAAATCTCCCTACGGCATCTACGATTGTTCGATGGCAGCACAGAACATGATGCTATCTGCCTACACTCTTGGCGTTGGAAGCTGCTGGATAGGCACAGCCGTTGCCCTCGCAAACCAGCCGAACGTCAAAGCTGACCTTGGTGTGCCAGAAGACCATGAAGTCCACGCCGCAATAATATTCGGATACCCCAAAGGCGGCTTTCCAAAAGCACCAGAGAAACGTCCAGCACAGGTCCTGAAAAGAATAACTTAGAGGCGCAGGAATAAATGGATGTTAACGGAAAAGTAGCTATCGTAACTGGCGCATCTGCAGGCATCGGGTTAGCCACAGCGAAACTTCTCTCGAAAAAAGGTGCTAAACTCGTTTTAGCGGCGCGTTCAAAGGATAAACTTGAACAACTTGCCAAAGAACTGCCAAACAGCGTCGCGGTCGTCGCCGACATGTCTAAAGTTCAAGATGTAAAACGAATGGTAAAGCAGGCGGTTAAGCATTTTGGACGTGTTGACATCTTGGTTAACAATGCTGGACAAGGCTATGATGTACGCGTGGAGAAGACCAATCCTGAGACTTTCCGTTACCTCTTCGAGTTGGATGTTGTGGGTCCAATCGCCGCAATCTCCGAGGTTGTTCCGCTCATGCGTAAGCAGGGCGGAGGCGCAATCGTAAACGTCAGTTCAGGAACCGTTCTTATGCAACTTGAAGAGATGGGGCCGTATTCCGCGTTAAAAGCCGCGTTGGCACAACTCAGTTTAACGGCGCGTGAAGAACTTAAAGAAGAAAAAATCGCGGTCACAGTCGTTTACCCCTACATCACGTTGACGGACTTTGAGAAAAACACCATCAAAGACCCTTCAATGCAGCTCCAGGAAGAAACCATAGAAGGGCAGGAAGCGTGGGCAAAGGCAGACCAGCCTGAATATGTAGCTGAATTAATCGTTGGGGCAGTTGAGAGTGGAAAAGCTGAAGTTTTTGCGCATGACTGGATGAAGAGGCGTTGACAGCAAACAACTCTTTGTCCTTTACGTAAAAGTGGGTTATTAACTGCTGACAAAGGGTTTTTTAACCGTTGTGAGTTATTCATCATAGTTTAGTTTTAATCGCTTTATGTTTTTTTAGGGTTGAATGAAATGGAGAAAAAAAATCTATTCAAAAAAGTAATCGCTGTTTCAATAGTCACTATGCTTTTAGTGATGGTCTTCATAGCTGTGTACTTAACTGTAACTCAGCCAAAGATGCTGTATCCTGGAGAAATCCAAAACTACCAAGGCCAAAACCTCGCCTCAATCGCCGACGTTAGAGAAAACGCCATCAAAGGAACCCAGCACATCGACATGTCAACTTACCGATTAACCATAACTGGACTCGTAAACAAGAGTGTGGAATACACCTACGACCAGGTTCTAAGCAAGTTTCAGAGCTACCAAAAAGTCGTAACCCTCTACTGTGTGGAGGGATGGAGCGCTAAAATCCTCTGGGAAGGCTTCCTCGTAACTGATTTGTTGAAGGAAGCTGGCGTCGACTCTAATGCGACTGCAATAATCTTTCGCGCATCCGACGGCTACTCCACAGCGCTGCCGCTTGATTACATAACGAGCCACAACATCATAATCGCTTACAAGATGAATGGGTTAACGATTCCGCCTGAACGCGGCTTCCCGTTCCAATTGGTCGCTGAAAGCCAGTATGGCTACAAATGGATAAAGTGGATAACAAGTATCGAGTTAACCGACAACTCAGGTTATCTGGGCTTCTGGGAAAGCAGGGGTTACCCCAACGACGCTACGGTTCCCTAATTTACTTCAGAAACTTGGCTCTAACATGCTTCAAAGACAAGTAATAGACAACTAAAATACTGTATGGAATTTCAGTGTACGCTGGAAACTTGGGAATCCCAGGAACACTTGGCAAATTCAACACCACTAAAGAATCCCCGGCAATCACGAACAGCGAAACCGCAACCATACCCACCCACCCACTTTTTTTGCCCTGCCAGATGAGAACGGCGAAAACCAGTGTCAACGCGCCAAAGACAAAGGTGTAGATGTCGTAGGCTGCGGTTGCTGGGAGTCCCGACAAGTTTTCACCTGCAAAAAGCAGGGCTCCGAAGAACGCATGGATGGCGCCGATGAGCAGTTGCGCCGCGGTTAAAATGACGATACCCAAGCTTCTGCCTTTGTAAGTGATGATTGGGGGTTGTTTTTTGCTCATGCAATCGCCAGTATAGAGATTAATTTAGTCAAAGAACAGAAATAACTTTCCCCTTTTCATTCCGCAGTCCAAGAAGGCAAGGGATTATTCCAACCTTTTTAGCGTCAACCAATCCTTCCGCCACAGCCAAATGAACGGCAAAGCAATGGACAAAGCTATGGCTACGGCTATTATGATGATGCTTGTGTTGCCGAACTGAGAAATTCCAAAGAAGGTGGCAACCGTGTTTGGGAACGAAGTTACCGTGGTCACGATTGTCAAGTAGAAAATAACGACGGTTAAACCTTTTATCGACAAATTAATCTTGTTAGAAATAGCTGATAAATATACGTTTATGGCGTCGGACAGGATTTCCCTGTAGGTTTCCACGATGTCCACTTGCCTTGTTAACTCTTCATGGGTGCCGTCAAACAGGGTGCGGGCTTTGGATACCATACAATCGTCATCGCATTTTCGCAAGTTAAAAACCAATCCGCGTTCATACCAAAGAATCTTGTTGAAGCTAATCATGTTGGATTTGAGCTTGAATATTTTCTTAAGAGTGTCCGAGGAGATTTTCTCAACCACTTCCTCCTCCATCTTGGCAGTGAGACTCTCCAATTTTTCAATTTGGATATAGTGGTTGGAAACTATTTCATCGATGATAAAATACGTAACTTGCGCTGGCGGGTCAATCTTGCTTTTGCTCATTCGTTCTTTAACAGTGTTGACGATTGACTGGGTTTCTTTTTTCGCCACCGTGACAAGAAAGTTCTTTGAAAACGCGACGACAACGGGGTACGATTTTTTAGTCGACGTCACATCCTGCATGACTGGAAAATTGATTATTCCAAAACCCTGCTCCAAACGCAGGTTAACGTAACCCTCTGTTTTTGGTAACCTCAAAAAATTAATTGCCACCTGCGTTGCGTCGGAGACCGCTTGCAGCTCGTTTTCTGTCGGGTCCACGAGTTCGAGCCAAACGTTTGAGATGCTTAGCGCTTTAACTTCTTGCGGCTCCATTGTTTTTTCTGTGTTGTCTCCCAAGTTAACGGCGTGAATCATAAAGTAATCAAGCGTTTGCTAAGGCATATTAGATTTTTGGCAACTCACCCTAAATTTGTTAAAAATGGAGCTACTTTTTCTTCTGCTCCATCTGCTTAGCCAATATCTCAATGAACTGCCCCATGCGGTCTTTTGTTCTGCCAAAATCAATAATTGAGGTTATGGTTGTCACTGGGGTTTCAGCAGTTATCGACATACAAGTTGTATTCTCATCCCCCGAGGTTACCTCGATGTTCATGATTGAGCCATAAGCCATGAAACCACCCTTTGTCTTAACTTTAAGCTCATGGGCTACGTCGTCTTTCTCTTCGATTGTCCACTCTAAAATCTTGACGACCTCTGGGATTTCTGCCCAAATCTTATCCACTGGATAATCTATTTCGATTTTTTCGGTTTCGTTACGAAGGTAAGCCATGTTTCTTCACGAGTGTTTGTCGAAATAAATTAGTTGCTTATTTGAGCGACTCTTTCAGCGCTGAAAAGTACGACAGCACCTGCTCAAACTGGTCTTTCGCCATAGAAAGAACCACTTGGACAGCGGCTTTCTTAGGTGACGTCGACAGCGTCGCTAATGCATAGTCTAAGTTGGTGAATAGGGGCTCCCATGGAATGTTGACTCTTTTGCCCTTGAAGTTGTAGAGCGCAAGGACAAACGCGCTGGCTCGGCTTAAGCTGTCTCTGAAAGACTGAATACTCGTGCCGATGGTTGTGACATCGTAGTCTTTTCCAGCGATGAAACCAGCTATTACACTGTAATTCTGCTCTAAATTCTGGATTTCAACCAAGAGGTCTTGCTTGATTTTTGTTTCAGTGTCGTTTTGCATGCTGCATCGCTTTTCTGTATGTTCCATCGGGTACATAAGACTTGTTTTCAACAAAACAAAAATCAATCTGGTTTTCTTGGTTGCTTACCCGATTATTCGTTTTACATAAGGTATCTTCTTCAACGGAACAATGACTGCAAGGCAGATGAGCAGGGTGAGGGCAGTAATCAACGGGATTTCCACCATGGGATTTATCTTTATGATGCTTACGGTGAATCCCAGATACCCTCTCTGCAAAACATCAAGAACAATCACGTGGAAAAGATAAATCGGCAGAGTGTTCTGGCCAATTAATATAATCAAGCGGTTGCCTTTAGGAAAACGGTTTTCGATTTTTTGATTTGAAACCGCGGTCAAAAGCAGAAACAATGCGGCTGAAGCAAAGATGATGTTGAAGCTTGTGGCGTTGAGGAAGAATTGGCTGAATTTTTCTCCTAAAACTGCAATTACAAGGTAAGTGCCAACTATCGTCCACAGCAAAGATAGCACCCAAACCAAAGCCAAAAACTTAGGCTTCAACTTTGAGCTCAACAGGTAAGCGCCTAAAACAAAGTAGCCCAGCCATCCCGTGATAATGAAGACGTTAGCGTTTAAACTGTATTGCCCAAACAGGGTCATCAATGGAATTAGAGCTGTTCCGACAAACCATACGGCAATCAGGTAACGCATAATTTTCCAATCTGCGTTTTTAATGAGTACCCGCAAAACCGGCGTAACAAGATACAACCCCAGCAGCAAGTAGAGAAACCAGAACTGGTAGTCCGGTCCCGTTAACACTCCCTGTACGATGGCGTTTTCTGTAAATGCTTTGCCGTTAACGAGAAACTGCCACGCAAAATACACCGCTCCCCAGAACAGGAAAGGTATCCCGACCCGGTTCAAACGTTTTTTAAAGAATACTTTCAGGGATTCATCTGCTTTGCTTGGTTGAAGCAGAAGTGCGCCCGTCAACATTACAAACAGGGGTACGCATACCCGCGCCAACGAACCGTAAACGTTGGATGCCCACCAAATCTGTACTCCCTGCGTGGACATCCAGTTGACGTTGGAGTAAGATTCAGCTGAGGCATGAAGTAGAATAACTAGAACTATGGCTACTGTGCGGATCAGGTCAACGGGGAGTGAGTTGTTCCCAGTTTTTGGGTACAAATTTAGGTTCCTTTAGCCTCTATAGAATTCTTTAGGTTGCATTTTGCTAATAACACTTTGCTCTCGGAAGTTTTAGGCTGAGATTGTCTGTTCCTTTTGGCCAAGTTAAGAGGAATGCAAGTGACAGAATCACGATGCCGTTAATCAGTTGTAAGATACCGGCGCCTATGTTGAATTTTCTTAGGTATCCGAATGAAATATTGGATTTAGCAATTATTTCTTGTCTTTCTTTATAATTAATGTTTATTCCTTGCTCTATATCTTTGCTTTCAGTTTATTAATTTATTGAATTAGTCAGACTCGGCACGCGAATAATGCAGTTAAATGTCAAGTTCTTATAGCTCCAGAACAAGACATTTACCCCGTCGGTGTCACCGTTTGTCAGGGCTCCTTGAATCTCTAAAAGTTAAGAATTACACGCTTCGCAACCGCATCGTCCTGCCGCCCATGCAGACGGGACGGGCAAGCTTTGAAGGCGAAGTCACCAACAGGCTTATCAACTTTTACGTGCGACGCTCAACCCATCTGGGCTTGCCCATAGTTGAGCACTCCTATGTTTCGCCGACGGGCAAGATAGGTCCCAAGCAGCTGGCAATCCACAATGACTCAGTAATCGGCGGATTTGAAAAACTCGCAAACGCCCTACACAAGGTTGATGCGCTCGCAGTGGTGCAGATTTCCCATGCAGGCGGAGTAACCAACAAACGGGTTATCGGCGAAATACCTGCTGGTCCTTCGCCACGGGAAAAAAGCCGCATGCTTGAAGCAAGCGAAGTCTATGCCCTCGCCGACGATTTTGAATCGGCGGCTCGGCGCGCAGTCGAAGCTGGGTTTGACGGCGTGGAACTTCACGGCGCCCATGGATATTTGCTAAACCAGTTTTTCTCGCCGCTCTTTAACAAACGTGAAGACGAATTTGGCGGTTCTTTGGAGAAACGGATGCATTTTCCTCTGCTGGTTGCTGAAAAGGTGCGGCGAATCCTCGGCGGCAGGCTTTTGCTCTATAGGTTGGGTTCGGATGATTTAGCGCCAATGGGCACGCATATTGAAGATTCCATTGTCTTTGCCAGAAAACTGGAGCAGGCGGGCGTAGACATCATCGACGTGTCGGGGGGTATGTGCGGTAGCGAACCACGCCAGTTGCGGCAGGTGAAGGGCTACTTTGTTCCGCAGGCAACCGCGATTAAAAAGGAAGTCAGCGTGCCCGTAATCGGGGTGGGCGGAATCCTCGAGGCAGAATTCGCGGATAATCTTGTGCGGGACGGCAAAGTGGATTTGGTGGCGGTGGGAAGAGCCTTCTGGACCGATAATCAGTGGGCAGAACACGCCCTGGAAACCCTCAAAAACTGCAAATTTCCCGCTCAAATAACAAAACCCTTAAGCGGATGAACTCACTATTAATTTTGAAAAGAGGATGATACGCTTTTAGCCCCAAAAAAAGAGCTCCAAGAAACGCCAAGAATAGAGGCAGAGGCATTGCCTATCCAATGGAAGTTGGAGAAGAATTCGAAGTAGACATCATAGATATGAGTCCCAACGGTGAAGGCGTCGCCAAAATCAAGGGTTTCCCAGTGTTCATTAAGGGTGCAAAAGCCAACGAACACGTGAAAATCAGGATAACCGACTTAGTCAGCGGCTGCGCAGACGCCGAAGTCGTTGTTCCTTAATAAAATTCTTTTTTATTATTTTAAGAAATTGAGATGTTGCTCTTTTTTCGCATAAGCAGAGGATATTATTTTTTATTCGCTAAAGACAACGTTTTGATTGCAAGCTGCGCCCGCGCCAAACCTATCTGGTCAATCAGGAACTTGCCAAACGGCGAATCCAACGTCACATTCAGTATCATCCAATCCGCGCAGACCGCCACTTGAGCTATCGTGGGCAATTCACCTTTACTTCGTGCCAACATCTCTTTTGCCCAGGAAAACGACCACATGAAAATTTTTCCCCAAGTCTCGTTGCTGATTTTCTCGGTTTCTTCAGGCATCCGTTTAACCAATTGCTGAATCGTTAAGACTGCGTTGGGCACCATGTACAAAACGTACAATTCCAAGTTGCTGTCCGTGGCGAGGCTTTTTTCTATCCATTCTTTGGATTTTCCTTCATCGATTACCTTGTTGCATTTGCCACAGTTGAGGCTGTAGACTGAAACCGCGGCTCCGCATCTTGGGCATTTGACTTCTCGTTGCGACATGCTATCTCGCTTCTATTATGTAGATTTGTTAATAAAATATGTTATCCGGTTTACTGAACAATTGGCTTTCGTAACCAGCGCGTCCATTTCGAAGCCTCGCAAAGCACTCATCACAAAGCAGGCCAACCTTGATTCCAATACGGTTATTTTTAGTCTTAGCCCAATCTTTCCTCAAACATAATCTGCATCGAGATTGATAAATCCAGTAATAAAAGAAGAATTTGCTCGACTGAAAGGGGCATAATCTTCGTCGCAAACCATAAAAGCCACTGAAAAGTCACTTTAGAATCATGAAAAAGGTAAGCCATGTCAAGGGCGAGTTTCCATCTCAGCTGATAGACGCGAAGATCAAGGAGCTGGGCGATTGGCGGGGCGAGATGCTGGCTCGGATTCGGGCTCTGATTAAGCAAGCTGACCCTGAAGTCGTCGAAGAAGTGAAGTGGATAAAGCCATCTAATCCTCTGGGCACCGCGGTTTGGTCTCACGGCGGGTTAATCTGCACCGGCGAGGTCTACAAGAATGCTGTAAAGATGACGTTCCCCAAGGGCGCCTCGCTGGATGACCCTTCTGGTCTGTTCAATTCTTGTCGTGAGGGCAACACGAGGCGTGCCATCGACTTTCACGAGGGCGACAAAGTTGACGAAGAAGCTTTGAAGACGCTCGTTCGCGCTGCGGCGGAACTGAAAATCACCTCTAAACGAACCTAGCCCATGAGTGCAATATAAAAAGCCTGTTCGTTTAAGATTGTTGTCTTAGCCCAACCACGTTACCGTTAGCGTCCTTGATTTGAGCTATCCGCAAGTCGCCGTCTAATTCCTTGCCAATGAGATTGTGTTGTGGATTCAAAGAAGGACTTGGAAAGACAAGCAGCTATAGCCGCTCGGCGGAGAATAGCTTTTTGAATTCGCCAATAAGTGTTGTGGTGAGGCCGCTGGGATTTGAACCCAGGATCGCGTACGCCCCAGGCACGTATCCTGAACCATGCTAGACGACGGCCCCACACGATGAGGATACAAAAACGAGCAAGAACTAATAAAAACATTACTCAAGCCGCCACGTCTTCCACGTCAACCAGATTTAAAGGCGCTGGGTGAAATGGAAGAAAATAAAAGCCACTTGCCCCGTATGTGTTAAACTATACTGGTGGAAAACAGCGACTTGAACGGCGCAAACGGCATAGACTTCGTGGTCCTGAAAAATGTCTCGAAATACTACGGAACATTCCGCGCCCTAGACAACGTTTCATTCACCATCAAAGAAGGCGAAATCTTCGGGTACATCGGACCCAACGGCGCTGGAAAAACAACCACCATGAAAATCTTGGTCGATTTAATCAGCGATTTCCAAGGCGAAATATCCATAGGCGGACACCAGATTCCAAAGGAAAGAAACGAGATCCACAGACTGCTCGGGTATCTTCCCCAGAACGTAGCCTTCCAAGATTGGCGAACAGTTAACCATGCATTAACAACTTTTGGGCGCCTGTCAGGCTTAAGCCTCCAGAAAGTTGAAGATAGTATTCCCAAGATTCTGGATTTGCTTGCCCTCTCTGATGTGCGCCACAAAAAGATTTCCCAGTTGTCGGGCGGTATGATTCAGAAGGTCGGCCTAGCCCAAGCGCTTCTGCATGAACCAAAATTTTTGGTTTTAGATGAACCGCTCGGCGGATTGGACCCGTTGAGCCGCCACCAGTTCAAAGATATCGTGTTAAAACTCAGAAACAAGGGCACCACAATCCTGTTTTCATCCCATATCCTCAGTGATGTTCAAGATGTTGCTGATAGAATCGGCATTATCAGCCGCGGAAAAATCAGGCAGATCGGGACTTTGAACGAATTGAAGTCTAATTTGCAGCCGCAAAACATCGTTGAAGTGCTGCTCTCCTACGTCACCGATAAATGGGTCGAATTTAAGTCAATCAACGGTGTGAAATCTGTTGAGCAGCCTTCGCCGGGCAGAATTCTGGTTTACCTCGCTGAAGGCTTTGATGAAGCCGAAGTCATCGATGCTCTTGTGCAAGCGGTGGCGCGTTTAAAAATCAAGGTGCGGGGCATTACGCTTCTTTCACCTTCCTTGGATGAAATTTACCTCAACTATGTACAGGAGAGCGAAACCACATGAGCCTCGCGTTGCTTTCCATCGATGAACTCAGGGGCTTTTACAAGTCGAAAGTTATGCTTTTCCTCTGGGTAGGTTTACCCATAATCGCTATCCTATTCCGCTTCGTCCAAGTTAGCACCACGGGACAAGACATCTCATTTACCGTCATATCCACCTTGATTGTCTCAAGTTTAGCGGGAACCCTCGCCTCGGTTATGCTTGCTGTCTCCATAATAAACGAAAAGAATAGGCACGTCTATGAGTTATTCCTGATACGACCGCTGAAACGAAGGAACATCTTATTTTCAAAGTACCTTTCCGTCTACTTGTGCGTCGCTATAGCCAGTTTAATATCTGTTCTGGTTGGGATAGTGACTGATTTCATAATCGGGGGTACGTTGTCGCCCGCCGTTTTCGATAGTTTAGGGCAGTCTTTAGCCATAAGCTTCTCCATGATAGCCATCGCATGTGCAGCAGGAGTGCTCATCGGTGTTGCTTCACCCTCCGTTCTGGTTGGGGCGATACTGGTCATTTATGGCGGAAACCAGATTTCAGTGATTCCACTACTGCCAACTCTGCTCAATACATCCAATGCTACACTGATTACAATAGCTTTGGCGGTGGTAACTGCGGCTGCCCTACTCGCTGGCGCTGTAGCTTTGTTTGAGCGCAAGCAATTCTGAGTCTTCCATCAAAAATCTAATATGCCCTTCTGCCAGAGTAGATGCATCCTATCCCAGTGTGATTAGAATGGAAAAACGAAATTGGCGCTATCTAATGTTCCTTTTAGCGTCTCATCACCCTAAAGATAAGCTGAATCACACAATCCGCATAGGTTTTGGGGGCAAAAACGTTTACTTGTGTTCCCGATGCACGGGTGTAGCTTTTGGGATGGCGACTGTTTTTGTAGCAGTTTTTCTTGGGCGAATGTTTCCACTTGCATTGTATCTTCCTCTAATTGCCTTTTTGCCTTTGGCGGCTGTTGTTGATTGGTTTACGCAAAGCGCCAAGCGGCGGGAAAGCAAAACTTGGATAAGGCTCACCTCAGGGTTCCTGCTTGGACTCTCTGAAGCACTGGTTCTGCTGTTGTTGATTGGGGGGTTTTACTTGCAGTTTCTGTTTGCTCTTGGGATTGCGTCGCTTTACGCTCTTTCAGTTTACTTAATCGCTTTAAAGACTAAATGTTTAGATGCGTACCTTCGTGAAATGAACCAAATCCAAATCCCCGCAGAACCGCTCACCAATCCCTAAAGAAATCTTTGCAAACGCTGCCCTCTAAAAGCTTAAATGGTCTTAGCGCTCACTATAACGTAGTGTGAAAAATCTTGACACAAGTTGAAACTCGAGAATACAGCCTTGCACTTCTAATAATTCTGGTAATACTCTGCTGGCCCGCAGCTATCCTGTACTACTTCACCAGACCAAAAGTCATAAAATATCAAGGTTACCCACCCCAGCAACAGCAATATCCACCACAAAACGCCCCAAATCAACCCTATCAGCAACCATATCAGCAGCCAGTAAACAGATTCTGCCCTCAATGCGGACGAGTTGTACCAGAAAACGTGAAATTCTGTCCAAACTGCGGCAAGCAACTAGATTAAAACAATTTTCTCCAGATTTTTTTATTTTATTTTACTTAGAAAAATCGTCGATCCAAGTATTGCGACTTTTATGTCATGAATAGAAAAAAATGAAAAATAGCCGAAAATGGGCTTAAATTCCATTTCCAACTGTTTCGCTATTCTATGTAGATTGCGGGTTGATACGGCATAGCCATCGATGCGCGGTTCTTGGGGTCA
>Ga0114951_10002819_pt1 | contig 19042 bp, 19 predicted proteins | sample AM7aDNAmetaG_FD_88677 | JGI IMG/M metagenome (GOLD analysis project Ga0114951, IMG submission 88677) | Freshwater microbial communities from Finland to study Microbial Dark Matter (Phase II) - AM7a DNA metaG | ecosystem: Environmental > Aquatic > Freshwater > Lake | place: Finland: Lake Alinen...
GGGGTAATATGACGGAGTGAGGACAGCGTCGACTTAGCCCGTTTTGAAGGCCTTTTTCTCAATCCCCAGCTATACTTGACTAGCATTATACCAAGTCAAAGCACAGGACACACAGGGGTAAAACCCCTTCAAAAGCCCTTCTAACGAGGACATCTTATATAAACCTATGGGCGGGGGTACTCCTATTTTTTTAATTGAAAAAACATTTTAAGAAATAAGATTTTCTTAGAATATATAAATGAACAAACCATACATGTTACATAGCCCAATTCAAACACAACAAGAAAATGCCAATAAGATAATTACAAAACTACAATATACAATAAATAAACTAGAAGATCTAATGTATGAAACAATAACTAACCGAACAACTGCGTATTCTGAACTTTTTACACTACCTGATAATAGTATTGAATTCACTTTCTTATACCTAAAGTTACGTTTAAAATTAAATAACTTAGATAGTGATATTAATGAAATTAGAAATATGAAAAATGCACAGATTACTATGTTGGATAAACAACTTATGTATAGAGAAAGGTTATACGAAGAATTAGCAGAAAAGAAACGTAAATTAATCAATGACCTTGATAAAGATATACCTTTAGGGATGGTTTCAGACATTGCTTAATCTAAAATCATACTTTTATCTAATCCTTCCGTTCTGAAGCGACGTTCACTTGTCCTTACTTTCCTCATTTGTTCTCTTGTAGGCTCTGTAATTGGCCTTTCTATTTTTTGTATTATATTCACTTTTTGTAGTTCATAGTATTTGTATGTTTTACCATTGTCTAAAGTATAACTATGTTCAGTATTGGAAATAATTTTATGAACGGTCTTAGACCATTTTGCTAATGTTCTCTTTTCAAATTGTTTTCTATTTAAAATAAATCTAACTGAATCACCCACATTAAATTTTGTTTCTTCAAGTTTTGCTTTATTGTATTTCTTGTTCGTGAGTTTAATTACGTCTTCATCATCTTCTTCAACATCATTAGGCACTTTTTTAATCCCAGAGTGGTAAGAGCTATTATAGTTTGATATTATTTTCGGTAACACATCAATATATTTAGTAGTATTAAACATTGTTAAATATTTGTTTATTTTCTCTCTCAGTGTTCTCACAAAGCGGTCTACAATACCTAATCTTTTATGGTCTCCAACATCAATAAATTGAACGTCTATTCCTCTTTCATTCATCATCTTTTTAAAAGAATGATTATCAAATTCTTTTCCATTATCGCATTGTAATTTTATAGGAGAAGTTAATTCTATGATTTCATCAATAGCATCATTAACGGTTCTACTTTCCTTGTTTTTCAATGGAACAACATAAGCCAAACGTGAAAAAACATCAATACAAGCAAGAAGAAACTTATAATTTTCATTAGCTGATGCAATATCAGACATATCAATTAAATCTAGTTGCATAATTTCGTATTTATGTTTGGCAACAATTGGGAAATAGTGAGTTATTCTTTTCTGTCGTTTAAATAGTTGTGTTGCCTCTTGTTTCTGTACAAATTCTTTCACTTCATTATATGTAATTCCTCTTTTCTTTACTTGCTCAAATAAACTTCTAATACTTGTAAATTGTGTATTAGGGCTATAGAAAAGTATTTCTAATAGTTTTTCGTTTCCACTCATTTATATATTAGCTTCACATAATTGTTTCGTTTTGCAATGACCATAGGCGTAAGAAGTTATACCATCATCCAATAGAAAACGTTTATTATCAAAAGCTGACAAAACAATTTTATTTATTTTCTCAGTATGAACTTTATGTAGTTTTGATTTTATCAGGTTCATACTTCTAGTCATTTGTGTTTGTTGTTCTAGAGTATCCCAATAATCCTTGAATTTTAATTCATTTTCAATGACTGATTTTTTGCACCCTTTGGCTACCTTTTTCTCTCTCTTCTTTGGTTTTGCATTTGGTGCGATTAATGAATACAGCTTACTTCTTAAACCAACAAACTCTGTGATTATCTCGCCTTCATATTCATCTTTGAACTTTCCCACAACTGCTTGATTTTCAGTGCTGTATAAAAAGTGCTTTTCAGGATATTCCGAAAAATCGTAATATTGTTTATCCTTTTGCATATCTTTATAAACATCCTCAGTTTCTATTTCAACGCATAACGAATCAGTATCAGAAAATAAAAGTTTCATCTTTTCACCATATCGTTTTTGTAAAAAGTTATAATAAAAATCATACATCAAATACTTACTAAGATCTAATATTATCATACCGTTGATAATAGGTTTATCTAAAACAATTCTACGTTTATGACGATGTACAGCTACTAAATTTTCATTAAAAATTGTTCTTCTTTTATACGTAGGATGAGATAATAATTTAACATATTTTTTATCATTATCATCCTTCTTCTTACATAGCTTTACATCAACCCTATTTCTAACGTTCTCCATTTGTTTCCCAAAGACGCCGTTATTTTTGATTTTATAAATGTTTGCTTTGAAAGCATCTTTATTAGCTTTTGCTTTCTGGCGTAATAAACTGTTATCAACAATATAATCTTTTAACCAAGCTTCACTGTTATACGACAAACATTTATTAATCTTTATTAATTTCATACCAAGCTGTAAATATAGTTGAAGATTTTTATAATGCAGAGTGTAATTATTTTTATCACTCAAATCAGTTATTAATTTTTCGACTTGGTCATCTGCTATTTTTAATTTATCCTTCAGTTGTTTCTGAAAAGGTGATAACCATTTTGTGCATACCTTTTTTCTTTCTGGACATAGTGGATATAAATTATGTTTATCATGTATTTCAGCGGGATATTCTAGATCTACATTGAATATATAACCTCTTTTATCATTATCATCTATTTTCATTATTTTTTCTTCATTCCAATCATTAACATTTTCCCATGCATAGCCACCAGTTGCTAACTTTTGCATCATAGCCCAGCCATAAAGATTATTTGCGTCTAAATACATAATATATTTTGATGGTTTAGACGGGTCAAAGTTTTTCATATATTTATTGTTAGCGACTGAATGACGGTGAGCTATGAATGACATACCACCGCGTATTGCATTTTCAACAAATAAATACATATCTGATTGTTCATCATTGAATAATTCAATTTTCTTTCCGTACTTTTTCAATGATGCATCAAAAGAATATGAACAGCCGGTTACATAATGCGCAGGATCCAATTTATATGTATTCATATCAACTTCTCTAAAGTTTTCAAATACATCAGCTAATAATAATACATCAGTTTGTAAATAAAAATCATGATAATCTCCCATGGTTTTAATATTGAATGTTTCCCACACCTTCAAGGCATGTTTATAGTCTTTATCACTGATGCTTGAGTTATTTAGGCTTGAATAAAACATATTTATTGGTGGTAAACAGCTTTCATTGAATCTATCGAAGCTGTCCATATATTCATATGGGTAAACGCCTTTAGTTATGATAAGCTTCATTTGCTCGTCTGTTAGATTAGGATACAGCTTTTTGAAATATTTTTGTGTTAGTTTGAATTTTGATATATCATATTCATCTTTGTTTCGTAGTGATTCTACAAGTTTTTCTAAAGAATCATCAGGGCACATGAAAGCTAGAGAGTCTAAAAATCTAAGATGATTGAAACTATATGATATGTATTTTTCATCTGTCTTAGGTATTAAGTCAACATCTTTAATACTTTCAATGTTAGCTATCTCATTAATAATAAAATGGCTGTCATACCCTTTTCCATTGTGAAAAAATATAGGTATTTTAACACGGCTTTCAATTCTATTCAAATTGCATGCATTATGTGCAGGTCCTATATATTTCCCTGTAAGATGACAGTGGTCACGTACTCTATCATCAAATAATTCTTTTTCACAGATGTGACATAATGTGCTATTATTAAATTCTATTTCTTCTGCATCTGTGATGATCATTTCTATATTTTGCTTCAAAAGATATGTTATTGTATTAGCTACCTTTAGAATTTCTTCAAGGAAATTTTTAACTGCATCTTCACCACGGTAAATTTTCGGTTTGATATTGTATTTATCAATTGTGCTTACAACGTAATACATATAACCACATGGCATATGTTTATGAGTTATTTTATCATCTTCTGTTTTTTCATCGTTCTTTATAAGAACACTTTCAAAATCTGCATAAATAACAAATGGACATTTAAATTTATTGTTATAATTTTTAAACATTACATGTGCTTTGTCCTTTGTTGGATATTCAATTTTTGCAGGCTGATTATTATGACAGACCGGGAAATCATTATTATGTTGCTTTAGCTTCTCTTCTGATGTAAAATGTGTCATACATTTCATGCAATAATATCTTTTATGATCATGTCCATCTGTATCAGATAGAAAGCCACTAAAATTTTTAATCCATACATAATGATATTTAGTTTGATCTTCATTTGAAAAGTACAATAAGTTTATGTGATCCTCTTTTTGATTCTTAGTGATGTATATAGGGTATCTATCATATCCATTTTTGGTTTTATCAAATGTATATATATTTATTGATCTATTAATTTTATTTTCAACTTTTCTAATAATATTTTCTTTTGGTTCAAATGGATATGTTACACCGGCTTTTATTAGTATTTCGTCTATTTGTTTATTATCATACCATGGTGTTCTTTCTGGGTGATGTTTTACATTTTTATTCATGATGCAACTTTTAATAGCCCAATTAAAACATTCATCATCTTTATTCTTTACATTTATACAACATTGTTTATTTTTTATGAAGTCTGGTAAATCTATATAAGACCCACCACCAAGAGGACTATATATATCAACATCAATTTTTACAGCTTTGATAGAATATAGTTGGTAATTACTACCATTTTGTACAAATTCTTCAATAGCATTTAATATAATATCATTGTGCTTGTTTAAAATTTTATCTATATTTGTTGTGTTATTTATACGTGCTTTACACTGTTTATTGTCGTTTATTTTAGGAAGTGTCACATTGTAATATAGATAAATGTTTTGTGTTTCATCCCATTTTCTAAAAACACATTTTATTCTCTCATTAATTGTTATTCCTTTCAGTCTTTTTAGCTCTTGCTCAATTAAGTTTTTTCTAGTTTCTTTCATACCAATCAAAATAACAGCTACATCAGCGTTAATTAGTTTTTGATCTTCGTCATCATCTTCTGGTTCATACTGATTGGAATAAAATATAATATCATGATTTCGATCATTCCCGCTTAGCTTTTTCCTGATAATCCATTCAGTAGACTTATCATTAAAAGCTGATTTTACTTTTATGCTTTCATATTGTAAATTCTCGTAATTATATGTTTGTTGTGATGTTAATTTAGCTATTTTCTTCTTTTCTCGCGTTTCTCTAAGAGAAACTACACGAGGGTGTACCTTAATTGTTTCTTGTAATTTCTTTTGTTTTTCTTTCAGCTTAGAAATTAAGGTCATTCTTTCGCGTTTAAAATCAAGAGCTTGTTTAGTTTTAGCATTTCTTAATTTTTGTGTGGTTTGTCTTTTTTCATTTCTTATTTGTCTTAGCTCTTGTTTGAGTTGCTCGTTTTCATCAAATAAATTGTGAATTGTTTTTAATCTCTGTTCTTCGAGTTTTTCTTGTTTTTTCAAATATTTTTTTACTGTTGAGATGTGTCTAGGTAATGGTTTGATAAGTTTTAGAAACTCTTCGGTCTTGTTTTGTTGTTCTGGTCTAGAGGTCATTTTTTCTATATCTTCAATTAATATATTAGTTAGATTTTTGTTCATTGTATAATATTGCATTAGAAAATAATTTCTATACTATAATATAATATTCATGTCTTTAAGTAGATTCATTATATTATAGTGAAAATTGATAAACTATATTATTATAGTTTTTGTTTCAAAAACAATAATAATTAATTGAAAAACTTAATTAACAGAGACTGGAATAAGACCATTTTTCTGAAGCTCTCTGAATTTTTTTGCTTCTTCTTTGATCCTATTGTTGTACTTGTATATAGATTGTTTTTGGCCATCAGTATAAGACCCATGCTTCGCGCGATATGTCCGCATGTATTCCCTATGTTTTTCAGTATAATACTTTGGTTTAGGCTTTTCTTTCTCTTCGATCACTTGACATATTTCAGACATTATTATATATAAGTTAGATTTTTATTGTTACTATATTATATTAATTATTCCTTTAAATAGACATCACTTTTTTTCTTTCGTGGAATTTCAATTAAATTATTAACATCTTTTTCATCTATATATTCAAATCTTATTTTACCTTTGTTTGTGTTTGCAGACTTAGCCATATTTCGGCCTTCACATATCAAATACACCATAGCGGGACTAATACCATAGTACTTTGAGCATTGACTTTTACACCTAAAACAATTATAATCATCTGTTTCTATATTTATAGCTTTAATAAATCTTTTGAGTGTATGAGCCATTGAAGCAATCTTAATAATATTTGTATGGTCTCTACATTTCCTATTATCACTCATTGTAATACATCTTAAGTTGTTGATATTATTATTTACTTTGTTCTTATCAATATGATCTACTTCATAGCCCTTTGGTATAATATCATTGCAACATTCCCATATGAACCGATGACAAAAATATGACTTTTGTGTTTTCCCATCTGAGACACCACAGATTGAATAACCGCTACTATGTATACGCTGTTTAACAATCCTATTTAATGGTAGATGATATATATTGTTGTCATTTACATTGTAACCGTAATTCTTGTAAACTGGGTGAACTTTCATAAATTCCATAAACTATATCTTTAGTAAAGAAAAAAATATTTTCTAATTGTATAGAAAATGAAACCTGAAACATCATATTTGTATTTTAAATATAGATACTTCTTATTGATATTATCAGATGAAAGAAATGAGCTATTTTACAAGAGCAAAACAGAACTAGATTATGAAAAATTCTTCAATTTATACGATCACATACTAGATCTACATTATGAAATTAAACCACTATGGAGAAACTACAATAAACAAAGATCACAGATGGTAAAGCGTTTTGAATATGGAAAATACGAGATGCTATTGCGTCTATACTTTTGTACAGATATTAAAAATGTGATCTTGGGCTATTTATTCGTTTAAAAAATATTTTTTTTAATGTATAGTAATATTATAAAATGCAAAAACAAATTTTAACACCTGAAAATTATGTACTGAAATTTGGAAAGTATCGCAACATGCGGGCTATAGACGTTGCAGATATATACGAAGTTGACAAAAACGGAGAAGACAAACCAAAGGGACTACAATATTTACAGTTTCTAGTTCAACAAGACTGGTTCAGACACAAGGATATTTTAGAGCAAATCATAAAAAGTTCTATTGATTGTAATTCCGCAGACGACGAGAAAGAGAAGGAAAAACCGACGCAAGAGGCCGTGCAACCACACATAAAACCAAAAAAGGAAAAGAAGGACAAGAAGGAGAAGAAACCAAAGGATGTAGTTGAAACTGTGCTTAATTTTGATTAAAATATAATCTTTCATAATTTTAATGGAATCAAAAAAACGAAAGTATAATGAAATAAGCAAAATAACATTAAGCATCAGTAAGGTTGATTATTTAAAATGTGATATGTGCGGGTGTTGTGTGTACAATTATCAATGGTGTACTTCTCCGTTTGTATACTGCTCAAGGGATTGTTATGAATTGATTGTACTTTGTAATAAAAATGGCTACCTAGATGAAAAAATAGGTGTCAAAAGAGTTAAAAGTGAAGATGATTTGATGTTGTGTGATGAAGAAGGACAAAATAAAATGTTTTGTTCTATTTGTGGTACAATGCATTCAGAAAAAGATAGAAAATGGTGTGAAGCGGTTGAAGAATATGAAAGACAAGAGTCATTCGCATCAATATAATAAAATTACACAAAGTGTAATTTTATTAATTATTTATAACGTAAAATTCAAATGCTAGATCTGATAATACATATTCATACTTCATTCTAAAATATCCATTATCCACAAAATCAGGACCATGACTATCTAGGATATCAAATGTTTCTGTTTCATCATCAAAACCCACAATTAATACTGCGTGTAAACCTATTAACTCATGTTCAGGTTTAGGCATATTTAAAATGTCATTTTCTTTTGTTAAATCTAAAAAGTTTGAATATATAGTCATTCCAAAAATAACAGGCTGTTTTAACTTATACAAAATGTATTTAATTGTGTGTTTTGATGGTATTATTTGCCTATAAGATACAATTGGGGATTTATTGGTGAAAGCTTCTTCAAAAATATGTTTGTATGGTATTTCATTAACTAAATGTTGATAATAAGGATACTTTTTTTCATCAATATATTTGTATTGGAAGGAATTAAATATAGACTTTAGGGTCGTTCCTTGGTCTTGAACTGGTAAAATCATATTGTTATCAAGCCATCGAGAACAAAAATACAAATACAATCTACTAATATGAATGTCTGTGTTAGATAGATTTATTAAACTTGCTATGGCATTAGCTGAACATGCATTCATATTTTTCTGATCATATATTTGTTTGACACGATCTTTTAGGTTAAATTTAATAGGCATGTCAACCTTTTCATAATTGAAGCTTACAACATGGTCTATAGGTTCAGCCTTTGATTTTTTGAGACCAAAACATAGCTTTTTATTATTCATTCTATATATAAAAGTGCAGATTATTTTTTAGGGATTTCAAATACTGCTTTAATATAATCACCAAACTTTATTAACCTGTAATCATATTTCTTGTCATTTGGCTCTTTTAATCGGGCTCTTAGATAGTGTAATGTCTCGTGAAATGGTTTAATTCTCTTGTAATTATTCCGCCTTAACCATGATTCAGCTTGTCGCCTATTATATTTGTCTTTTCTAAAAATAATTGCTTGCAGGTTCATATATTATTAGATGATATTTATTATTTTTTTTGGTGTATGATTATGTGCGGAAATTAACCAAGCTATAGACCTTTGCCCACAGTCTGATTCCGTATAGGACTGATCACGGTCATTATTTGCATTAATCCAACTGTGTTTTTTCTTCCAATATTTAGACAATGATTTAACATCTCTATCAAAAGAATCATATACATATGTTTTATTTTTGTATTTATAGCAAGCTATCCAGTGAACACCTTTTTTATCATCTGTATTTACAATGCACATTTGATTGTTTTTTAATATTGGCATTTTATCACTTGAGAAAACACCTATAAACGGTTTGTTTTGAGTACTATTAAATAAAAACATGCCTATACTTTGTAATTGTGTATTATCTGTTGATTCATTGCCTAAAACGTCTTGCAATGCAACAAGATTATTTGTATACTCTTTCAGAATCTTAAATTTATCCATACTTAATAATTAATTAGATTTTTGTTAATTTAATTATTTATATGAAGCTTCTAAACTTCACACAAATATTAGATGTTTATTTTTTCTTTGCATGTCGCTTTTTATAAGCTACTGCATTCTTCTTTTTTGGTCTGCCAACCTTCCTTTTACGACCTTCACCAGCTATCTTATACCCTGATCCTCTAATCATTTGAGCTAGCTTTTTCACTGCAAGACTTCCAGCGTATTCAGCAACATCACCTGCAACATTACGAATAGCACCACTTCCCATAGTATGATATTTAACACCGGCACCGTTGACCATGCGTGAACCAATAACTGTAGACATTTGTATTTATATATTTATACGAGAAAATAAATATTTTATGAGATTAATTCAACAGCAGTAACTTTTTCAGTGTCAAAACTTAAACGCAGAGTTTCATCATACAATGCAACTATTAGTAATTGAGAAGTTCCACCAAAATAATTAGTATTCATGTTCATATATACTTGTAACGATTCGTTATAACTGGTTGTATCTGTATTAACTTTGAAACAGAAGATCGGTTCATTAATAAATTCTTGAATAGATATAACATTGCCAGATCTATCAAATTTAGCATCGGCGTTATTAATGAAGTCGTAAAAGGCTCTAGAAACATCTTTACAGTTGTCAGAGATTCCAGTGCTAAAGTTAAGATCATAATCAGGGTTAGGATAACTACGATCAAGAATAAACCTAATCATTTGAAGGTTAGTAGTAGCATCATTGGTGATCTTAACTTCAGGGTATGCATTAGAATAACCAGAACTGAAATCATTCGAAGATTTCTTGATAGTTCCTGTTCGTTGAGTTTGTAAAAATGTAGCTAAAATATGGGTTACATTACGCCCACCATTGGGAAGGGTTAGCGTAAATGCTTCATTTGTGCTTTGAATAGTATGTACTTGACTAAAGTACTGTTTAAGATGAATCTCTTTAGTAATGTTTATTGGGGTTTCTTCAGTAACATAATACAACCATAAAGAAATATCATCAATTCCAACACCAATACTAGATGCTACAGTATTTACTGCTGAAGATAGTTGAACAATTCCACCTGCTGGAGAAGCCCCAACAAATGAAATTATTTCATTGTGCCAGTTGGTGTTAACATTGAAATCTATTTCACATTTGACATGGGGTGGTATCCACTCATTGGCTTGAAATAATGAAAATGGTAGTGCCCAAGTTAAAGTTTGCTCTTTGAAGTTGTTTAGTAGTAGTTGGCATTTTTGAGAGTATGACGCACGATTAGGGAAAGAAAGGATTGGGATGGGGATTATGATAGCTGGAACTGCTACGGTGCCAGCATGATTTACAAATGCAGACACTGTGCATTTTATAGCTGGTAGAGTATAATTAAAATAGTAATTATTATACGACATTACTAAATTTATTGGCTTGGTATACACATCACCAGGGGTATTAGCATCAAATGATACATTGACATTTGTGTATATTGTTACTCCATTAATTGACAAAGGAGCAGTGATGACTGGTGCAGTTGTTAAAGCATCAGTAATAACAGGTGCATATAATGGTATGGTAATAGAACTAATAGCTGGAGCTGTATAAGTGAGCGATTGAGGAATAATAGGGTTAGTGCTCTCTATTGTCTCTTGCATAGAACGAGTATCATATATGGTCTTAAATAAAGTGTTGGTGGCTGATAACTCATTCATGTTGCTTATAAGTTTATCATTAATAAGTACTTTACCAGTTGTAAATAGGGTTGATACAGCATTTTTACTCATATATGGGTAACACGTAAAATTACCATTAGCATCTGAAATAGGCTTTAATGCTGTGTGGTTTCCGGCTCCATCGAGTTGATCTACTCGTAGTTTAACGGCTAAATAGCATTCTCTAGGTTTACACCATTTACGATTAGGAGTTTTAAACGTAAACGGTATTTGACCGGTAAAGTTACCGCTCCATTGCACACTCTGAGAACTCTTACAGATCACATATTCGTATCCTTGGGGTGGCATTTGTTATATATAACTATATTGAGAAAATAAATATAATGAATTATTTGAAGCTAATTATAATGTAACTATTTTAGGCTTTTTCTTTTGGTTATTTTTTATAGCTTTTCCTTTTGGTAATTTAGACGAAGTTTCTATATCCATTGGAATCAATGCTTTGTCTGTTTGTGCAGATTTCTTAGCTCGAGGTTTCGGTGCTTTTTTAATCCTTATAGTTTGTGGTTGTTCTTTTGTATCTATATGCTGTTTTAATATTTCATACTGTTCAGGTTTTATTTTTGCTTTGGTGAACATTTCTAATAATGTTTTATTAATATCGCTTTTGACCTCTGGATGTTTCTTTAACAATTTTAATATATTTTTCATGTGTGTTACTTGTGGCGGTTCATTTTCTTCATTTTCTTCATTTACGTCTAAATTTTTCATGTATTTATCAAGTGTTTTAATGTCTCTGTCCTCGCCTTCCGTCTCAATTTCCATGAAATAATTAGAATCAAATTGTGAAGATTCTGGTGTTGTAACTTGTCTAGATTTACGCGCTTCTAGTTGTTTTTTAATATCTTCAGCCATCTCTGCAGTTAGTTTTACTTTTTCACTAGATCTTGATGATGGCATTGGTAAGTATTCATCAACATCTTCAACACTATCTTTTTGTGATGGTGATGAGGGACCAGCAACAGGTGCAGGTGATGCAGGTAGAAGTGATTCACCTATTAATTCGATTATTGTATTTGCCGACGCATTATTAGTTTTGATGCTTTCTAAAAATTTCATTGCTTTTCTTGTTTGATCAGAAGCATTTACAACTTCACGTGCAATTTTTGCCATTATTTGTAGTGTAGTTTCTTGTGGGATACCTTTGTGTGTAGCAAATTGGATAATTTTATTTTGAATGGTTCTAAGTTTGGTTTGTGCTTGTTGTGTTATTTTTCGTTTGGTTTGTGTTGATTGTACTGTTTTTCGTTGATTTCTTTTAATAGGTGCTGGATTTATTAACTCTTTACCTTTGCTTTTTTTCTTAGATTCTGATGTTGATTTTACCATATATATTATTAAGTTAGAATATTTTTTTTGCTCTAGAGATATTATAATTTATTCGCATGCGAATAAATTATAATATCTGTACCAATTATATATATGGTAAAATCAAAACCTAAATTACCAAACGAAATAATAGTTGTTCCAAATGCTGACAAAACATGGCATGAACAACCAGATGAAAATGATCTAGCAAACATGCCACATCCCTCTCAAATTATTTTTTGCGCTGGAACAAATCAAGGAAAGACCCTAATTTTAAAAAATTGCCTCATGCATGCTAACCCGATTTTTGATAGAATTGTGATATATCATAATGATCCAACAAGTGAAGAATATAATGATGTCGACGCTGAATACGTTTCTGAAATTCCAGAGGTTGATTTTTGGGATAAAAATATGAAAAATCTTTTCATCTTAGAAGATATTAATTTTAAAAGGTTAAAACGAGATCAAAAGGACCTGATCGATCGTTATTATGGCTGTCTCTCGACCCATCATTCAATATCAGTATGGGCTACTTTTCAACGTGCTTTCTCATGTCCTCCAGAAATAAGAGATATGAGTAATATATTATTGTTATGGAAAAATAGGAATGTAAGAGCATTATCAGATTTGTCTACAAGGTTGGGTATTGATGCGGATGACTTGAAATATATATTTAAGAACATATGTACTGATAAATATGATTTTATTGTTATTGATTCAACACGACCAGATAAATATTTAAGAAAGAATTTATTTAAGGTCATAAATTATAATAATAACTAATTAAATCATTGTATACAATGATTTAATTATAAAAACGAGTATATGAGATTCTGAACATCCATACATATATTATTTTGTTTCATAAAGTGCCTTTTTGCATCATTTAATGCTTCAATTCTTTGTCTTCTTTTGAATCTGCATTGTCTATTTTTAATTTCTTGTTTATATTTCGAAAATTTGTTTTTGGTTATTACAAAATCTTTTAATATATTTAACATTTCTTTGTGTAACGAATTTGAAAAGTCATTAAAATATATTTTTACCATGGTTTCTTTTTTATCTATTATCCTCATTATATCTAAATTAAAAAATAGCATTTTATCTAAATCACTATTACCAGTATAAAAATACATAATTATAATTTCTATACATTTTAATTTTTTTAATATAAAACGTGTCTGATTAATTGTCGTTTTTGTGCGTCTGTTTTATAAAGTTTATCATCTACATTTAGACCTTTACCACTTATTTTTTCTTTAACCAAATCAAAAACTTTAGATAAGGCACTACCTGCAAGTGATGCAAGTATAGGGATTAGAATGGGGTTTAGCCCGCCTTCTTGTTTCTTTATTGTTTTTGGTGTTGAAATCTTCGCTAATTGCTTTAATCTCGCTGTCGGGTCCTTTTTCTTAAAAAAGTTTACTTCTTTACCGTTTTTAGTTCGAAACTTTACACCTAGACCTGAAAAGGTCTTGGTGCTTAAAAGTCCTGTGGATTCTCCTATTTCTTTTGCTTTTATCAATCCTGCGCTTATTTTTCCTAATGGTTGTATACTGCTATTTGAAGCCACTTTAATAAATTCATCATCTGCTTTTCTAACTGCTGATAGTGCTTTTTGTTTATTATGATCTTTCTTGTATTGTTCTTGTATTTTTAAGTAAGCAATATCATGTGGTAATGCTCCTTTTGCGTCAAGTTCATTTATTGGTTCTTCTCCTGCTTTTGGCTGGTTATTCTGATCAAGACGAATATCTAAGCGAGTCCCCGGACCTAGGTATGAATATCCAGGATAGTGATGCTCTCCAGGATATTTACTTTGTGTGAAAGTGTTCAATACGGCATCCATGAATCCACTACCATAAATTAAAGGGTTTTTGTATGTTGTCATTTTATATAATTATCATAGAAATTAAATTTTATCTTCACTTTTTATTATAACCCGTAATGACCAACGTTCGGGATCATCAGAGTTAACATCATGAACTCCTAGATTTAAGACGTTGTTGTCTTGGTCGACCAATTGAAAAGTTATCTGATCTAAAATATTTTGGGTTACTGGGACGTATATAGGTTGTTGTGGTCTATAAAGTATAGTACTATATGGGGCAACATCTGGAGTTACAGCTCCTAGAACATTTTTAGCTTGAGAGTTTTGATAACTTCCACTAACAAAAGAAGCAACTACATATAAATTTTGAATGTTGTTAAATCTAGAATTGTCACCTTCATAATAGTCATTATAGTACGTTACTGGCCCCATTATTCCAGCGCTTGGATCAAAACCCATGATCTGCATCATATTATTGTCTCCCCTACAATCAATGGATGCAGTAGTTGAAAGATAATGTACGTACATGTGAGATGTACTTGTGTCAGGTTCTAGAACAAATAAATTATCATTTTGTAGGTCTTCTTGTGTAAATCTGTTTATTTGTTCCTGTATTGCCTTCCATGTGTATATTCCTTGTGATAAAGTATGTGTAAATGAAGTTGGAATACCACCTTTTACTTCTCGATATTTAAATTGATCATTAACACCAGTTAATATATTTGCAAAACAATATACTACATCCATTTCAAAAATTGATGCAAACCATTTTTTATTAGGATCTAATATAATAGGTGGATTAAGTGATAAATTGATCTTTGATCCATTATTTGATGTAACTTTTGTATCTGTATTACTAACGAATAGTGAAAACATTATATACAATTAGAATAGAAAATTTTATTCTTGACTTATTATATATAATGGGGTTTATTCCGGATAATTCAAATGATACAAATAAATCAACATCATCAACAAATGCATCAGGTTCATCATCGTCTTTGAGAACGTTAAGCGACTGTCAAATAATAAGTCCCACAAGTGGCCAAGGATTAATATACACCGGTAATAGATGGCAAAATCAGACAGTCGGGGGAACACTGGCAAATTTGACAGATTGTAGTGTTTCGGGAGTATCTAATGACCAATTATTAGTGTTTACGACTGCATCTTCGCTGAATAAATGGACACCTTACAGTCTAACAGGGGCTACAATTAATGACACAAATAAAACAATAACTTTAGCTACCACATTGTCAACTCTTACAGATTGCACAATTACAACGCCTTCAGATTCGAGCACTTTATTATATTCTTCATATCTGAATAAATGGATAAATACACCAAATCAGGTTATAACTATGGATTTTTCGGGATATATTGGACAATCAAGTTATGCCGGAGGAGCTGGTACTAGTTTGAGCCCGTCTTTTTATTCTTTTAATACGTTACTTGGTTCTATTGTGTGTGATTTATCATTTACAACTCAAGTGAGTAGCTATTTTATAAAATTACCCACAACACTAACCAATGGAACATCAATATACATACAAACTGCAAATACTGGATTTTCTGGTGGTTTAGGTATTATGGGAGGAGCAACAACTCAAGAAAATATTTATTATGGTGCTAATACTTGGGAAGGTTATTTATATCCTTTGACGGTAAACACTTATAAAATGACGTATTGGTCACCATCTTCTAATAATCCGTGGTATGGAAATACAAATTATACAACTAATTCATGGCAAGTTCAAACAGTTACATACATCCCGTTAAGTTCAAGTATTACATTACATAACATAAATACGAATAGCGGGATATCTGGAACTTATGGAATGCCTACAAATCCATACAATGGTATGATGATGAACGTAAAAGATTTTGGGGGTTATTCAAACACATCAAGCATTGTACTTGTTCAAACAAATTCAAATTTATTAGATGGTTCTTCATCCAATTATACAATAAATACTGCGTATGATAGCTTGAAAGTGGTTTATTGTGGTGGTGGTTCTAGTGGTAATTGGCTAACATTGTCAAGCCCAATGTCAACAAATATCAATAATTTATCTAATGGTCAAACTTTAACATATAATTCAAGTACTAAAAAATGGGTTAATAGTACCCCTTCGTCTGGTTCAAGTACTTTATCAGCATTGACTGATATATCATTTTCTACATTATCAAATAATCAAGTGTTACAATACAACATAAGTTCTTCAAAATGGATAAATGCAACATTAAGTAAAAATGATTCAATATCTACTTTAACAGATTGCACAATAAGTAATGCTTCTAATGGTCAAGTATTAACATACAATACTAGTTCTTCAAAATGGATAAATCAAGCAATTCCAAATATGGCATTAAATAGTTTATCTGATGTCTCTGTTGCGTCTCGTGCAACTGGTAATTTATTACTTTATGATGGAACAAATTGGGTAAATAGTGACACAATACCCGATAATTTATTATTTGTTAAAGATGATGTTGACGGAACTAAAAAATTACAGTTTCAACTGTCAGGAATAACAACAGGTACTACAAGAGTATTAACAGTACCAGATTATAATGGAACTATAGCAGTAGCAACAAATACACAAACAAATAACTATGCTCTAGTATCTAATGGCACATCTCCAAGTTGGCAAGCATTAACATTATCAAAAATAACAGATTTCAATATATCAACACCAACAAATGGGCAACTGTTGCAGTATAATACGCTTTCGAGCAAATGGATTAATTATACACTTAATACTCAAGTAAATGATAGCGAGACAGCCACATTAAATAATATGTATACTACATATGGTGGGGGACTTGGAGGTGCTGGAATAGCTCAAAATAGTTATTTTAGTGTTCCTTCATATGCTGATCAAGGTAATTCAATCATGCTAACATCATTAACTCAACAAATATCTAATGTTGTTATTTCAGATTATACAACAAACACCATGAATGGATGGAGTAGTAATAATGGCGCACAAGTGACATACACTTTCAATTCTTCACAATATCGTTTTAATTTTTTATTTAACACAGCGTATAGTATAGTAAAGGTTGTGTATAGTATTACACTTTCATCAGTTTCTTCTGTTACACTTTATGTATATGGATCAAACAATTTAGCATCATATCAAGATACAACCATGCCAACAAGAACAACTGATACAAATCTAGTCTTTTTGGGATCTGGAACATTTACAGGAACACAGGGGACAACAGTTACAGGCCAAACGATTAATACAATAGATTCAACATCACAATTTTTATACTTACATTTATTTTATACAGCATCAAACAATTTTAATACTGTGACACATCCATATACAGGATCAGCAATTACAACAACTAATTTAGTCAATACTACTGATTATTCAATTGATACAAACCCCGCCACTGGATACCCTAGAATTCAAAATATAAAAGTAACTAATATACAAGGTTATTATAATACATTAGCCATTTTAGTATATGAATTATTTAGACGTATATTTCCTGTTGTTCGTGATAAAAATACAATAGTTTTGACAGATAGCGGAAGTAATACAGTTACATTAACAAGCACTTCAGGGTATCCAATCAGTAAATCTTCAGATGTTAGTATATCAAACCCTGTTAGCGGTAATTTATTAATATACAATGGTACAAGCTGGACGAATTCCGATACAATACCGGATAATTTATTTTTCATTAAAGACGATGGTGACGGAACTAAAAAGATGCAATTTCAACTATCTTCTATAACAGCGGGTCAAACAAGAACTTTTACTTTTCCAGATGCATCATGTACTCTAGTATGTATGAATACAACACAAACTTTAACTAATAAAACACTTGATGATGCAACTAATACAGTAACATGTGATAAATTGAGAACAACAACTGGAACAGTTACAATAAATAGTGCATCTGCACCAAGCGCTGGTGCGGTTTTGACTGCAACTGGCGCAACTGGGGCTACTTGGCTAAGTCCAAGTGCAGGTATCAAATTATTGACTATGAGTGGTATACAGTTTTTGAATTATTCATTCTTCTCTGGGTCTCCACCTATATATACAATGCAAATAGGATATGATGCATACGTACTTGATTCAACAAATGCAATAGCAACAACATATATGTATTTGCCAACACTATCAGGAAACGGTACACAGTCATTTTATTTACAAGTTGTAGGAAATGGAGCTTCAAATATGGCGTTACGCTATGGCACTTTACAGCCCATATATACATATGCCGATAATTTTTCAGTGTATGGAACAATACAAGACGGTAAAACCTATTTATTAACCTATTACGCTAGTTCTGGCAATTCATGGGCAATAACAAGCCCTACATATCCAAATTATAACATTGTTGAATTAGCTAATAATTATATACCATTAAAAAATGACATTGATGTTTATTTATTTGGCACAAACAACTATCATGCAATTACAGCTTATTGTTATGTTCCTAGCAGTCTTTCTAATGGTCAATTAGTACGTGTTAAAGATGCAAATGGTTACATGGCGACTACAAAAGTGCAATTGCAATCATACAATAGTAATCTAATAGAAGCCCAAACATCTTTATTACTGGATACTAATAGTAAATCACTTTTACTATTATATAATGGATCCGGAAGTAGTGGTATGTTGTATATTTTGTAAATTAATTTCTATTGTTAATAATATAATGACCTCATATAAATGTTATCAGTGTAAAAGATTACTTGATGATGTAATAGGTATGTATATATGTTATGTTTGCGAAAAAATAATATGTACATGCTGTTTACATTGTCATTCTACTTTAAAAGAAA
>Ga0114951_10002820_pt1 | contig 19040 bp, 17 predicted proteins | sample AM7aDNAmetaG_FD_88677 | JGI IMG/M metagenome (GOLD analysis project Ga0114951, IMG submission 88677) | Freshwater microbial communities from Finland to study Microbial Dark Matter (Phase II) - AM7a DNA metaG | ecosystem: Environmental > Aquatic > Freshwater > Lake | place: Finland: Lake Alinen...
ATAATATCGTCGAAGACCTTGTCCTCACCTGCTAAAGAACTAGTATGAGAGGCAGCAGCCATTGCACCGCGGGCGGACCGACCAGACTTAATGACTACAATAGGTTTCTTCATAACAGCCTTTTTGAGGATGTTGACGAAGCGCTCGCCTTCGCTGATGCCTTCTATATACATCAGAATGATCCTGGTCTGCTCTTGCTCAACCAGATATTCCAGCAGGTCGGATTCATCGAGATCGGACTTGTTGCCCACAGAGATAATAGAGGAGAGACCAATATTTTCGGTGACAGTCTTACCCATCATACCGATGCCGATGGCACCGCTCTGAGTGATGACGGCTACATTGCCCGGTCGAACATTCATGGGCCCAAAGGTGGCGTTCAGAGAACTGGCGGCTGAATAAACGCCGAAGATATTTGGACCTAGAATACGCATGCCGTTTTCGCGGGCAAAGGAGACTATTTTCTTTTCTTCGTTAGAATTGCCTACTTCTGAGAAACCGGCTGAAATAATAACGGCAAATTTTACACCTTTAGCAGCACAGCTTTTAATAGTGTCGAAGACATACTTGGCGGGAATTACCACGCAAGCGATGTCAATCTCACCATCAATCTCCTCAATGGTCTTGTAAACTTTAAAGCCTAAAATATCTCCGCCTACGGGATTAACAGGATAGATATTACCCTTGTAACCGGAGGCGGATATGTTCTGAATGAACTTATGGCCAATCTTGCTTTTATCGCTTGACGCACCAACGACGGCCACTCCTCTTGGTTCGAAAAGGTATCTAATATCGGGGTTTTTATACATGACTGGTTGCCTCACTAAAAGCCATCTTTAACTCGTAAACCTGGTCTTCGGTCCGCCTATCCATCAGAAAGCCCATTTTTTCAAACAGGTGAATCATAGGCCGGTTTTCTACCAGCACTTCGGCGGTAAAACTCAGCAGACCCTGTTTTCTGGCCAGATAAGTCAGATAATTAAGAAGTTCTTTTCCAATGCCCCTGTTCTGATAATCGTCTCTCACGACGAAAGAGACTTCCGCGGAGTGGGTGTTGGTTTCCATATTATATTGGCCCATTCCCACGACTATTTCTTTCTCATCTTGTGTTATCGTGGCTACAACACCTACTTCCCGACTGTAATCAATTATAACAAATTCCTGAAGTCTTTCATGCGGCATGTCTTTGCGCCGGGAAATGAACCTACGATATAGACTGTTATCAGATAATCCGTAAAATAAATCCTTGAGTAAGGGTTCGTCGCTGATCTTAATAGGACGGATAAATATTTCCAACCCGGTCCTGGTAGTGCGATAGGTTTCCTGTTCCTTAGGGTATTCGCCCGCCTTGCCGGAGATAAAAGCCTGGTCCTTATATATCAAATTCTGGGCCTTGGCTTCCTGGATCAAGTCTCTTCTAAACTTGGGATGGGCAATTGAGATCAATTCCATAGCCCGTTCGCGTATGTTTTTCCCGTGCAAATAGGCAATGCCATATTCGGTGACCACATAATGGATGTCGCCGCGATTGAGCGTAATCCCGGACCCTTCAGTCAAGAACGGTACGATACGAGAGACGCTTTCATCGTTGGCAGTAGATGGCAAGACCAGAATAGAGCGACCGCGAGGTGAGAGAACGGCTCCGCGCATAAAGCTGGCCTGACCGCCCATACCGCTATAAAAGGTTTTACCCAATGATTCTGCGGTAGACTGGCCTGTCAGGTCGATCTGCAAGGCACTATTAATAGCCACAAAAGACTCATATTGGGCGATTGTTAAGGGGTTATTGGTATAATCGATGGATTTAAATACAATAGACGGATTATCGTGGACAAAATTATAGGTGTCGGTTTTACCCATGCAGAAGGCTGCAATAGACTTCCCGCGGTCCACATTCTTCAGGCTATTGTCAACCACACCCAGTCTCATCAACTCGACAATGCCATCGCTGATCAACTCGGTATGGATACCCAAGTGTTTTTTCCCGGCTAGATTAATAAGAATGGCGTCTGGTACGCTGCCGTATCCCACCTGTAGGGTATCGCCATCCTGAATCAAGCGGGCGACATAGTTGCCTATCTCCTGAGTGACACCAATATGTGTATCTTCAGGGAAGTTGTATTCCAGAAGAGGTTCGTCATGGTGAACTATATAGTTAACTTTGCTGATATGTATAAAACCATCCCCATGGGTACGAGGCATGAGTCTATTAATCTGAACGACCACGATAGAAGCCTGTTCGACTGCCGCTTTAACGATATCAACGCTTATACCCAGGCTCATATAGCCATGTTCATCAGGGGGTGACACCTGTATTAAAGCAACATCGATGGGAATAACTTTTTTAGCGAAAAGCCTGGGTACTTCCGATAAAAAGACAGGCGTATAATCCGCCAGACCTTTATTAACTGCCTCACGTGTGCTATTGCCAATAAAAAAGGAGTTATGCCTGAAATTGTATTTGAAGCGTTCTTCGGCATATGGCGCCAGTCCCAGTGACCAGATATGGATGACTTCAGCGTCGAAAAAGGCCTTGGGATAAGATTCAGTGTAATTGATTAGCGCGCTTACCAGATACTGCGGCTCGCTGCAAGCAGAGGAGATAAAAATACGGTCGCCCCGATGAATATGGTTGAAAATCTGGGTCTCAGGGATAAATTTCTCCGGAAACTCCATTTTTGCTTTATTTATTAGATCTATGTTCATCACCATAAAAATATGTCAATGCCTCTAGCAAACCTTAGTTCATTGTACATCAAGGTCAGCTAAAAGTGAAAAATTGAACGCATTGGATAGGTCTATATAATATGACTATGCGAATATCTGTTATTCCAAGATGGATGATTCAAAGGCAAGATTAAGCAAGTTTTAATAAAGTAAAACCCTTAAGAATAGAGGCCTTTTAAAACTCCTGACGGCCTTCCAGCGCCCGACTTAAAGTCACATCATCGGCATACTCCAACTCTGTACCGAAGGGCAGTCCCCGGGCTAAACGGGTGACTTTGATTCGCAGGGGCGCGATCATATGATGCAGGTATAGAGCGGTCTGCTCACCTTCAAGATTGGTGTTAGTGGCAAGAACAGTCTCAGTGACGGTTCCATTCCTCAGTCGCTCAAGAAGCTCGTTGATACGCAAATCTTCTGGACGGATTCCATCGCCGGGAGATAATGCTCCGTGCAAGACATGATATAACCCATTGTATTTACGGGTGTGTTCCAGAGCTAGAATATCTTGAGGTTGTTCTACCACACAAATTTTGGTCCGGTCGCGAGGTTCGCTGCTGCAAATAGAGCAGATTTCGGTTTCAGAAGCGTTTAAGCAAATTGTGCAAAGTTTGGTTTTCTGTTTAACCTGCATAATGGCCTCAGCCAACGCCTGATTTTGCATTTCATCGGCGCGCAGCAAGTAATAGGCGATGCGCTGGGCGCTTTTTGGTCCTATACCTGGCAGTTTATTCAACTCCTGTATTAATTTACCGACTGATTCTGTAGTAGCCGCAGCATCACGACTCAAAGTACTCACCTCGCTACATTAATCCCGGAATCTTAAATCCTCCAGTCAATCCGCCAAGTTTAGTGCCAGCGGCTTCCTGCGATTTGGTGACAGCTTCAGTAACCGCAGAAAGGACCAGGTCTTCCAGCATTTCAACATCCTCAGGATTCACTACTTCTTTACTTATCTTGATAGATTTGAATTTCTGCTGGCCATTAACAACGATCTTGACTGCACCACCACCGGAACTGGCCTCTATCTCCATGGCTTCCAGTTCAAGCTGAGCTTTATTTAACCTGGCCTGAAGCTGCTGAATCATGTTCTTATTCATTTTTCCTCCACGCTGGTAACCTGAGCGCCCGACTTCAGGGCTGCCTTCACCAGATGATTATTTTCAACTTCACAAACACAACGTACTTTGCAAGGTCTGCCAAGATAGTCACTGAATATTTTCTCCGCTACCTGCTGATACTCCGGTTTTTCCATATTTTCTTTGTGTATACTATATTTTAAGGATAGTATTACTTTCTCATTTTCGATAGAAACCGGCCTGGCGCTTCGTAAAAGGGCTGCAGCATTAGTCTTCTTAAGGGTAGAAGGAAGATTGTCCAGGATTTGCTTCCAATTCAATCTTAATCGCTCAATTTCACTGGCCAAAGTCGGTGTTGTCGCCGGATTTTGCCTGACAAGTGGGGTTGCCGTTTCTGTAGTATTGCCAGTTGGGGGGGATGGGATATTTTCAAACGTTTCAGATTTAACTGGAGTAATATTTTGATGCGACCGGATAGCAGTATCAGGAAGCTCAAGATTGGACGCAATCGGGGATTTAATAGTTTCGACCTTACCGGCAAACGGCTTAATGATCTCTGCAACTATTTTGGCCGGTGCAGGCTTGGTATGAACTTTAGCGGGAGTTTCTGATTCTTCCGCCCCAGTGGTCTGGTTATTCGAAAGGTAACAGTCTACCAGTGCTAACTCAAGCGGCAGCGTTGAATTCTCGGTAGAACCCACATCTACCTGCCCGAATAATTTAACAGCGTTTAAGATTTGTGCCAGTGAACCTTTCTCTGCCAGCTCTTTTATCTCGGCAAAGTCATCTGGGGTCAGATCAACGGATTCAACTGCCCCGGTTTTCACTAGAAGCAAACAACGTAAATATTCGACCAGTTCACGATTAAACTGGCGCAGATCCAGACCGTCGTTATTCACGCCGTTAAGCGTGGCCATACCGGCAGAAAGATCATTGGAAAACAAATATTTGACGATTTCACTCACGCGAGCGTCTCCGGTAATGCCTAGCATCGATTGAACCTGCAGGTGTGTGATATCTGAGCCATAATAGGCAGTCAGTTGTTCAAGTAGATTATAGGCATCCCGCAAACTGCCAGTGCTACTCCTGGCAATTAATTGCAAGGCCTGGGTGTCAATATTAATATTCTCCGCTCGGCTGACTTTAGTAAGCTGCCCTATAACATCGGTCCGGCCCAGACGATGGAATTCAAAATGCTGGCAACGGGATAGGATAGTAGGCAAGACTTTGTGTGCTTCGGTAGTAGCCATAATGAAGACCACGTGGGGCGGCGGTTCTTCCAGAGTCTTAAGCAAAGCGTTAGAAGCATCTTTGCTCAGCATATGAAATTCGTCGATAATATAAACCTTGCGTCGGGCTTGAGTGGGGGCATAGTTGACCTTTTCCCGTAAGTCACGAATGTCGTCAATACTTCGATTGCTGGCCGCATCTATTTCAATGACATCCATCGCGCGGTCCTCGGTGATGGCCCGGCACATTTCGCAGGTATTGCAGGGTTCACCCCGACCATTATTATCCAGACAATTAATTGCTTTGGCCAGAATGCGTGCGGAGCTAGTTTTCCCCGTGCCGCGAGGACCGCAAAAAAGGTAAGCATGGGAAATAGTGCCGTTTTTCAGCGCATTAAGCAACGTCTGAGTGACGTGCGTCTGCCCGACCAGCTCAGCTAGAGATTGTGGACGCCATTTGCGATAAAAAACTTGAGATGCCATAAAATTCTCTTTAATTATACTATATCGCTTCCAGTTTCCATAGGAGTTGGTTTTTGCATGGTTAATTTCCTCCCCTTTTTAGTTTATTAGGTCATACGGTAACCACTTGCCATTGTAACAAAACGAAATTAAGATCCAGCAGTTGGCTGACTTACATTAGACGATGGCTAACTTTTAGAGTAACATGCTATAATACGGAAAATTTACGAAAATATAGTTGATCGCTTTTTTGAGAAAAGCATTAATAATTAGAATAACGCAATAAGGAGGTGAAAACGACCAAAAAGAGTTGTACACTATCAATAATTTTTCAAACCCCCGCCCCCATGAATAAAGCTTGATAGGAGTTAACGAATGAATTTACAACGTCCCAATTCAAACGACGCTACCAGAACTGCTAACCGTTCACGAAGCATAGCCCCCGCCAGTGGCCTTTGCACCCGTTGCATCGATGGTTGTACAGGTAACTGCGAAGTCTTTAAAGCCACTTTTCGCGGCCGCGAACTGATTTATCCCGGCCCTTTCGGTGAAGTGACTGCCGGCAATGACAAAGAGTATCCTATAGATTATTCCCACCTCAATATTCAAGGGTATGCCCTGGGAGCCAAGGGTTTACCCAAAGGTGTAAAAGGCGACTCCGATACAGCTATTTTCCCAGCCGTCAACACCGAGACCGAGTACGGTTGGACTAAGAAAGTCAAAATGAAAATTCCAGTCTTTACCGGTGCCCTGGGTTCTACCGAGATAGCTCGTAAAAACTGGGAGCATTTTGCAGTAGGTGCTGCCCTGAGTGGAGTTACTCTGGTTTGCGGCGAAAACGTTTGTGGTATAGATCCAAAATTGCAAAGAGATTCTAAGGGCAAGGTTACTGCCGCTCCTGATATGGACCGCCGTATCGAAATTTACAAAAAATATCATCAGGGCTACGGCGAAATTCTGGTACAGATGAACGTAGAGGATACCCGTCTGGGCGTAGCTGAATATGTAGTTAAGAAACATGGCCTGGACACCATCGAGTTAAAGTGGGGCCAGGGCGCCAAATGCATCGGCGGCGAAATCAAGGTCAATAGCCTGGAGAGGGCTCTGGAACTACAGAAACGCGGTTATATAGTGACACCCGATCCTTCCGATCCAGTCAATCAAGCAGCCTATAAAGACGGGGCCATCAAAGAATTTGAGAGACACAGCCGATTGGGCTTTATTGATGAAGACGGCTTTTATAAAGAAGTTGAAAGACTTAGAAAACTAGGTTTCAAGAGAGTTACCCTCAAGACCGGCGCGTACGGCTTAAGAGAATTGGCGATGGCCCTCAAATGGAGTTCCAATGCCAAGATCGACCTACTGACCATCGACGGCTCTGGAGGCGGTACCGGCATGAGTCCCTGGCGCATGATGGAAGAGTGGGGCATGCCCAGCCTTTACCTGCATGCTGCTGCTTATGACTTCGCCAAGAGATTGGCTGAGAATGGAGCCAAAGTTCCTGATCTGGCTTTCGCCGGCGGTTTTAGCAGCGAAGATGGTGTCTTCAAAGCCATAGCTTTAGGCGGAGGTTTTGTGAAAGCAGTCTGCATGGGCCGCGCTTTGATGATTCCAGGTATGGTAGGCAAGAACATCGCCACCTGGATGAAAGACGGCAAACTGCCTGCAAGTGTAAGCCAGTTCGGATCTACTCCCGAAGAGATCTTTGTCAACTGGGAAGATGTTAAGAAGATCGTCGGCGCTAAAGAAATGAAAAATATTCCCTGGGGTGCTATTGGTATCTACAGCTATTCCGAAAAGCTCAGGGTCGGTTTGCAACAACTAATGGCAGGCACCAGGAACTTCAATCTATCGACCATTACTCGCCGCGATATTATGTCTTTAACTGAGGAGTGCACAAAAGTGACAGGCATCTCTTACCTGATGGATGCCTATAGAGAGGAAGCCATCTCTATTTTGAATGGATAAGGAAAATTAGGTAATCAGCAAAGTCAAATAAACGGGCTCCGGATTTCTCCGGAGCCCGTTTATTTGATGCCAGGGATCAGGTATCTATTTAATAGCACATCTGCTTTGAAGGCTTTCAATTAACTGATCGTAAGCCTGTACAAAAGCCAGTACTCCCTCTTTTAGCAATTGATCGGTTACTGAATTCAGATTGATTTTGAACTTAGCAAGCTCGGCCAGGATTTTCTCCGCCTCTTCTACATTTTCTGTTATTGAATGCCGTACCTTGCCGTGGTCTAAAAAGGCCTTTAAGGTGGCCATTGGAAGGGTATTAATGGTGTCCTTACCGATGATCTCCTCAACATAGAGGACATCTGAATACAAGGGATTCTTAGTACCTGTGCTGCCCCAAACCAGTTTCTGGACTCTTCCGCCGCGCCGCATCTGCTCTGCAAAAGCCTGACTGTAGAAAATCTCGTTGAAGCGGTGATAGACCATCTTACAACAGGCAACGGCCGTCTTACCCCTCAAGGCTAGAGATTCAGGTGTACCGGCTTTATCCAGAGATTTATCTACGGTAGTATCGATCCGGCTAACAAAATAAGAAGCTACAGAAGCTACTTTGCCTGATTGAGGGTTACTGGCCAACCCGCGAATGTAGGCTTGAGCCACATCTGTATACTGCTTCAAAGAAAAGATTAAAGTCGCGTTGACGTTAATGCCTTCTGCAATCAGGGCTTCGATAGCCGGGATACCCTCTGGGGTGGCCGGGACTTTGATCATCAAATTGGGTTTGCCCACCTCTTTCCAAAGCTTACGGGCTTCCTGTATGGTTTGAATGGTTGAACCAGATAAGCGGGGAGAGACCTCCAGGCTAACGAAGCCGTCGGTGCCGCCGGTGGAATCATAGACCGGTCGAAGAACATCAGCCGCCATTTGGATATCCTGCACCGCCAGCTTTTGATAAATGCCTTCAATCCCTAGCCCCGGGAAGGCTTTTCGGATATCCGCTAAAGGTTGATCATAGTCGCCGGGCTCGCACATGGCCTTCTGGAAAATACTGGGATTGCTGGTCACACCGGCTACGCCTTGCCCGATTAAATTCTTAAGCTCACCGCTGCTGAAAAGACTGCGGCTGATAAAGTCCAGCCAGACTGATGCTCCCTGCTTCTGAAGTGATTGAATAGAATTCATAGATTCCTCCGAATAAATTTTACTTGTCAAATCAATCTTCGTGCCAGAGCCGCGGCTCCGATGACCCCAGCCTGATTGCCCAGGGCAGCAGAGCTAATTCGCAGGTCGTTGAGCGGGGTAGGTAAGGCCATCGTCCGAAGATGTTTCTCAGCTATTACTACCAAATCAGGAATTCCCTGTATTACACTCCCACCCAGGATTATTAATTGTGGATTGAAGGCGTTGACAATGCTGACCATTCCGGCGGCCAGATAACGGGCAGTATCCTTGACCAGGCTCATGGCTAAAAAATCACCTTTGGCGTAGGCCTGGGAAACTGTTATGGCTGTTATGTTCTCAAGGTTTCCGGCCAATTTAATCAATGTTTTCCCTGCTTCAGGGTTGGCTCGCGCAGCGTCTTGAGCGCGTTCAGCGATAGCCCACCCGCCGCAATAGGCCTCCAGACATCCTTGGTTGGGACAATGGCACTGCCGTCCTCCGGCTACTATGGTCATGTGACCAAGTTCTCCAGCAGTATTATCGTGCCCTTCAAGAAGATTTCCCCCGCTTACCACTCCCCCTCCTGCGCCCGTTCCCAAAAACAGGCAGACCAGATCATTCGCGCCTATACCAGATCCGTGGCGCCATTCCCCCCAGGTTATCATACGAACATCATTGTTGACCGATACAGGAATGCCCAGTCCGGCATGTAATTCTGCTCCCAGAGCAACATTCTTCCAGTCCGGGAGATTCGGTGAGCTCTTCACCATTCCATGAATCTTATCGATCTGCCCGGCCACACCTATGCCAGCTGCAAAAGCGATTTTCCCAGACTCCCGATAGCAGATTTGCACTGAATCAAGGATGTTTTGAATGGCGCGGACAGGGCTTCTGTCCGGATTAATGAGCTGATAGTGAGAAACCAGGATTACGCCCGAGGCATCCACCAGGGCGGTCTCGATTTTGGTCCCACCGATGTCTATGCCCAATGTATATAACTGGCTGTTATTAGCCTGCATAAAGCGGCAAAAGCTCCCACAATAAACAAATTTGGTGCTTTCTAATAATAACTCTTAGCAACATTCTTGACCAGTTAAGTTTTGCTAAAGATTAGTATAATTTCTGTTAGGTTTTTCAATAATTGAGGGTTGGACAACGACAAAAATATAAAAGCCTGTCGCTGCGTAAAGTCACCAATATTTATTATTATGAACCAAATTCCTAAAATGCGGAGCATGGAAACATCAACTAATAATACTTCCTTCCTTTGACCCTGATAAGGCTAAAGACTTTTTCAAGGTAGTCAAAATATCAACAGGTAAAGCCTTTTCAAGAGTTGCTATAAACGCAACTAAAAGACCCGCTTCAGATTCCAAAGCGGGTCTTTTCATTGAATTATATTTGCAAACTACTACTTTTGTATTAATAAACCGGCGTACACCACTGCCTGTATTTAGAATTTTTGCCATGGATAATATCCAGATAGTTATCGTGCAGCTTTTTAGTGATAGGACCGATTTCGCCATTTCCAACCAACCGATTGTCGACCTCTGCAATGGGCGCCACATTAGCGGCAGTGCCAGTATAAAATGCTTCTTCAAAAGTATAAAGCTCGCTGCGCTCAATGGGCCTTTCAACAACCTCTAATCCCATCTCATTTCTGGCAATTTCCATCACGGAATCACGAGTTATGCCAATTAATATGCTCTCATTAGCTGAAGGAGTTACCAGTTTGCCCTTGATAACCAGAAAGATATTCTCGCCTGAGCCTTCCGCCACTCTACCGCTTTCATTGAGAACGATAGCCTCGTCAAATCCGTTTTCAATGGCTTCGGTTTTGGCAAAAGCGCTGTTAACGTATTGCCCGGTGATCTTGGCCTGGGGAATCGCGAAATTATTGCCGGGCCGACGCCATGAGGAGACGGCCACACGGCATTTTTCAGCCTCCAGGTAGCGGGTCCATGGCAGATTAAACATAAGAAAATCCGATTTCAGGTTATGCAGGCGGACGCCGATGGCTTCAGTGCTTTTGTAGGCCAAAGGGCGCACATATAACGATTCTTTGAGACCGCTTTTTTGTACCAATTCAACGGTCAGTTTGATCAAATCGTCCACCGCATAAGGTAATTCTATCTTAAGGACTTTACAGCCGTTCAGTAAACGCTCGTAATGTTCTTTCAGTCGGAAAAGGTAGACCTGCTGTTCTTCCTTATTCCAACTGCCCCGGATCCCTTCAAAAACACCGGTGCCGTAGTGCATGAAATTGGTCATAACGCTCATCTTAGCCTCGGTCAGAGGCATGAACTGTTGATTATAATATGCATAATTCGGCATTTTCTTTTCCTTCTATCTTAAGATAGAGTAATTATACCTACTAATAAATACTTTGACAACAACTTTTTATCAGATCGCCCTAAAACAAAATCCCCTCTGTACTTTACTGAAGAGGGGATTTAAAAATATGATTTTTAGCCTTCTCAAGCTTTAGCGGAATTCGCCTGAACTTGCATAGCCTTCATCAAACAAAGGATTTCGCAGGCTTCTTCCAAAGCTGTTGTGCTATTAAAGGCTTCATCCATAATCGTGCCTCCCGCAAAGGTACCGTGCCCGCGGACTACCACGATATGATTGACTTTTAAAGCGTCCGAAATAACGTCGGACAAACCACCCGGCTTGACTTCCAGACCCCATCCTACTACAGGCACTTTGCCCAGAACACAAAAAATCTCCAGTTGATCTGAGCTGATTTCACTCTCTGCCATAGATAAGGCAGTGACATGAGTGGGATGCGCATGAACAATAGCACGAACCTGAGTATTCTGGTAGATCATGCGATGAACAGGTAATTCGACCGAAGCGAGGGGTGTTGCACGGTCGTTGCGGTTAATGCCAGTCTCAATCAGGTCTTTTTCCTGTAAAGCACCCAGATTACTGCCACGGCGAGTGATAATCAAATGGTCGCCCATGCGAATGCTTAAATTACCGCTCTGCGACGATACCATACCCCTTTGAAATAACGCTTGCCCAACTTTTTGAAATTGAGTTAAAAACATGATCTACCTTTCTATAGAAACAAACTTCAAATACAACCGTTAATAATTTATGCCGTTTTAGGAGAAAAAGCAAATTCTGGTGTTATGTTAATTGACGGATAACGCCGATGACTCTGCCCTGAATTTGACAGTTCTGTGGATCGACATAAATGGGCTTCATCTGTCCATTGGCCGGTTGAAGTCGTACACGGTCAGGCGAAACAAAGACCTTTTTAAGAGTAGCACGCTTTTCGTTCTTCAGCCAGACTGCCGCCATCTGCCCATTTTCCACGGAGGTGGCAGCTTGCATCAAGACAATATCGCCGTCATTAATCAAGGCATCTATCATAGATAATCCCTTGATCCTTAAAGCAAATACGTTCTCTCTGCCACGCAAAAGCTGAGTCGGCACTTCGATTGTCTCAGCTGAGGCTGCCGCATTCCAACTTTCCTCTGAAGGCACGGGTATCGGCTGACCGGCAGCAATGGTTCCAATTAGCGGGATAGCTGCCCGGTTAGCCTTTACAGAGGTCCCACCCAGAAGTTCAATGCCCCTGGATACTTCACGATGGCGCTTGATATAACCTTCTTTCTCCAAAACAGCCAGATTATAATCCGCCACTGATGTGGAACTGATTCCGCACCCGTGGACGATGTCACGCACCGTGGGGGGGAAAGACTGGTTTTCAAGAAAACTGCGAATAAAATTGAGAATCTTCTGCTGTCTGGCAGATAATGTCCTCATTTTGCTCCTCTGGTCTGCTCTCACTGCTTTTCAACATATGAGAACTCCTGTTCTAAATAGAGAGCTTACATTATCCGATGGGGAAATGTCAAACAATACGCATAAAACCCGGAGGCGGAAAAACCGCTCTCCGGGCTAATTTAACTATTAGGCACAGCCGAGAACTAAGATGCTTTTATTTCTTTTCAGTCTTAGCGGATTTTGCTGCGATATTGAGTTTTTTCAATAATCTGGACTTGCGGCGGGCAGCATTGTTAGGATGGACCTTGCCGCGCTCAGCTTCTTTATCCAGAGACCGAACGGCTGCTTTAACGTCTTTCTGAGCAACTTCCAGATTCCCACCGGCGATAGTGACCTCGGCTTTGGTAACCAGCGTTTTGGTGCCGGACAGGATGGATTGATTGCGCTTCTGCCTTCTATTGGCCACGCGCATTTCTTTTTCTGCAGTTTTGGTAGTAGGCAATTGAACCTCCTGAAATATATACTTATGTTATCCTATCGTTTTTTCAACTATTTAGCAAATATCGCATGTTTTTTCCCTGGTAAAGAGCACGTAATTCTGAGGACTGCTGGAATATCAGGGGGAGGTGGTGGAATTAAAAGGTTTAATGATAGCCTCGTCACCTACACGATTAACGCTGATTACTCCGCGGACGCCTTCAATTTTTTCCATGATGCGCGATAGTTGAGATAAACCTGTAGTCTCCAGGTTTAAAACAGTATGGGTAGTATGATCGGTGCTGTTAGAAAAGAGCACAGAAGTGATATTTACTTTCTCTTCAGCCACCACCGAGGTGATGTCCCTTACCAGCCCCACTCTGTCCCAGGCTTCCACCTGGACTTTGACAGGGAAGACTGCTTCGATATGCCCCCATTCTACTTCAATTAAACGCTCCTTTTCTCTCTCATGAATGACATTGGGGCATGTTCGTTTGTGTACCGTGACACCGCGACTGCGAGTAATGTAGCCGATAATAGCATCTCCAGAAACCGGATGGCAACATTCACCCAGACGGGTCAACATATCACCCACGCCCAGCACTTTGATAGTTGAAGGGGCAACTTTTACCGGAGCTATGGGGGTAACAATCTTACCTGTATCGGACTGGGCCACCATTTTCATGACCACGGTATGGGCGCTGATACCACCGAAGCCGATAGCTGCCAGAAAATCCTCAGTATTATCATACTTAAACATCTTGGCCAGACCATCGCGGTCCGGTACCTTGATGCCCAAACGCTTCAGTTCCTTGTCTAAAAGTTCACGTCCTCGCTCGGAGTTTTCCTGGTGATTCTGTTTCTTGAACCACTGACGGATTTTTTCACGGGCACCGGATGTGTTGACATAACCCAGATTCGGTCGAAGCCAGTCCTGACTTGGACCTTTGCCCACCTTTACGGTCATGATCTCCACAGTGTCGCCGTTGCTCAGACGATAGTTCAAAGGCACCAACTTTCCATTGATCTTGGCGCCTACACAATGATGCCCCAATTCGGTATGAACTCGATAGGCAAAATCGAGGGGAGTAGAACCACGGGGCAGGTCTTTTATTTCTCCTTTAGGGGTATAGACGAAAACCTGATCATTAAATATATCGGTCTTAATGGATTCCATGAATTCCTCAGCTCCGCTGAATTCACGGTGCCAATCGATCAATTGGCGCAACCAGGAAACCCTTTCCTCAAAGCGGACATCCTCTTTTTCCCCTTCCTTATAACGCCAGTGCGCTGCCACTCCATACTCGGCAAAGTTATGCATCTCAACTGTACGAATTTGCAATTCGAGGGGAGTAGTCCCGTTGCACATCATTGTGGTATGCAGAGACTGATAACCGTTGGGTTTAGGATTAGCGATATAATCGTCGAATTCATCTGGAATGGGACGCCACAGGGTGTGAATAATGCCCAGAGCGTTATAGCAATCGGCCACTGAATCAACCATCACTCTCAAAGCCAGCAGATCGTGGATATCGTTGAATTGCTTACCCACGGACTCATATTTTCCCATTTTCTGATAAATGCTGTAGATATGCTTGGGACGGCCGTATATTTCAGCTTTAAAACCAGCTCTAGCGAATTCTTCCTTCAAGGTCTGGATGACCTGCGTGATGAAGTTTTCACGTTCAACCCTGCGGCGGGCAATTAGTTTAGCTATCTGTTTATATTTCTCCGGTTCCAGGTAGCGGAAAGAGAGGTCTTCAAGCTGCCATTTCAATTCCCAAATGCCCAACCGATGAGCTAACGGAGCGTAAATTTCCAGGGTTTCCTGGGCGATGCTTAGCTGTTTTTGGGGCGGCATGACGTGCAGGGTCTGCATGTTGTGCAAACGATCAGCCAGTTTTATGAATACAACCCGGATATCCTCGGCCATTGCCACCAGCATCTTGCGCAGGTTCTTGGCTTGGGATTCACGGCGGGCAATGTCCTCTCCCGCCCAAGCAATCTTGCCCAGCCGGGTGACTCCGTCCACCAGTTTGGCTACTTCAGATCCAAAGCGGGTTTCTATGTCTATGATAGCAATACCGCAATTTTCGGAAACATCATGCAGCAAAGCAGCTTCAATAGAAGCTGCATCCAAGCGCAGATCGGCCAGCGTTAATGATATTTGTAGAGGATGTTCAATATACGGTTCGCCAGATAACCGGCTCTGACCCAGATGGGCGTCGCGTGAAAAGTCATAGGCTTCCTGGACCAGCTTGACCTTGTCCGGCGGCAGATATTGTTTTACCTTTTGCAGCAATCGTTCAATACTCATATATCTCTCCGCAGTAATTACCAGTATAATCCAATTGCCGTAACGAGTAAACGCAACAATCCCCGCTTTACAAACAACCCTCTCTCCTGTATTCTAATCTCGAGAAATCACTAACAGGAGATAGATTGTGTACCAGTCACCACGCGGAACTTCCGATATTTTGCCAGAAGAACAGCCTTACCGCCTTTATATCGAAAAAAAAGCCGCTGATATTGCCCGTCTTTACGGTTACAAGCGTATAGATACTCCGGTTTTTGAGGATACCGAACTCTTTCTGCGAGGTGTGGGTGGAGCTACAGATATCGTCCAAAAAGAAATTTACACTTTTGAGGACCGCGGCGGTAATAAGCTGACGCTGCGCCCGGAAGGTACGGCACCGGTTTGCCGCGCCTATCTCGAACACGGAATGCAGAATCTGCCCCAACCGGTCAAGCTTTTTTATTTGGAAGCCAACTACCGCTACGAACGTCCTCAGTCCGGTCGGTACCGCGAGTTTCATCAGTTTGGTTATGAAGCCATCGGTGACAGCGATCCAGTTCTGGACGCCGAAGTGATTGATATGGCCTGGCAGTTCTATGTCTCGCTGGGCATTAGTCAACTACACCTGATTATCAACAGTATCGGTTGCTCGCATTGCCGTCCACAATATTTGGAAAAACTAAAAACTTATTATTCCACAGACACTTAGAATTTATGCAAAGACTGCAAGATACGCCTGGAAAAAAACCCTTTGCGGCTTTTGGACTGCAAGAACGACTCCTGCCGCCGGCTAGCTGCCTCAGCGCCAAAAAGTTATGAAGAGCTATGTCCGGAATGTGCTGAGCATTTTTCAAAACTTAAAACTTTCCTGACCGTCCTGAATCTGCCATACGAGATAGACCATTGCCTGGTGCGCGGACTGGACTACTATACCCGCACCGTTTTCGAAATCCAGCCAGAAATCGAGGGCGCACAGAGCACCATTGGAGGCGGCGGCCGTTATGACGGTCTCATCGAAGAGTTGGGAGGAAAACCGACCCCTGCTCTGGGTTTTGCCACCGGCATCGAACGGATTGCGGCTAATTTAAAGCGGCAGAACCTTTCTGTACCTACCACCCCTGGACCTCTGATCTTTGTAGCCTATCTAGGCGAGGCGGCCAGAGAAGCCGCCGTCAATTTGTGCAGCCAACTCCGCAAATCAGGTTTTGCCGCTCTTCAAGCACCTGGCAGTAAAAGCCTTAAAGCCCAGTTGCGGCAGGCCAACAGCACTGGAGTGCGTTATACCGTTATCATCGGCGAAGAGGAAATCAAGACTGGAACTGTCCAATTGAGGGATATGACCACTTCCCAGCAGGAGAACATTTCTGCCGAACAACTAAAAATACTTTTAGGAAAGAGTAACCAATAGCCAAACTAATGGAATTGCAGGTAGCTGGGAAATTTCCACTTGTATTTTTCTGGACTCCTGGTAGTTGTTATCTGGAACCTGTGTTTCTTATCCCCATTTAGATACACTGGATATCGGCAATATGCTATAATACTATAGTTGGTGGGAGGTATCCCGCAGGGCTAAAAGTACGCACTCTGGTTATTTTAGAGACCTAAACGGACTATCTTCTTTAGCGCTTAAAAAACTCACCAGCATTAACAATTCGCATGATAATTTAGGGGGGAATACCTTTTATGGAAATTAATCCCAACTCTCAACCTGAAACGCCAAATACGGAAAATACTAACGGCGTTCCTGAAGCTGCCGGTTCTTATACCGCCGCCAATATCCAGGTTCTAGGGGGAAGGGAGGCCATGCGGCGCCGTCCAGGCATGTATATCGGCAGCACAGATCAACGAGGCCTGCATCATCTGATTTATGAAATCGTCTATAACTCCGTAGATGAAGCCATGGCTGGTTACTGCAACCGCATAACTGTAATAATAAAAAAGGATAACTCTGTTATTGTTGAAGATAACGGTCGCGGTTTCCCTGTAGAGATACATCCCACCACCGGTAAGTCCGCGCTAGAAACCGCTCTCACCATCCTCCACGCCGGTGGCAAATTCGGCGGGGGGGCCTACCAGGTTTCCGGTGGTCTACACGGTGTAGGAGCCAAGGCCGTTAACGCCCTTTCTGAATGGTTCACCGCTGAGATTAAAAGAGACTCTAAGCTCTATAATATTCAGTTCAAACAGGGTATTCTCACCAGTCCGGTACAGGAAATAGGTACCGCCGTAGGTTGCGGAACCGCGATTTCATTTTTAGCAGATAAAGAAATATTTGGCGATGCCACTTATGACTACATCATTCTGCTGGACCGAGTCCGAGAGATCGCTTACCTCAATAAAGGACTTGAAATCACCTTCCAGGATGAGCGGATAGATGTCGAAAACACTTTCTACTTTGAAGGCGGTATCGCCGGTTACGTTCATCACCTCAACCGCACCCGCGAAGTCGTGCATCCCAAACCTATTTACATCTTCAAACAGGTGGACAAAACTACAGTAGAAATCTCTTTCCAGTACAACGACGGCTATTCCGAATCCATTTACAGTTTTGCCAACTGCGTCAATACCATAGATGGTGGTACCCATTTGACTGGCTTCCGCACCGCCTTGACCCGCGTATTAAATGATTACTCTCGCAAGAACAAACTTGTCAAGGAAGACGAGGCCAGCTTGACCGGCGACGATGTCCGCGAAGGTTTGGCTGCCATCGTCAGCGTCCGTCTACCGGAACCCCAGTTTGAAGGACAGACCAAGGGCAAGCTGGGAAACGCCGAGACCAAAAGCGTGGTGGAAAGCGTCATGTCCGATCAACTAGCACTTTACCTGGAAGAACATCCGGATGATGCCCACAGTATCCTGGAAAAATGTTTCACGGCCGCTCGCGCCAGAGAGGCCGCCCGCCGGGCCAGAGATCTTGTACTGAAAAAGAACAGCCTTGATGGTGGTGCTCTTCCCGGCAAGCTAGCGGACTGTTCGGAAAAAGACCCTGCCAATAGCGAATTGTACCTGGTCGAAGGTGAATCCGCCGGAGGCTCAGCTAAACAGGGCCGCAACCGGCGCTTTCAGGCCATACTACCCCTGCGTGGTAAAATCCTGAATGTGGAAAAAGCCGCCCCGGACAAAATGCTGGCACATGAAGAAATCCGTAATCTTATAACCGCCCTGGGCACTAACATAGATAGCGACCTGGACCTCTTAAAATTACGCTACCATCGAGTCATCCTGATGACCGATGCCGATGTTGACGGGTCTCATATCCGCACCCTGCTCCTCACCTTTTTCTTCCGGCATATGTCGGAATTGATCAACAAAGGCCACTTATATATTGCCCAGCCTCCTCTCTATCGCATAAAAGCGGGTAGTTTGCAGCACTGGGTTTATTCGGACCAGGAACGTGACGAGGTTCTACGCCGCGTTAAAGAGACCAACCGCAAGATCGAACTCCAGCGTTATAAAGGTCTAGGTGAGATGTCAGCAGAGCAACTCTGGGAGACCACCATGAACCCGCAAACCAGAACTCTACTACAGGTTACTGTACCGGATGCGGTCAGAGCCGACGAATCTTTCCGTATTCTGATGGGTGAAGAGGTCCCACCACGCAAGGCCTTCATCCAGGCCCACGCCAAGAGCGTCAAGAACCTGGATGTCTAATACTTTCAGATAAATATGAAAACTCAAAGCCCCCTCCAACCGAAAAACTGGAGGGGGCTTTATTTTGCACCATCTGAGTTTGGGTTAAATTAGTTTATTATCACTGGAATTTATTGCTTTATCGTGAACATGCGATTTCTTACAGTTGAAAATTGAGATTCAGGGTTTTCCCTGGTATAGTCCCTTCTCCCGGATGTACACGGAAACGTCAGGAAGTACCATACCATCTATCGAAAGGCCCCTGCGTACCTTTTCCCGGATAAG
>Ga0114951_10002821_pt1 | contig 19036 bp, 15 predicted proteins | sample AM7aDNAmetaG_FD_88677 | JGI IMG/M metagenome (GOLD analysis project Ga0114951, IMG submission 88677) | Freshwater microbial communities from Finland to study Microbial Dark Matter (Phase II) - AM7a DNA metaG | ecosystem: Environmental > Aquatic > Freshwater > Lake | place: Finland: Lake Alinen...
CACCAGCGACTACTACTGGGTCGTGTTCTGCAAGAACCGACTATTCCACAACCGGCAGAATATCGCCGTAGGTCATGCCATTCTGCTGGGAGAGACGGATGCGATTTCGCCGTGCCCGCCAACCCCGGACTCGTTTGCCGCTCAGTGTGACGACTGCGGCAGAGAGTACGCCTACCGACCAACAGATCTCCTGCGATTCGAATCAGAGACGCGCGCGTCCTTCATTGCGCACCCGCTGTTCAATGTCGTTGACTAGAGGGCCAGAGGCAACGGCGAGTGCCCAGTATCCTGCCATTCAGTTCGGGTGGTCTCGATCTTGAGAGATTGAAGCGAAGCCCAATGCCACCATCCAATAGCGACCAGCCACTTCTGTTCCACTACTGATTAGTTCGGAAATGCTGTGCCAGTTGGTCTGTCCGGCCTGCCATCCCGATCTGCGTTTGGAGTCCGGCCACTTGCTCAACGCAGGCTGTAGCCGCATTTATCCGATTGTGGATGGGATTCCCGCCCTGATTGCGGAGCGGGCTGAAGCGTCACAAGTTTGAGAATCTGGATCAGACGTATTCGGGGATTCCAAGAAAGCTTTAAGGTCTTCTTCTAACTTGAGCGATTTTATTTGGCATTCCCAGACGATGTAAATTCGCCAGCCTTGGGCGCTAAGCAGCGCTTGGTTGAGTTGATCACGCTCTCGATTCCGTTCAATTTTCGTAACCCAGTAGTCATGATTGTTCTTGGGGATTCGATCCCCTCTTGCGCAGGTGTGCCCATGCCAAAAGCACCCGTGGACAAAAACGATCTTTTTCAATCTCGGCAAGACAAGGTCTGGCGTTCCTGGAAGAGACTTTCGGTGGAGGCGAAATCTATACCCTAGACGATAGACCAAACGGCGTACGGCCATCTCCGGTTTGGTGTCCTTTGATTTTACCGAGCGCATGATGTCGCTTCGGCTAATCTCACTCTGCTTGATCTTCATCGGAGGCGGCTGAGGCGGCAATGCCAAGAAGCGTTTGATGATACTTGGCAAGACGTTGGAAATGCGCTGCCATTGCTCTTGCGATTTGCTTCGACTCTTTCACTTCGAGAAAATGGCCGACTATCTGAGCGTAATGAGCCGCCTGTCTGGGCAATCGCTGCACGGGATCACGCTTTGCAAGAATCTCAGCTTCGTTCATTACCTGGACCTTCTGAGAAGGCTCGGGAATATTTTCGAGGGAGTTTGGCTTAGGGGGAACCGTGCCGTTCATCAGTTGCGATTGGGGATTAAGGTAGTGATAAAGCAGTGCCTCTAGCGAACTAATCTGCTCCCTATTCGCCACGGGGTAGGCCCAAACCCATGCGATCTCCCAAACATCGATTTGCCGATTGGCGATGATGTCCGAACGAGCTGAAATAAGATTGGCAACTCGTGTTGGCCCGTTTTAATCGTTAAATCTACTTTGCTGAGTTAGCGAATTTGGTTCGGCAAATGCGTGTCTCTTATTTCCTGTAGTCGTGAAATCCGTTGTAAACCTCCTCCATCAAAACTTCGCGCGTGTTCGCATCAGCGATTATGGCGGGGGCTTCGCCTCCATCTCTACAACTCTCCATCAATATCAGGTCTCTGTCGTTGATCGTCTTCCGGTCAATTTCGCAATATTCTTCGCCTCCGACAATGGCCGTCCGTGGCGAAGGGTCTTGCGCTTGCTCGGCAGGTGAGATTGCTGCCTTGATATTGCGCAGCCTCTCGTAGAATTCGTGGGCGTTGTATTGGCTCCCAGGGGCGACGTTCTCAAGCATATCGATGGCCTGACTTAGTGCTTCGGCTTGGTTCATTTTGCTTTTTCCTCTTCTCCGGAATGTATCGGGGGATCGCAGTGCCGACAGCAGCCTTGCTGTCCATTAAACCCGCGTTATCCAGGAAACCTGAATCAAAACCCGCTCCGTCCTAGTGAATTGGAGATTCCCCGCAGTAGGGTTCAGAAAAATTTCGTGGTAGGGGACCTTTTGGAAATCCTTGACGACAAAAAGGTAGAAGCGATCCCTTAACTCAGACGCGACCTCATATTCCCTCGGGGTAAGTGAAACACTGCCAACCCTCTCTCGAATTCCTTTGACCTCGACCGCTAGAAAATCCTCGCTCTTTTCCCTGCTCAGCTTGAAGTCATAGCCACAACCGAGCTGGGTCGTATTCTCAATCGTGCAACCTTGAAATTCAAGGAGTGAGGAATGGACTGATTCGAAATATCGTTCCGCTGCCAATCCTGTAATGAGCCTCCTCGCAAAACCGGACGCCCGCTCTTCTTTTTCGTCTTTCGCTTGAACAGAACTCCAGGTGTTTTCGTCGTAACCTACGAAGGATTTAATCAGCCCGGTGAACGGCTCGAAATCCAAATTAGTGTAGTCGTCGAGCACCTTCCTGCAATACGCGCGCATTTCACGCTTGTGCCATCCCTTCCTCGAATTTGGGAAAAAGGGGTCGAACTCATCCCTGTAGTTTTTGATAGAAGACGGGCGGGAGCCTAATGCATATCCGACGACGTTGTAAGCCTCTGCAAAAGTTCGGAATCCTAGCTTTTTCAACCCGAGAGAGCCGAACTTCGAAAGGTAAATGCCAGTGAGGATAAGCTTTTCTCGGTTCGGAATTCGGCCTGGGTCGAGGATCATCACGCCAACGCCTCACAAGCGTTGGCGTTGACAGAAAGACAAAGATGTCCGGAAATCCCGCTAACTCTATAAGAGATCTCCTCCCCGCCCCAGTTCCGCTGATATGACGCGGTCTTTTTGGGGTCGAAGTCATTGGCGAAGAGGCATTTCCAGGAGTCTCCTAGCCCAGCGCGGACCATACCGCTGCCTGCGAAAAACTCGTAGAAGGTATGAGAGAACGCGTCCTGTTCAATCATTCCCAACCCCTCGGAATAAGGGAAACTCATCTGAGACATACTTCTCTGTTGCATCGCGCACGACCCAAGCAAGAGAAACCTTCTTCTTCTTCGCGATCTTCTCAAGGGAGGCGTACGTCTCGAAAGGGAGAGTAACGGACAATCGGAGAGACGGTTCACTTTTGGGCGAGGTGGTCAAGTTGGGCCTTTCCATCATCTGCACCACTTTACATCATAACGGTGCAGTTTTCTAGCCCTATACAGGCATTTTCACGGCTCCAGGGAAGTCTTTGCGACTGCCACGCTTCCAACAACCGGGTTGGCCAGCGCGTGTCTCGATTCTGAGACATGGGACTCGCTTACCACCCGCACCCGGAAACAACAAAAACACACCTTATTTCACATTGCTGAATTTAAATGACTTACTATCTAATTCGGCTTGCAGATAATTAAGGCCCTTTGGCGCACAATAGTTCTATGGTCCATCTCCGCCCAACTGAATACCTCCCTGCCACGAGGGCATGCATAGACCAGTGCGAGGACTACCCCCACACCCCTCCCACCCCACCCTCCCTACCGACCCCCCCTCCCGGATACCTTGTTTCTCTGCTCCTTCAAGGTCGGGAGAGTATGGATGCTTCGGAGTCAGTCAAGGGCGGTTGTGGCAGGGCGGGTGGCACACCCTTCATGGAACCACGGATGAGGATGGGATCGCACAAATCCCAATCTCCACCGTAAATACTTAAACAGAAAGCGCTCTCATCTGAGAATTCCACACTAAAAAAGGCCGGCTTCGCTCATAACCCAGCGAAGCCGGCCCTCTTTCCTCGTTCTACGCGCGGGTGAATTCGTACGAGAATCTACCCTTCGCCACCGCTTGTTTTGAATTGAGCAGAATCCGGTACACCTGTTCTCCCCAATCCTCGCGCAAATGCTGATCGGTCAGCACAATCGTCTCCACTGCGGGGACAAGCTCCGCGCCGTTGAACTTCAGCAGCGACGCCTTGCTGTCTCCCCCCGCAAGCTTCAGTGTCATGCTTCCCGCCCCGCCCGCTGTCGGCACTCTGGGCGTCATCACGCTTAGGCTCACCGCTACCGCGCGCTCCAGCTCAAAGTCTTCTTCCACCGTCACTGTGTCGTGCACGCGATCCAGCGTCACCGTGCGAATCCACGACTTGATCCCGGCCTCTTTCGGATACGCGTTGGAGATGTTGAACGATGCCGTCGCGCCCTCGTTGTTGCTTTCATACTTCCGATCGATAGCATCATATTCCACGCCGTTGTGTTGCATTACGCCGCCGATTGTTGGCAGATTGTGAAACGCCGACTGCATCGTCCAGATCGAATAGCGGTCAGGTCCGAAGGTCTTGGCCGTATAGTCTTCCACACCCACGTCGATCGCCACCGGATCGCCATCCTGGTAGATCACAAAGTTGCCTGTGTCGTTATGGCTGTGGCTGCGTCCGTTGTTCGATGCCAGCACCGCAACATACATCCCCTCGGTCGTGCCTGCCTTCTTGCGCGCGGTCATCAGCCCGAAATCGGGATACCAGGCATCGCGTACCAGAACATCCTCCCGCCGGGCGCTGCGAATCTCATCGGCCGCCAGCAGCGCAGGCAAAGAGCGGGACAGGCTCGGAAGGCGCATGCTCAGGGCCTTGGTCAACCCTGCTCCGGTCGCCGTCCAGCCTTCCCTGGCTGCATAAAACGCGCCGAAAGCCTGAAGTTGTTCATCGTGAACCGCCTTCCCCATGCGGTAGAGTACATCCCCCTCCGGTGCCGCCTTGCCGTGCACATCGCCATAATCTACATAATCGTCGCCGGCAATATGAACATTCAGAATGAATCTCCCCATGGCGTCAATGAACGGATTGGCAAGTATATTCGTGGAGTTGCCGGTGGCCGACTCCATCGTGCTCAGCACTTCAAACAGGCACATCACCGAGCGGCTGAAGTAGCCCGGCCCCTCTTCCTCGCCCGCATCTGACCAGTAGTCGTTCAAATACGCGTCCACGCTCCTGGCAATTCTCACCGCCTCCTCAACGCGCAGCTTCGGGTCTTCCTCCACAATCAGATTGGTCACCAACAGGTTCGAATTGATCCACGGGCACCAGTTGTTCAGCCGGTGTTCCTGCCTCGCGCTGCCCAGCCCCATCCAGGTAAAGTCATTGCGCTCCCGGGCCGGCTTCAACATGCGCCGCTCCACTTCCTGCGTGATGCGCTTTCCAAGCAGAGGCGACACTGTGTCCAATTGCGGGCCCAAAAAGTACTTTGTCCAAGCCAGCAGTTGCGCCGTCTCCGCGCCAAACAGTTCGATAATCGGCTCGGTCACATCCGGCAGCCCCACGCCCGCCTTCTGCGCTGCCATGTGCGCCGGCGCGCCCCAGAAAGTCTCTTCGCAAATCAGCCAGACTCCATTGGCGATATCGTCCAAAAACCGTCCCTGTCCCTCTACGCACTCGCCCAGAATCAAGTGCTGCAACTGAGAGCGGCGTCCAAAGTTCACTTCCTGATATCGGGTCCGATTGCCGTTGCGCCTGTATTCCAGAAAACTTGTTGCCAGCAACGCCTTCCATCCCACCTTCTGGTCCGCCTCCGCGCATTCCACAACAGCCTTGCGAATATCCGCGGGAATCGCCATCCATGGGCCGCGCTCGCTCCAGTTCGGGTAAGGATGCCATGCGCCCGGTGCCGCCAATTTGCTGGCGAGAAAAGCTTCGGTGTAGGTCGAACTCAGAAGATTATGCGGCGCCACCAGTGCCCCTGTACCCGGTCCGCCCATCGAAAGTAATCCCATGGAATGGAGTAATTTGTGCTGGCCAGCCAAGGCAAGGCTGCCCGCCAGAAAATGACGACGATTCATAAAGTATTCCTCTCTTGTGTGGGGCCCCACGCTGCTTCACCTCTAGCGGCTGCTTGCTATCCATGCGCCCATAGACATCGAATCGCGTGCTGCCCTGTCTGTCTGATCTCCAGGTGCGAGGCCGTTTGGCGCACATCCCGTGCGGCTTCCACGGCCGCGAGCAAGTATACCGCCCGCCGCCAAAAGCTGGCCGCATCGCTTGCATCAGTCCTCATTGCAACACTCGGAATCAATCGAGCCGGACCCTGTAAAGGGTCTGTTGCGCGTCGCGCGTTCGCGTAGCACGAATGCAGAGTTCGTGCTATTCTGGATCTTCCCCGTCACACGGAGATCCGGAAGGCCGGTCCGTCTACTTGTCTCGTCAGGAGCACACATGGGCGTCCTAAGCAGAATTGGCATTGCGCTGGATTCAGAACTGCTCAAGCGGTTTGACCGCTACATCGGCCGCCGTGGTTACACCAACCGGTCAGAAGCATTTCGCGATCTCATTCGCGACCGCCTCGTCAACGAGCAAACCGCGGCGCCTGACGCCGTCGTAGTCGGCACCGTCACCCTCATCTTCGACCATCAAGAGCACGGCGTCACTGAAAAGCTCACCGAGGTGCAGCACGAGAACCATGAACTGGTCGTCTCCACCAGCCATGCGCATCTCGATCACGACTCCTGCCTTGAGGTGCTCATCGTCCACGGAAAGTCGGCCAAGGTTGAACAGTTCGCCGATCGGCTCATTGGCCTCAAAGGCGTTCAGCACGGCCGCCTCGTAATGACCGTTCCAGCGCACCCCATTGAACACAAGCACGGCCACAAACACATCCACAAGCACTAATGCACTCTGAGATTTTGAACAAAGTGAAAATCATCCCTGCGGGTAGCACGAAAATCAAAATCGTACTATTCTTCCTCGGCACTCTGGCCGCCGCACTTGCGGCGGGACAGGCAGCCCCCGGCTCGCAGAGGAGCGAAGATCGCCTCCTGAGCGGCATCGTTGTCGACGAGCATTCCCAGGCCGTCGCCGGCGCTATAGTTTCTGCCCTCGGCACGAAAGGGAGCCGCACCACCACCACAAATGGCCATGGCAGTTTCTCGATTTCGATGCCGGCCGAATCCGTAGATCTCACCGTCACTGGCACGTATATCGGTGCATCCCATTTTTCGCTGGCGGCCGATGCTCCGTCTGAAGATCTTCAGCTACAGATTCACTATGTGATTCCGAAGGCTCAGGAATCGCTGGTAATTACCGCCACCGCCGCGGACCCATCCATTGACCGCCGCAATGACACTATCTACAGGAACACGCTGTTTCTGCGCGACGACCAGCTCGTCGAGACCCTCGACAGCGGCATCAACGCTGGGCAGCACGAGGGCGGGGGCAAGTCGCTTGAGGTACGCCGCTTCGGATTCAACCTCGACCACGGCGGTGCAAACGGTGGCCTCAAAGTGCTCGTTGACGACATACCCCAAAACCAGGCCACGCAGGGCCACGGGCAGGGTTATCTCGGCTCCCTCAAATCGCTGAGCCCCGAACTGGTGGACGACGTCGATCTTGTCAACGGTCCGTTCAGCGCCGAGTACGGCGACTTCTCCGCCCTGGGAGTCATCCATATTCGCCTGAAGCAGCGCCTCGACAACAATTGGACCTGGCGCGCACAAGGTGGTTCATTTGGCAGTTACCGCACCTTCGCCGCGTTCAGTCCCCGCCTGAAGAATACCGACGCCATTCTCTCCTGGGAGCATGCCTACACCGATGGCCCGTTCAAGCTTCCGCTGCATTATGTGCGCGACAATTTCACCGGCAGCTACATCTTCAAAATGCACGGCGCGCAATCGCTTGGCTTCAAGTTCAACGGCGGGCGCAACGACTTCGATTCGTCGGGACAGATCCCACTCGATAGGGTGTACTCGGGTGCGCTCGACCGCTTCGGCTGCGTCGATCCCAGCGACGGCGGCAACGTGCACAGCGGAACCGGCGGTGTCTATTACAAAAACAATTTCAGCGCCAACGACACATTGCGCGTGGACGGCTACGTCTCCCGTTCACTTTTTGACCTATTCTCGAATTTCACTTTCTTCCTCAGCGACCCAGTGAATGGCGACAGCATTCAGCAGCACGATTCGCGTTTGCAGGATGGTGCCAGTGCGAAATATGTTCATGCCGGCCATGCGTTTGGCTTTCCTGCGCTCTTTATGGGCGGAGCCAATCTCGCCGACAATTGGATCAACGTCGATCTGTTTCACGATAAGCAGCGCCGCATCATCGCGCCAGTGCCCGGCAAGCCCTGGACTGAAACGAATGTGCACATCGCGAATCCCGCCGTGTATGTGCAGCAGGGCGTGGACTTCCCGCACCTGCACGTGGATGCCGGATTGCGTTTCGACACCTTCCGTTTCAACCTCACCGACCGCCTCATCCCGGCAAACACCGGCCTCAACCAGGCAAGCGTTGCACAGCCCAAACTCAACGTTGTGTATACGCCCTCCAGCCGCTTGCCTATAGCTATCCACTTCAACTTCGGACGAGCCGTCACCAGCCAGGACGCGCGTGGCATGGCACTTGCCCCCTCGGCTCCCAAAGTGGCCACAACCAATTTCTACATGCTCGGCACATCCCACCAGCTCAATCGATTCTCCGCGAGCACAGATGCCTTTTTAATCGACCACCAGCATGAAGATGTGTACAGCCCCGATGACGGGACAATGCAATACCAGGGGCCAAGCCGCTCTTATGGTTGGGAAGTGAAAACCTCTGTGCAACTGAAGCAGCACATAAGCTGGAACGCTGGCCTCACGCAGGTATCCAACGCATTCTTTCTCGGGACTTCACCCCGAGAGTATGTCGACAGCGCGCCCCACTCGGTAGGCAATTCCAGCCTCACCCTCAATGCGTGGCATGGCCTCTTCAGTTCTCTGCGCTATCGTCACATCAGCCGCTACCTGATCGTGAATCCCGACGACACATCGGTCCCGCCAGCTCCGCCCTACACAAGCTCGGCGCAAACCCATGCCAGTGGATTGGATGTGCTCGACTTCGCCTCAACAAAAAAATTGGGTCGTGGCGTGGAATGGAATCTGTCGATCGACAATCTGAATAACAAGCATTATTACGAGACGCAAAACTTCTTTAACTCCCGCATAACCCCTACAGCCCCGATCCAGGCCCGTGTGCATGGCACTCCCGGATATCCGGTTGGCTTCACGACAGGACTTACCTGGCGGTTCGAATAGCGCTCCGCATTCCACTCCACAGCCATATTCAAACCAAGCCGCAACAAGCTCGTCTACTTTACCGCCGCAGTCTCCCGCCTGCGTGCGGCCTTTTGCGCGCGCGCCGGCAGCGTCCCGCGCGGAAAAGCCGAGCTCTGCCGCACCACCAGCCGGGTTGAAATCGGCCACTCCTTCTGTGCGGCCCTGGGATGGTCCGGCTCAATTCCGGCACGCAGCGCCTGGACTGCCGCGGTGGCCAGGTCCTTGCATGACATCTGCACCGTGGTCAGCGGGGGCAGCATGAACTGCGCTAGGTGAATGTCGTCAAATCCTACCACGGAGATATCTTCGGGGACCTTGTAGGTGGTCCGATAGAGCGCATGAAACACGCCAATCGCGGTCATGTCGTTTGAGCACAGCACCGCCGTTGGCAGCTCTGCCGACGCGACCAGGCCCTCCATCGCTGCCATGCCGCCCTCCATTGTGTGATCGCCTTCCACAATGTGTTCGCTCGGCACTTCCAGCCCAAGTTCATCCATCGAACTCAGAAATGCGTCGCGTCGCGCCGCCGCGGAACGCAGCCGCAGCGGGCCTGTGATAAAGGCTATGTTGCGATGGCCCAGTGCTGCCAGGTGCTGCACCGCCTCGCGTATCCCCCCGCCATAATTCACCTTCAGAACCCGGATATTCGGCAGCTTCGGTCCGGCATCCACAAACACCAGCGGAAACTCGCTCTCCACCAGCTTCTTCACCAGGTCCTCTTCAATGCCGAACGTCATCACCGCCACGCCGTCTACATTGCGCTGCAGCATACGGCGAATCAGCATCTCGGTGCGTACCGGCTCGTAGTTCGTGGAGCCGATCATCACCTCGTACCCCTGCGCTACGGCCAGGTTCTCAAACTCCTGCACCAGTTCCGGGAAAAATGGATTCGTTATCTCCGAGACGATCAGACCCAGCATCTTGCTGCGGCCCGACACCAGTGCGCGCGCCTGTGGATTGGGCACATAGCCCACTTCTTCCACTGCCTTCCACACCCGCTTGGCCAGTTCTGGGTCCACGCTGGTAATGCGGTTCACCGCGCGCGAAACAGTGGCGATTGAAACGCCCGCGCGCTTGGCCACATCGCGAATGCTCACGGCCACGTGACGCCTGTTTGATGGCTTCTTCTTGGTAGTATTCATGGGCAAAGCGATTGTACGCTTTTCCGAGTGTTTCTCGGACCGCATGGTGAGGAAAAATATGGCAATCGCAGCATAAATACGCCTCTTTTTTGCGAAAGTCCCAGTTCGCAGAGCCTGCGCATACACTCAGAATGGTCGATTTTGGAAAGCGTTTCCCGGATTCTCCGCGGAGATCCCCCACGCACGGTTCGCGGAAGCCCTCCAATACCCGGTTCGCTCACGGGTGTGCCTGCCCGCCTGCCGCCACATCCAGTCCATGCCGCACCAGCGCAACGATCGACGCAAGGCTTTCCTCGGCTCCGCGCCGGCTCCCCGGCAAGTTCACAATCAGGGTGTTGCCTTTCAGCCCCGCCACCCCGCGCGATAGCCATGCGTAGGGATTGCGCTCCGCACCGTGAAAACGCATAGCCTCAGCCAGTCCGGGAGCCTCACGGTCAATCACTCGCCTCGTCGCTTCTGGAGTGCGGTCGCGCGGACCCAACCCTGTTCCGCCCACCGTCAGCACCAGCGCCGCGCCACGTCCACTCAGATCTTCCAGCCTTGCGGCGATTGCGTCTTCATCATCCGCCAACAGGCCGCTCCACAACTCTGCCTCGGGCCAGTGCTGACCCAGCAGCGCAACCACGGCCGGGCCCGCAGTGTCGGTCAGCAGACCCTGCGAGCAACGGTCGGAGATGGTCAGAACTGCTAGCAGCATGAAGTGATTGTAGTGTCTACTCAGCCGGCAGAATCTTGATAGTGTGCAGCCACGTCTCCACCGCCTGCGGCCATGCCGTTACCGGAAGCGCGGTGCGGCGCAACCCGTAGCCGTGCCCGCCCTGCGCATACACATGCAGCTCAGCCGGTACCTTCGCGTTCTTCAACGCCATAAAGTACACCACCGCATTCTCCACGTGCACCGGATCGTCCTCGGCCTGCACAATGAATGTGGGCGGCGTATTCGCCGTAGGATGAATGTCGGCGTTGGGCGCAAAGTTCTGGTCGGCCAACGCCATGTAGCCGGGATACACAACCACCGAAAAGTCCGGGCGGCAGCTCAACTTGTCCGCCGCATCCACCGCCTCGTAGAGACGCTTTTCATAAAGGTTGCTGATCGCTGCCGAAAGGTGTCCGCCCGCCGAGAAGCCCAGCACGCCGATCCGTTTCGGATCGATGCCCCAATCCGCCGCGTGCAGCCGCACCAGCCCCATTGCGCGTTGCGCATCCTGCAGCGCCGCCGTCGATTTCGGATAAGGTCCCGTATCCGGCACGCGATATTTCAGCAGAAAGCATGTAACACCGGCCAAGTTGAGCCAATCGCACACCTCTGTGCCTTCCAGATCGATGGCCAGAATCCTGTATCCGCCACCCGGAAAAACCACCACGGCCGCGCCTGTATTCTTGCCTTTCGGTTTGTAGACGGTCATCGTCGGCGTAGCCACATTGCCGAGCCGCAGCACCGGCCGGCCCGCCACGGCGCCGTCTTTGGCTGTGGTCAAATCCGCTTCAGCCGCCAGGTTGGTGGGCGCGCCCGGAGCCACACCGGGCCACACCGCAATAGTGGGATGCTCGGCGGACGGCGGCCAGCCCGAAGGCTGCGCGGAAAGATTGGCGGCGAGCGCCGCAGCAGCAGTCAGCATAAACAGCACATTCCTTTTCATGTATCCAACTCCCAAACAGAAAACTCCGCAGCGATAATCGCAGCCTCAGCTTCCTTCATGCAAATCTGCACGCTGCTTACTGAGCCTGTATTCAATTGCTCAGATGCCGCCCGCGCAAAGTGAAAGACTCATTTCGTTGTCGCTATCGGGCACAGACAGTGCCGGAAACGCCCACGACCTGCGAGCGTATCGAGGTAAGCATGCTAGGAATGATTTTAGTTGTTTTGTTGATTCTCTTCCTCATCGGCGCACTCCCCACATGGCCGCATAGCAGAAGATGGGGCTACTATCCGAGCGGCGGGTTGGGACTTATTCTGGTAGTAGTTTTTGTCCTTTTGCTCCTCGGCCGAATCTGAATTGGAGCGTCCTCCCCAATGACCCGAAAATGGCGGCCACTTCTTGCGCGTACTGCGGCTCTTCTCCTTGCCGTGCTCATCTGTAGCGGAGCCGCGTTTGCCTACTCCGTTCTGACGCACGAGGAGATCGTAGATCTGCTTTGGATCTCCGAGATTCGCCCCTTGCTGCTCCAGCGCTTTCCTGACCTCACCAAAGAGCAGATCAAGGAAGCGCACGCCTATGCCTACGGGGGCTCAGTCATTCAGGACCTGGGCTACTACCCCTTCGGCAATAAGGAATTCAGCAACCTGGTGCATTACGTTCGCACCGGAGATTTTGTCCTCGAGTTGATCAGCCAAAGCCAGGATGCGAACGAGTACGCTTTCGCGTTGGGTGCCCTATCTCATTATTCGTCGGACATCTACGGTCACCCTGCGGTCAACCAGGCTGTTGCCATCCAGTATCCAAAACTGCGCGCCAAATATGGCCGCTACGTTCGATATGCGCAGGACACCACCGCGCATCTGAAAACGGAGTTCGGCTTCGACACCCTCCAAGTCGCAAAGAATCGTTATGCCCCCGACCAGTTCCACGATTTCATCGGATTCGAGGTTTCAGAACCGTTGCTCGAGCGGGTTTTCCCCATCGTCTATGGCCTGCAGTTGAAAGACGTCCTCACGCACGAAGACTTGGCAATCGGCTCCTACCGCTACTTCATCAGCCGCTTGATTCCGCAAATGACCCAGGTCGCGTTGCAGACGCACAAAAAAGAACTGATGCAGGAAACGCCGAACTTCGCCCGAAAGAAATTCCTTTACCGCCTATCCCGCGCGGATTATGAGCGGCGATGGGGCAAGACCTATACAAGACCCGGCGTCGGCACCCGGATCTTATCCACACTCCTGCGTTTTGTGCCCAAGGTTGGGCTATTCAAGGGCCTGGGCTTCAACAACCCCACTCCGCAAACTGAAGACCTCTATATAAAAAGCATCAACACGACCGTCGACCAGTATCGCGCCTCTCTCGAACAGGTTCACGCGGGCGCGGCAGTTTTGCCGGACTGCGATCTCGATAGTGGAACCGCCACACAGGCAGCCGAATATTCGCTTGCCGACGAAACCTACGCCAACCTGCTGGATGGCCTATCCGCAAACAAGTTCGAACTGACCACACCCCCATTGCGTGACAACATTCTCGCCTTTTATGCCGATCTATCCCTGCCCATCGACACAAAAAAGGATCCAGCCCACTGGCAAAAGCTGCTCACTGAACTGAACGCATTGAAAGCCGCATCCCCTGTTCCAGCCATCAAGGAAAAGCCGGCCTCCCTCGCCCCAGCACTCTGAACAGTGGGTAGCCCAGGTACCAGGAGTTGTGAGCACAACCGCTAAAACTGGGTGCCCCAGGTGCCTCGCTTTTGGGCACCTGGGAGATCAATACGATGCGTGCGCTTGCTTCAGTTCGAGTGCCGGATATGTTATGGCGCTGGCCCTCGCGCGTAGCCCACCCTTGAATCCCCCTTGGATTCAAGGATGGGTGGGCAACAATCCCAATCTCGACCGTATAAAATCGAACCGAAATACGCCCTGAACGCACAAAGGCCGCCCCTGCGGGCGGCCTGCATGTCCTGAACAGAATGAGTCTCGTTTACGCCTGTGCCACCGGCGCGCCGGCTTGCGGAGCCGCCGCGGGCTTCGGTTCCGCGGGCTTCGGCTTGGGAGCTTCCTGCTTTTTGCTCGGCGCCAGAATCGCGTGCAGAATCGTGCCTTCCATGCGCGGCATAAACTCCACAATCCCCGCCTCGCCAATATCCTGGATCAGCCGATTGACAATCGCGTAGCCCAATTCGCGATGGGCCATCTGCCGTCCGCGGAAGCGCAGGCTCGCCTTCACCTTATCTCCGCCCGCAAGGAACTTCACTGCCTGGTTCTTCTTGGTCTGGTAGTCGTGCTCATCCACTGTGACGGAGAACTTGACCTCCTTCACCACGATGATCTTCTGCTTCTTCTTGGCCGCGCGTTCGCTCTTTTCCTTCTCGTAGAGGAACCGCCCATAATCCTGAATGCGGCACACCGGTGGGACCGCGTTCGGCGAAACCTCCACCAGGTCCAGGCCCCGTTCACGGGCAATCTTCAGCGCCTCGAAGGGAGGCAGAATGCCCATCTGTTCGCCGTTTTCGTCGATGACACGAATCTCGCGGGCGCGAATTCTATCGTTGATGCGGATAAAGGACTTAGCTGAACGTTTGTCGAGTGCGATGGTGCTCCTCCAAATGTCGTTCCTGCCCGCCTTCGGGGCCTTCCCGAATCGCCGCGGATGCACGAACGCACGCTAAGTATAGCATTGGCGTGGCTTCGCTCAACATAGCGTTTAGGTCAGAGTCGTGTCTGGCAGCCACCGGGATGGGGATTACCCGCCTAACTCCCCTCTCGGGGCTTCTGTGCCGCCCCGAATCCTTCCGTCGCTGCCTCACAGGGTCCAGTCGCCCTACTTCCCCAGAACATCCCCAATTGCTGCCCCGGCCTTCGGCGTCGCCCCCCAGGAAGTCCTCTCTAAGCAGAGACGCCAATCGTGCCTAGACCATAGAATCCGCAGCGGCAAACTCCCCCGCCAGCGCACCCTCAGCGTTCAATCCCGTCACCCGCACCCGCACCAGCCGGTTGGCCTCCAATTGCCCGGCCATCTCCACCGCTAGAAAATTCTCCGTCAAAGCCGCCGTCCGTCCTCGCGCCGCCATAGCCGCCGGAGTATGCAGCGTAATGGCCTCCACCTCCCGGCCCACGAACTGCTCCCGATGCGCGCGGCTCTTTTCCGCCGCCAGCCCCCGCAGCGCCGTCATCCGCTCCTCCACCGCCGCCGTCGCCACTGGCGTCTCGGCGTGCAACGCCCAGCACCGCGTTCCCGGCCTTGGCGAAAACGGAAAAAGATGCAGATACCCAAACGGCAGCGCCCTCACCATCTCCATCGTCTCTTCGAACTCGCCGTCCGTCTCCCCAGGAAAGCCCACCATCACGTCCGCACCCAGCGTCAGTTCCCGCCCCGCAGCCCGCACCAGCGCCTCCACCTTATCCACGTAGTGCCAAGGCCGATAGCGCCGATGCATCCGCCGCAGCACCGCGTCCGAACCCGACTGCAGCGGCAGGTGCGCATGCCTCGCCAGCCGCAACCCGCCAAACTCCGCCATCAGCCCAATCAACTCCCCGTCCCAGTCCATCGGCTCAATCGAACTCAGCCGCAGCCGCGGCAATCCACTCTCCTCGAGAATCCACCTGGCCAACCCCGCCAGCCTCAGCCCCGCCACAGACCTTCGCGCCCCATTCCAGAATGAACGCGCATCCAGCAGAGTGGCTCCGTGCCCCGTCCTTTCCGCTTCTTTTTGCGGAAAGGGTGGGACCGCAGGAACTCCGCCCCGGCCATTCTTGGGGACATTATCCTTTCCACTTCGGCTGGGAGCCAACAGATCAAGCTCGCTCTCACCAGCCAGCCCCGCCAGATCCCATCCCCACCGCCCTAAATTGATCCCGGAAAGCACCAGCTCATTTCCCCCGGCCGCGACAAACCCCTCCACCTGCTTCAATACGCGCGCAACCGGCAGGCTTCTCGACGACCCCCGCGTCTGCGGAATCACGCAAAACGTGCATCGGTTCCCGCACCCCTCCTGAATCTTCAGGTTCGGCCGCGTCTGCGTCCCCGGCTCAAGCTGTCCCTCATCTATAAAGGAGTGGGCAAACCGATCATCCGCCCATATCGGTATACCGCCCGCCATCAGCGACGGCACACTCACCATTCCTGGCTCAAGTCTTTCCTCAGCCCCTTTAGCCTTAGGGCTATGCTTTTCAAGCTCCCCGCTTGGAATCGGACCTTCAACCGCCACAGTTTCAGCCCTTGAGCCTGCCCATGTCCCGGCTCCCGCCAGCCCCAAGATAATCTCCGGCGCCATCGCCTTGTGACTGTTGCCCACTACCGCCGCCACGCCCGCCAACGCCGCCAGTTCCTCGGGAGCGCGCTGCGCATAGCAGCCCGTCACCACAATCCGCGCATCCGGATTCAGCCTGTGCGTCCGCCTGATAAACGCGCGCGCTGCCCGGTCCGCCTCCGCCGTCACGCTGCACGTATTCACAACCACCACATCCGACACCGCCTCGCTTCTCTCGTCCAGTCCCGCCGCGCGCAGCCACCCACCCACCGCTTCGCCGTCCGCCCGCGCAGCCCTGCATCCGAAGTGCTCTATGTGAAAGCCCGCCATGAACCAAGTCTAAAGCGAATCCATTAAAGTCACATCCCAAGCCGCCGCCACAAATGCCGCGCATCCTCAACCAGACAAGCGCTTCCAAAATACACCACCGCACTTTGCAGATCATTACGATGTATTGGCGCACAATCGTCATATGGAAATCTCTACTCAATTCACCGCCTGTCCACCGCGAACATGCCGCGACTCCGCAGGCCAGAAATGGGTACCACCCCCCTACCACCCTCCTCCCTCCCACCCCCCCTCCCAGTAAAACTGCGGGAGTATGAACCTCTCGTCCGCGGCCTTCCGGAAGCACTGACAAGCCGCCTCCAATATGTACACTCTTCAGGCCAGCAAAGGAGAGTAAACTCTCTGCCATGAAGAGCGCGCGATCTTTTACCGGTGTCCTGGCAACCGCTGCTGTGCTGTTCCTCTCTGCCATGCCGTTTCAAGCCCAGGACTCCACACAGAAACTCCTCGAGCAGCTTTCCAATGCGCCCGGCCCATCGGGTGCGGAAGAGCCGGTGCGCGCCCTCATGGTCGCCCACATGAAGCCGCTCGCCGACGAGCTGCAATACGACGGCATGGGATCGGTCATCGCCCGCCAGGGTTCCGCCGGACCTCGCGTCATGATCGACGCCCACATGGACGAGCTCTGCGGCATGATTCGACGCATCACGCCCAACGGATTTCTCACCATGCAGATGCTCGGCGGCTGGCTCGATCAGGCTCTCGTCGATCAGCGCTGGATCATCCTCGGCTCCAAAGGCCCTGTTCAGGCCGTTACCGGCATTCGCGACACCCACGTGATTCCTCCCGCCGAGCGCACTCAGGTCTTCCCTCGCGACAGCCTCTATCTCGACGTAGGCGCTAAAGACGCGGCTGAAGTCAAAGCCATGGGAATCGAGCCGGGCGATCCCGTTGTCCCCGACAGCCCGTTCACGGTGTTCAATGGAACCAAGAACTATCTCGGCAAGGCCTGGGACGACCGCCTCGGCTGCGCGCTGCTCATCGAAGTCATGGCGCGCATGGCCCGTCAGCCTCATCCCAACCGCATCTACTACGCCGCTACGACCCAGGAGGAAATCGGCCTGCGCGGCGCAATCACCGCCACTCAGATAGTCCATCCCGACATAGCCATCGCCATTGAAGGCGGCGTTGCCGGAGACACTTTCCCCGGCCATCCGGAAGAGACCCAGGCAGTTCTCGGGGCCGGTCCGGCCCTGTTTCTTTATGACTCCATGGCCCTGCCCAATCGGAAATTTGTAACTCTGGTCAAGCAGACCGCAGCCGCCAATAACCTTCCACTTCAACTTGATCTGGTCACCGGCTACGGCGAAGACACCGCCGCCATTCAGGAAAGTAACGGCGGCGTACCCACCGTGAATCTGGTCGCGCCTGTCCGCTACACCCACGCCCACAACGGCATCCTCAATCGTCATGACTTCGACCAGCTCGTGGATCTCGTCGTCGCGCTTGTCAGCCGCCTTGACCAGAACACCGTGGAAAACGTGAAGAATTTTGCGCCCTAGGGGTGTCCGCAAGGCAGATGGTCGTTTGTGTTTTGAAAGGGCACAACAAAAGCTGACATTGAAAACGCATAAGCTATTGATTTTGCAATGCCCTAACTGGCCGGGATAGCCCACACGCACACGCTTCTAACACAAGCGCGCACAAAATCCCGGAACAGAACGGCCGCATGCATTGGCCTAAACTCCCCATTTAGCCACCAACCAACCACAATGTTCGTCCGGCGCCATCATCCTCCACCCACAGCACTGTCATCCTGAGCCGCAGCGAAGGATCCGCAGTTGCCTTTTGAAACTCTCCAAGTGGCGACACTTCCACATTGGCGACGACTCGACCGCAATCCACCGTGCGCCTGTTCGATATTGAAAACGCGGGCTAAAATGGGGCAAACCTAAAGTTCGATTGGATGGAACCGAATGGATTATACGCACTGCATGGTGTGTAGTTTGCTTGGAGCTGGCCCGGCACTCGCCATCTTCTTTATTCTCCGCGCAAAGTGCAGAGCATGGATTCCGCCCCTTGCTTGGTGGCTCTTTCTGGCCTTGGGAACCGTTGTTTTCTTCTATGGGTTATCTCACTCGACAGTACCATCTTTCTCGCACCGAATTACGGCGGTGGGCAAGGCTTATGACCACGTGGACCGGGAGATTCATACCGGCTACCATCACGACACGGTACACGGCTTTCGATTTGTCCCTGACGGAGGAAACCCCATTAACCTAGAAACTCAAATCATCTTTCCATATTGGAATACTCCCACAATTTTCGACGGACAATCTTTCCGTGTCGTGTATCTCGACGATGATCAAAGGGTCTTCAAAAACGAAGCGATTGACGTTGAAATCCTAACGGGCAAGTTTGCGGGGTTCCATGACTCTTACGATGCGAGGCCAATTGGGAAGTGGCTGGGAATTCCAATCGGTGCTGCACTAGGTATCTTTGGATTCGTCGGTCTTAAATACATGAAGGATGATGCCATTGCTGCGGCATCGGAAGATGATGATGCTCCCTCTGCATGAAACAGCCCTGGGTTGCACCTGAGTCACCGCCTATGCGGAAGCTTCAGCGGCTGATAACGCGCAGTCTCGGTCTTTGGAGTCAGGTCGAGCGCAAGATTAGCAAGAAAATTTGATCGACTTTTGTAATGACCTGATTCCCCGAGGCCTCGGAACCGCCTGTTTTGAAAGGGC
>Ga0114951_10002823_pt1 | contig 19018 bp, 23 predicted proteins | sample AM7aDNAmetaG_FD_88677 | JGI IMG/M metagenome (GOLD analysis project Ga0114951, IMG submission 88677) | Freshwater microbial communities from Finland to study Microbial Dark Matter (Phase II) - AM7a DNA metaG | ecosystem: Environmental > Aquatic > Freshwater > Lake | place: Finland: Lake Alinen...
ACAATCTTGTCTCGTTGCGCTGGACTGTGGTGGCGGCGGACGTGGGTTGGTAGCTGCTGCATGCGTCCCACTCTGGCATTTCCAGCCCGGTGTGCCTAGACGCGGTTAGTAACACGGATACGATTGAGATTGTCGTAGAACAATATCGGTTGTGGGTGTGCTTCAAGATTTTTCGGTCTCCTTCGACAGATGTTTGGTCGCTACTCCGGTCGCCACACGCCCCGTACATTCCGGTCAAAATTACTAAACTTTTGTTACATATGTTACAAACGTTTAGTAATTTCACAAAGAATCGAAAACCGGCGGATCTCGGGTAATAGTCGGCATGCCGGTCAGGTTGCCGGACCTGTGTTGTCGGTTATATTGGCGGGTGAAGAGAATCTTAACCGGAGGAGGCGTGCGGATGTGGGCTTGGTTTTGGTGGGGCAAAAAATTGTTAAAAGTTGGTGATGTGGCACCGGATTTCACGGCGGTCACCAATGATGGAACGGCCATTCGGCTGAAGGACTGCCTCGGCAAGGGCCCGGTCATCCTCTTTTTTTATCCGAAGGATGACACCCCGGGTTGTACCAAAGAAGCGTGTGGCATCCGGGATGGTTTTGCTGAATTCAAAGGACTCAACGCGACCGTGTTTGGCGTCAGCTTCGACTCGGTGGCGAATCACCAGAAGTTTATTGCGAAATACAAATTGCCGTTTGGGCTGCTGGCCGATTCCGACAAAAAGATTTCCGTGGCCTACGGTGCCGCCGGTCCCCATAGCCTGTGGGCCTCGCGCATCACTTATATCATTGATGGCCAGGGAAAGATTGCGCGCGTGTTTTCAAAGGTGAGCCCGGCGAAGCACAGCGCCGAGTTGCGGCAGGCGTTGGTGGAACTCAGGCAATAGCCGCCATGGCCTGGCCGGCCAGCCAGCCCGTCGTCCAAGCCGCTTGGAAATTGAACCCGCCGGTCAGGCCATCAATGTCGAGCAATTCTCCGGCAAAATAGAGTCCGGGACAGATCCGGCTTTCCATCGTTCGAAAATTCACCTCGCTCAAGCGGACGCCGCCACAGGTCACAAATTCTTCTTTGTTCAGGCTCTTGCCGGTGACTGCCAGTTCGGTTCGAATCAGCTGCTGAGTCAATCGGTGCAGCGCAGCACGTGGGAGCGTCACCCAGCGTTGGTCGCGGCTAATCCCGGCGGCGCCGACTAATTGTTCCCATAACCGCGCCGGCAAGGGCGCCAAGGGCGTGTTCACCACCAGCCGGGCGGATTGTTGAGTGCGCCGCGTTTGCAGTTCAGCGGCCAAATCCGGTGGACTCAGCTGCGGCACCCAGTTGATCAGGAGCGGGAATTTATAGTCACAATCATGCAACACCCGCGCACCCCACGCCGACAGCCGCAAGATCACCGGACCACTCAAACCCGTGTGGGTCACCAGTAAAATGCCGCGTTCCCGCAGCCCCGCCACGGACACCTCCACCGACTCAATAACAATTCCCGCCAATTCCCGCAGCCAGGGCGTATCCAGATGGAACGTGAACAACGAGGGGACGGGCGGCTCCACCGTGTGCCCGAGTGCACTGGGCAGTTGCCCCGCCGCCGCCGAACGGCAGCCACCGGTCGTCAAGAGCAGGCGGTCGCAAGTGAGCGTTTCGCCGCTGACCAAAGTCACATCAAAACCCCCGCTGGATCGCTGGACGATCCGGTCCACACCACTGCGCGTCCGCAGCTCCACGCCCGCAGCTTTGGCGGCATCCAGAAAACAATCGATAATCGTCTGCGATGAATTACTGACCGGAAACATGCAGCCATCCGGTTGGGTATAAAAACGGACTCCCCGATTCTGAAACCAGTCCACCGTATCGCTCGCGCCGAAACGTCGGAATGGTCCGATTAGTTCTTGAGCCCCACGCGGATAGCGGGTGACAAACTCTGCCACATCAAAACAGGCATGAGTCACGTTGCAACGACCGCCGCCTGAGACGCGGACTTTGGCAAGGAATTCGGCTCCACGCTCCAGAATTGTGACGACCACACCAGAAGCGGTTTCGGCACAATTAATCGCCGCAAAGAATCCCGCTGCACCACCGCCAACAATTATAACCCGTTGATATATCATAGATTTGCAGCGTTAATTGTGAGGCCACTGGACCCTGGTTTGCAAGGCACAAAATAGTTAAAAATTACTATTGCAATCCGATAATCATACTGTATTCTCACTCGTGCTCGCAGATGGAAGCATCCGCAGTGAGACTGGTAGATTGTCAAGTGGCCATAGTGCTCAGTGACAGTCCGAAACCCGAATGAATCGGGAACGCCCACTGAGACCTCCTAAACGCAGCAGAAAAGGAAACAAGTAATTATGGCTACCAAGTTATTCGTAGGTAACCTGTCGTTCAACACCACCGAAGGCGATATTCTCGACCTGTTCAAACAGGCCGGTACGGTCGCTAAATGCGAACTGATCGTGGACAAATTCACCAACAAGTCCCGCGGTTTCGCGTTCGTGGAAATGGGCTCGCAGGAAGAAGCCAATGCCGCAGTTGCCCAGCTCAATGGCAAAGAACTCGATGGTCGCGCTTTGACCGTGAACGAAGCTCGTCCCCGTGAAGATCGCCCCCGTGGTGACTTCGGCGGCGGCGGCGGCGGACGTGGCGGAGATCGTCGTGGCGGTGGCGGCGGCGGCGGCGGTCGCGGCCGGTACTAAACCGACGTACCACAGTTTGTTCTAACGAGAAACGCGTCCCGTGCAAACGGGGCGCGTTTTTTCGTTTTCCACAACCATTGGATTTTTCATAAATCAGGAAGGACTGCGGCCCACTGCTGTAATCATCTTCATCTTTTATATTGTCTGATAGTCCTTGAGATAAGGTTGTAGGCCGACTCTGTGAGTCGGCGTCTGCCCTCCCGCCGCTTCGCAGAAGCGGCCTACAGCACCGGCCCCCAGATTTGAACACTCTCTTGTGGCGGCAGTGCTTGCCAACAGCGCATCGCCATGACCAACGATGTTTACAGCAGTGATCCACGGCCCCGCGGACCAGTGGGGATCGGGTTATCAGCGCAATCCGCTTTTTTGTTGTCCGCAACGCACCCTGCTGGTAGCTTGGGCTCATGAAATTCAAACTATTTCTCAGCGCAATATTCGCAACGGCAATCCTGGCAACACCCAGCTTTGCCCAGGGCATGTTTGGCCGCTCCGTGATTCCGAATGAACAGCTCGCCAAGCTGTTCGGTAAAAGCACCGCTTTTTCAGCCGACGCCTCCATTACAGTGAATGAAACCTCCGGGAAGGTCATCCAAGGCATGCAGATGTCTTTTGCGATGTTGGACGGCAAAGTTCGCACCGAAATCGATATGACAAAAATGGCGGGCACCCTGCCGCCCGAAGCAGTGGCGCATATGAAACAAATGGGGATGGGACGCACTGTGACCATTTTTTTACCCCCGAAAAACGTGATGTACATGATTTATCCCGGCATGAAGTCCTACTGCGAAATCACGCCGCCCACCTCGACAAACCCGGCGGCGACCGGCAAAGAACTGAAACTTGAAAAAACAACTCTCGGTCATGAGACGATCGACGGTCATGACTGCACGAAAGTCAAAGTCACCGGGACAGAAGAAAACGGGCGGATGTTTGAATGGCTGATGTGGCAGGCGGCCGACCTGAAAGAATTTCCGGTCAAGATTGAAATGACCTCCGAGAAGGGCACGCTCGTCACCATCCTCTATCGCAACATTAACCAGAATAAACCTGATGCGACTTTGTTTGTGCCGCCCAGTGATTTCACCCGGTACGGCAGCATGCAGGAAATGATGATGGGCGCAATGGGGGCGGGCCGGGGAATGCCGTCACGTGGAGGCAACGAGTAACTTGCCGATGCGCAAGCCGGCACAGGGAACCTGGGGTGGCCGATTTTCGGCCGGCCCGACCGAGGCGGTGAAGCAATTTACCGAAAGCGTCAGCTTTGACTGGCAGCTGTACCGGCAGGACATCGCCGGCTCCCTCGCCCACGCCGCCGGCCTGGCCAAAGCCGGCCTCCTCACCCAAGCCGAAGCCGGCAAGATCGCCCGCGGCCTGCGCGCCATCGAACGAGAAATTACCGCCGGTCAGTTTAAATGGGACCCCGCGCTCGAAGACGTCCACATGAACATTGAGACTGCGTTGGTCAAAAAAATCGGCGCAGCCGGTAAGAAGCTGCATACCGCCCGCAGCCGAAATGACCAAGTCGCAACCGATCTCTGCCTTTGGGTGAGCGATACCGCCGTCGATCTGATCGAGCACCTTGGACATCTGGAACTGGCCTTGGTGCTTTTGGCCGAAGCCAACCAGACTGTGGTAATTCCGGGCTACACCCACCTGCAACGCGCCCAACCCGTTGCCTTCGCCCATCACTGCCTCGCGTACGTCGAAATGTTTGAACGGGACTACCTGCGATTCGCAACCTGCTGCGGCAATGCCGGGCGCCAGAGCCCGCTCGGTTCCGGCGCCATCGCCGGAAGCACCTTGGTTCTCGACCGGGCTGCGGTCGCCAAACATTTGGGATTTTCCGGCGTCACACAAAACTCGATGGACGCCGTCAGCAACCGCGATTTTGTCTTGGACTTCCTCTATGCCGCCGCTGTGACCGGCCTGCACCTCTCGCGACTGGCCGAGGATCTGATCCTCTGGTCGAGCGCCGAGTTTGGCTTCATCACCCTCGGCGATGCGTACACCACCGGCTCCTCGTTGATGCCCCAGAAAAAAAATCCCGACATTTGCGAACTAACGCGCGGGAAAACCGGTCGGCTGTACGGCAATCTCGTTGCCGTCCTCACGCTGATGAAAGGGTTGCCGCTGACCTATAACCGCGACATGCAAGAGGATAAAGAACCGCTCTTTGATTCCGCGGATACGCTGCGCAACTCATTACACATCGTCGCCAATATGCTTGGGCAGGTGACGGTCAATCGCCAGCGTTGCGAAGCCGCCGCGAGCGACCCCCTCCTCCTGGCAACCGATCTCGCGGATTTCCTTGTAAAAAAAGGTATTCCCTTCCGCGAAGCGCACCACCTCGTCGGCGCCTTGGTGGCCGAATCGGAAAAAACTGGAATTACGCTCCCTACACTCGCCAGCAAAAAGTACGGCCCGGCCGCGGCCCGCGTATTTGACCTGCACCGCGCGTTGGCAGCCCGCAAAGCCAGTGGCGCACCGGCGCCGGCCAACGTCCGCGCCCAAATCGCGCGCTGGAAAAAGCAGCTTCGGTAATGGTCCTGGGCGTTGAAATCGGCGGAACGAAACTCCAAATCGGAGTGGCTGACACCCGTGGTCATATTCGCCAGCTTGTCCGATTACCGGTGGACCGCCAAGCCGGCCGCGCCGGTATTTTACGGCAATTCGCCACCACCATCCCCGGCCTGCTACACCAGGATCCCGTCCAAGCCATTGGCGTCGGCTTCGGCGGACCGGTCGATTGCCATCGGGGCCGCGTGGTGAAGTCACATCAGGTGACCGGCTGGAGCGGGTTCCCGTTGCGGCAATGGTTTGTCCGGCATTTTCACTTACCGGTCGTGGTTGAAAACGATTCCAATTGCGCAGCCTTGGCCGAGGCCCGCCAGGGCGCTGGCTGCGGTCAGCGGGTCGTGTTCTACACGAACATCGGCACCGGGATTGGGGGCGGCTTGGTGATTGCTGGCACACTGTATAATGGCCGGTATGGCGCCATGGAACTCGGTCACACCCGCTTCCCAGTCGGTTCAAAATTCCAAACTGTCGAAGCATTGGCCGCGGGGTTGGCGATTGAACGCAAGCAGAGCACGGTGGCGAAATCCGCGCGCGTGATGGGCGTCGCGGTGGCGAACGTGATTGCCTTGCTGAATCCAGATGTCATCGTGATTGGCGGCGGTGTAGCCAAGGCTGGCCCGAAATTTTTTCGGCCCCTGCGCGCAACAGTCCACCGGCTGGTGTTTGCACCCTATCGACAAAATTACCGGATTGTCCCAGCGCAATTAGGGGAATCGGTGGTGGTCGTCGGTGCCGTGCTGCTGGCGGCGGAACTGGTTGCACGCCGCCGCTGATTTGCTAAACTACTTGATTCTATGAACGCATTTCAATATCGGCGGGGCGAACTGTGCTGTGAACAAGTGCCGTTGCGCCAGTTGGCTGAAAGATTTGGCACTCCCCTGTATATCTACAGCCGGAACCACATTGTCGGACAATTCACAGCCCTCGATCACGCGTTTCGGTCCGTCGATCACACCATTTGCTACGCCGTCAAAGCCAATAGCAATCTGGCGATTCTCCGTGCGCTGGCGGAGGCGGGGGCCGGCTTCGATATCGTCAGTGCTGGCGAACTCTACCGGGTGCTGCGCGCCGGTGGCGCCCCCAGCCGCTGTGTTTTTTCCGGGGTTGGCAAAACCCGGGAAGAAATCGATTATGCCCTAAAATTGGGCGTGGCAGTTTTCAATGTCGAAAGTGAAGCGGAACTCGCGCAGCTCAATGCTTGCGGCCAGCGGCTTCGCCGCCGGGCGCCGATTGCCTTGCGGGTCAATCCTCATGTCGATCCCGACACGCACCATTACATTTCAACCGGGAAAGAAGAGAGCAAATTTGGCATTTCCATTGAACGCGCACTGGCGGTTTATCAGGCGGCGAGCCGGCTGCCCGGCGTGGAGATTCGCGGCGTCCAAATGCACATTGGTTCGCAAATCACCAAGACCCAGCCCTACCGGCTGGCGATTCAGAAATTGTTACGGCTCACGGACCAGGTCCGCCAACTGGCGCCGGCGACACTGCGCTCCCTCGATATCGGCGGCGGGCTCGGCATTTGCTACCGCAAGGAGACCCCGCCGACCGCCCAACAATTTGCAGCGACCGTCTTGCCGTTGGTCAAAAACACCTGGCTGCAATTGTTGATCGAGCCAGGCCGGTTTATTGTCGGCAATGGGGGCGTCGTTCTGGCCCGCGTGGTGTATGTGAAACAAACGCCGGTGAAGACGTTTATCATTACCGACGCCGCCATGAATGATCTGATCCGCCCAGCCCTGTATGGGAGCTATCATGGCATCGTCCCGGTCCGGGCAACGCGCGGCAAAAAAATCAAGGCGGACATTGTCGGCCCGGTCTGCGAGTCCGGCGATTTCTTTGCCGAGGGCCGGTCCATCCCCGCAGTCCAAGCTGGCGACCTGCTCGCCGTGCTCAGCGCCGGGGCGTATGGCATGGCGATGGCGTCGAATTACAATTCCCGGCCGCGCGCGGCCGAGGTGTTGGTGGCCGGGCATCGGACCGCCTGTGTGCGGCGGCGGGAAACATTGGCGGACCTGATTCGCGGTGAACCCGCCTACACCTGAACCCACCTCTGATTGGACAAGTCCGCCTTGGCCGCGCCTAGATGACCGGCGCGGAAAACGTCCAGCCCGATCCCGTGAAGATCGCCAAGCTGGCGCCGGCACACTTCGCGGGAGCTCACGGGTTTGTCCACAGGCCGCGACTTTCTTCAACCAACCGCTTGCGTACCGCTACTGCCTGCAATCGCCGGGGTGATTTGGAAAAAACACCATATTGGAAAAAACACCATATTGCGTTGCCCTGCGCCAATATGGTATTCTTGACGCTGAAGGTGCAAAGATGATTTGCGACAAATGCGGCATGAAACTGAAGGAGTCAGATTCAAGATGCCCAGAGTGCGGTGAATCGAAGCTGTGGGTTTGGGGTGTCGTCATCGTGGCTGCAATGGCTGCGATCGGGTTTATTTTAGCTTTTAAATAATCACCACCCCCGGCTGAATGTGTTCTTGTCTGGCGCACGGAATAATCGAAGGTTTGGTTTCACGAAATAGACCTTGTAATTCGGCGTGATTTAGTAGAAGCTGTCCAGTTCATCACTATGAAGAGCAAATACTTCCAACCCGCTGCCAAAATTATTCCCGCACCCGAGTTGTTAATCAACCTCGTTTCCCATCGTGTGCGGCAACTTATTCAAGGCCAACGGGCGCTCACCCTGACCGATCCGAAAATGGATTTTGCCGATATTGCCCTCAAAGAAATCAGCGAAGGCAAAATCACGTACGAACTGCCGACCACCGACTCCCTCACCGCCGAACCCGGTAAAGAATAATTACCGCAGACAGTCGGATGTGATATTCTGCCGGCAATGCTGGCGACCATTAATAATCACAAGGCCCGCCGCGATTATTTCATCGGCGATACCTACGAAGCCGGCCTGGCCCTGAAAGGCGTCGAAGTTAAAAGCCTTCGCGCGGCCCGCGCCTCCATTGACGAAGCGTTTGCGCGCGTCGAACGGGGCGAATGCTGGCTCTACAACGCCCACATCATGCCGTATGAATTCGGCAACCGGTGGAACGTCGACCCCCTCCGCCCGCGCCGCTTGCTCCTCCATAAAAAAGAAATTGATCGCCTGGCCGGTCAATTGAATACCGCCGGCCTGGCGCTGCTTCCACTCCGAATTTTCTTTAATGCCAAAGGCCTCGCCAAAGTCACACTCGGCGTCGGCAAAGGGAAAACCCAAATTGACAAACGCGAAACCATCAAACGAAAAATGGCCGACCGTGAAATCAATCGGGCCATTGCCGATCGCATGAAACACAAGGCCTGACGGGGCGACACTCTAAAACAGCCGGACGACAATTTCCCGGCCCTCCACGCTCAGGGTCACCCGATCCGGTGTCACCACTTTGACGATGGCTCCATTCACAGACTGGTCGCGCGCAACAACGTGGCCGTTGATGACCGCGCTGTATTCGTCGCCAAATTTCATGATGCCCGTCAGTTTGAACCGAGCGTCGTTGGCGGCTGGATGATTGTCCGGAGCCACGACCGGCGCGCCGGGTGGCGGCGGGACGGGAGCAACTGCCACCGGTACCGGTGGAACTGGCTCCGGGACGGCCGGAACGTTCGCCGTCAGTGTTGGCGGGACGGAGACGGCAGACGGCTTCCGCGTCATCACGGCAACACTGACCACAACCATTGCCACGGCCCCCAGACTCAGACCGATCCAAGGAACCAGTGACCGTTTCGGAGGAACCGAAACAATCGCCGGCACTGGGAGCGGTTGCGCGGGTTGGAGCGGCGGCGCCGGCGGGGCCGCAAAACGGTTTTTCTCGCGCGCAGCTTTTTGGAGCGCTTCGTAGACGAGACTCATGTGACACCGGCCGCAAGTTCGGCCCCTTCAAGATCGCCAATGGCTCGCTGGACATGATCGGCTTCGATGGTCAAGCTTTCCGCCACATACCCGGCCAACAAGGCTTTATCACAAAGCACATTGATCAACCGTGGCACCCCCCGGGAATAGCGATGCACGAGTAGCAGCGCGTCGTCCGCCCAGCCAATCCGCCCGCCCGCACCGGCGACCTCCAGCCGATGCCGAATGTAATCCCCCACTTCTTCCCAAGCCAGCGGCGGGATGTGCTGCCGCAGCGCGATGCGCTGTTTGAGCTGGACGAGATCGTCCCGTTGCAGGAGTCGTGCCAGCTCAGGCTGTCCGACGAGAATGATTTGCAGCAACTTTTCTTTTTCAGTCTCAAAGTTGGACAGCAACCGAATTTGTTCGAGCGCCTTCGGCCGCAGGTTCTGCGCTTCGTCCACAATGAGCACCACGTTGTGATTGGCCGCCAGCTCGCGGAGGAGAAACGCGTTGAGCGCATCGTACAAATCTTTTTTGGTCGTCTTGGCCGGCTGGAGTTTGAACTCGTCGCAAATGGCGCGCAGCAGCTGGGTGTCGGACAGCGAGGGATTGAGGATCAGGGCAGTTTTGGTATTGGGACCGAGCGACCGGAGCAGCGCGCGGCAAACGGTGGTCTTCCCGGCGCCGATTTCACCAGTAATGACCATGAATCCTTTCCGCTCGGCGATGCCAAACCGAAGCACTTCCAGGGCCATGCGGTGATTGCGGCTCAGGAAGAGGAATTGCGGGTCCGGCGTCATATTGAATGGCGCCTCCCGCAGACCGTAAAAATTCTTGTACATCGCGCCAAATGCTAGCATTGCCGCCGGGATGGCGCAAGTGCGGTGCAAGTCGGACTTGCACGCCAACCAATTTTCATTCATGTTTAAACCCCATGAAAGAGGTGACTTGTCCCAACTGTAATGTGGATGTGGATCAGGAAGAGCTGAAGCGCAACAACTTGTGCTGCCCAACCTGTGGCTTCGATTTGAGCGAATCCGGGGACGTCGATGATCTGGTCGAGGAAATGGACGGAGATGAAGACGAAACCGACGACGACGAAAAGGAATAGCCCCACGGGCACCGATGTTGATTAAAACTTTTGTGGCCGGTCTGGCGACGACGAATGGCTTTCTCATTGCCGATCAGGCCGGCGGGCAGGCGGTGATTATCGATGCCCCACAGGGTGCGGCCGCCGGGATGCTGGCGCAAGCCCAGCAATGGAATACTCCCGTCAAATACCTCCTCAACACCCACGCCCACTGGGATCATTACTGGGATAACGCGGAGATTCTGCAACGGACTGGCGCAAAGTTTGGCATTCATGCGGAGAGCGCCCCTTTGCTGAAATTACCGCAAGCCCAGATGTTTGGGCTCGACGCAACCATTCCCCCCAGCCAACCGGACTTTTTTCTCACCGAAGAAACACCGGTCATGGTTGGCGATTTAAAATTCGAAGTTTTACATTGTCCCGGCCACTGCCCCGGCAGCGTGGCCTTGTTCGAACGCACCCAACGCGTCGTCTGGACCGGCGACGTCCTGTTTGCCGGCACGATTGGCCGGACCGACCTGCCCGGAGGAAACTTCGAACAACTGCTGGATTCGATCCGCCGCCAACTCTTCCCGCTGGGCGACGATGTAAAGGTTTTTGCCGGCCACGGACCCGTCACCACCATCGGCCAGGAACGCCGCACCAACCCCTTCCTCACCCGGTGAAACGCAATCTACCGGCCTTGGCCAACGAGTCCTTCGATGTGCTCGTCATTGGCGGCGGTATTTTTGGCGCGGGCGTGGCGCGCGACGCGGCCCTGCGCGGATTGCGGGTTGCGTTGATCGAGCAAGCCGACTTCGCCAGCGGCACTTCCAGCCGATCCTCGAAGCTCATCCATGGCGGGCTCCGCTATCTCGAACACGCGGCCTTCCGGCTGGTCGCAGAATCCTGCCGGGAACGCTTTCGCCTTCGACAACTGGCGCCGCACCTGGTCAAACTCCAACCGTTTATTTTTACGTTTCAGGCGGGCGATCCACGCCCGCTCTGGAAAATTCGCGCCGGCCTGCAGCTCTACGATGCCCTGGCCGGCCGGCACAGCCTCGGCCGACATCGCCGTTTGACCGGTGCTGAGTTGACGGAATTAGAACCGACGTTACAGACCACCGGCCTGCGCGGGGCTGTGCTGTACTACGATTGTCGGGAAGACGACGCCCGGTTTTGCATTGAAACAATTCGTCATGCCGCCGACCTTGGCGCCGTCTGCGCCAACTACTGTGAACTGACCGGCTTGCGCCAGCAGGGCGAGCGAACCATTGCCGCCCAGGTTCGCGACCGACTGACCGGCACCGAATTTGAAATCACGGCCCAATATTTTGTGAACGCCACCGGTCCGTGGCTGGAACGCTGGGCTGGCCCGGACCTCCTGAGCCCAACCAAGGGCGTCCATCTGGTCGTTCCGGCCCTCACCCGCACCCATGCCATTACTTTTCAGGCCCGGCGCGATGGGCGGATTCTCTTCGTCATTCCGTGGGGCGACTGCTCACTGGTCGGCACCACCGACACCGATTGGACCGGCAATCCGGCGGACGCGCGCGCCACGCCGGGCGATGTCGAATACTTGCTGACCGAAGTGCGCCGGTTATTTTCAGCGGCGGAAACTCCCACCACCACTTTCGCCGGGGTGCGCCCCCTCCTCCGGTCCACTGCCACCGCATCGGCACGGCACCGGGAGCACAAGATTCTTCGCCGGGGTGAGAATTTGTTTAGCATTGCCGGCGGCAAATACACCACGTTCCGGCTGGTGGCCCAGCAGGTCGTCGATCAGTTCACGACTGCACCTTGCCGGACTGCTGACACCCCATGGCCACGGCGGAGCACGCCAAATGTCGCCGAAGCTTGCACCGAAGAAATGGCGTTGACCGTTAGCGATTACATGCGCCGACGCACCGATCTCGCACTGAGCCGTCAGGGCGGAGTTGCGAGCGCGGAGCGCGTCGCACATGAAATGGCCGGGCAGCTCGGCTGGACGGACGAGCACCGGCAGTCATCAGTCACCGACTACTTAACGGAATGGAGCTCATGATCCCACTGGTCATCGCCCATCGCGGGTTCAGCGGTCGGTATTCCGAAAATACGCTGGCGGCTATTCGCGCGGCAATCCGGCTCGGGGTCGATTTTGTAGAAATTGATGTGCACGAAACAGCCGATGGGAAGCTCATTGTTTTTCACGACTACCGCCTCAACCGGATCTGCGGTCAGCCCGGCCGCATCCGGGACACCACCGCGGCGCGGCTCCGCCAACTTCACCCGGCCATCCCGACTCTCGGCGAAGTGCTCCGAACCTGCCGCGGCAATACCCGGGTGCTCATCGAAATCAAACGGGCCGATCCCGGCAAAGTCGCGGCGGCGATTCGCCGGCACCGGATGCAGCAGCAAGTGATTGTCTTCACTTTTTCAAAACGGCGGCTGGCCGAGTTTGCCGCGGTGGCCCCGCGCATTCCCCGCTTTGCGCTGCTGGATCAGCCCGACTGGAATTCCACCGCCGTGACGGTGGGCGGACTCGGTGTCAACTACCGCCACCTCCGCTCGCGCCGGAGGGTGGCGCGACTGCACCAGCGCGGCTGGAAAGTTTTTGCGTGGACAGTGAATCAACCGGCCGTGATGCGCCGACTCATAAGCTGGGGCGTCGACGGCTTGATCACGAATTTTCCGGATCGCGCGCTCCGCGAACGGCGGCGAACGGTAACAGGACGCATCTAATGCTGCTACCATTCCCTGCCGTGGCTGGTAGGAGCCCTGCCGGGCGCGATGCCGGTAATTCACACCTGCCGGCTCGCCACGCGTGGTCGCGCCCGGACGGGCGCTCCTACGGCGGCAGGACCAAGACGCGCGTCGATATGCGGCGGGGGCCGGTTCTGGACTTGCACGGTGAACGGGATTGGGTATGCTGCCCCCATGTTGCAGATCATCTTTAGCCACGTCAGCGCCCGGGAACTTGCCGCAATGCCGCGGCCGCTGCAAATTGAATTACTCGATGGGTTCCAAGTCTTGCCCGCCGACTTCGAAAAAGCCGATGAGAAATACGGCCAGCTCACGCGCGGCGGCAAGCGCATCTACCGGTACCGCGTCAAGGACTACCGGATCTATTTCGAACGGCACGAAGGCCGCGTCCATGTTCTGTGCATCCTCAACAAAAACTCGTTGAAGGATTTTTTCTTTCGCAGCAAATTGCCGATCAGCGAAGACCAACTGCTCCAGGACAATCCCAAGTTTTGGCAATTGTTGGAAGCCGGTTCACCCAAGTAGCCGGTGCACCCGCCCGCCGGGTCCGCCAGTGATTTTGCTGCCTTGGTTTAACCGCGGCGGATGGTTTCTTTTTCGTCGGCGAGTTTGGCCCGCAGTTTCGCAACCGCCGTGCGGAGTGTCTCAGCCAGCTTGCCGGCCCCTTCTGCATCATTTTTTCCGTGAGCCGCGGCAATTTTGGGCTGTAAATCCAGTTCCACTTCCGCGATTTTGGCCGTGTAAACCCGATCGAGTTCCGCCAATCGTGTTTTCTGGTCCGCCGTTAGCTTGGTAACGGATTGCCCCCCCGTCCGCGCGGCTGCCAATTCCCAGGCTGATTTCAGTGCCATTAGATTCTCACTTTCACATCGGTACCCGCGATGACCACTTCAAAGGTGTCCACTTTGGCGGTCGGGATCACCGGCGATTGGCCGGTCGTGACATCGAACCGCCAGCCGTGCAATGGACAGGCCACAATTTTATCAGTGAGGACTCCGCCGCCCAAGGCCCCCCCCCGATGCGGGCAGAAGTTGTCGATACAATGAAACTGACCCCCCACGTTGAACAACGCCAGTTCCCGGTCGCCGACCACAACGGTCTTGCCTTCGCCCGGCTGCAGGTCGGCGATTTCCGCTACTTTAACGAGTTCGCTCATGCGCCGAACGTAGCGCGACAACGGGTTGCTGTAAAGCGGACTTTCCGGTATGAATAAATCTCATGGATGATTTTGATAAACAGTTGCTGGCGCTGATTCAAACAGAAGTGCCGATTGTCGCCCGCCCGTTCACTGTGATCGGTGAAAAATTGGGCGGCCGCAGCGAAGCGGAGGTCCGGGCGCGCATTCTGGCGCTCAAAGCGGACCGCGTCATCCGCCAGATCAGCGCAATTTTTGACACCCAATCGCTCGGGTACGCCTCGTCGCTGGTCGCCTGCCAGTGCGACCCGCACCGCGAAGAAGAGGTCGCGGCCCGCATCAGTGCCCATCCGGGCGTCTCCCACAATTACCACCGGGATCATCGTTTCAATCTCTGGTACACAGTGGCCGTGGCGCCCACTTCCCGGCTCGGCCTGGAACGAACGGTCCAAATTTTGCACGAACAAACCGGCGCCACCAGCACCCGGCTGTTACCGACGTTGCGGCTGTTCAAGATCGGCGTTGAGCTCGATGTGGCCGGGACCCGGGCCGCCGGTGAAAAAAAAACAGCCGCCTATTCCCACCGGCAACGGCAGGCCGGCAATGCGCCGTTGACGGAACTGGAAATCCGCTACATCCGTGCCATGCAGCAAGACCTGCCGGTCGAACCGGAACCGTTTATCGCGATTGCGGACGGGCTGGGCATTCCGCTGGCCGAACTCCAGCGACTGACCGCTGAACTGATTGCCAACGGCCGGCTCCGCCGCTTCAGCGCGATCTTGCGACACCGGGAAATGGGATTTAGCGCCAACGGAATGGGTGTGTGGGCCGTGCCTGGCACCGAAGCCGAAATTCTGGGCGTCGGCGAAAAAATGGCGACATTCCGGGCTGTGACCCACTGTTATCTTCGGCCGGCCTACCCCGATTGGCCGTACAACATTTTCACCATGATCCATGCCCGCTCCCAGGACGAATGTGCGGCCATTGTCGCCACAATGGCTGCGGAAACCGGGATCCGCGACCACGGCATTTTATACTCCACGAAGGAATACAAGAAGACTCGCGTCCAGTACTTCACCGCTGCGGAGGAACAATGGGAACAGCCCCACACGCCCTGACCACTCGACCGGCTAACTTTCGCTGAGGCGCTTCTTCGGCTCATCGAAGAGCAACGCATGCGCTTCCCGCAGGATCCCGGGAATTTTTTCGGCAAACGGATTCCCGGCCAGCGCCTTGACCAAGGCCGGTTCATCGAGCTGTTTGGCCATTTCCCCCGGAAACCAGTGCCCGCCATTTCCGCCAAGCAGGTTGTAGCGCATCTGCCCCCACGGCACGAGCTCCAGCCCTTTCGCATACGTCCAGAGCCGGAGAATTTCAGCGACGTTGACACGCCCGGGCACCTGGTCAAACTCAGGCAAGCCGTCGGCCCAATGCGCACACCAGTCCCGGCCCAAGACGCGTTCCATTTCAGCGCACAGCCGCGCTTCGATGGGCGCAATGGTTTCCGGAATCCGGTCGTAAAAATCAAGCGCCCGGATATGCTCGTCAAAATCCGTAGGCTTGGCAACCCCGCAACTGAGGGTGTGCACCTCCGGACGCGCGAGGCAGTAAAGATCATTAAATTGCATCGGTGTCAGCGGGCGGCAGAGCTCCGTCAGTTTCGGCACGGGTTCCTGGAGTTTGCCCCCTTTGTCATTCGGGCTGATGATAAACACGCCCATCTTCTGGCGGGTGGCATCCGCAATGCAGGACCAGTTAAACGCGTTGACAAAGTACCAGTGCAAATTAACGTAATCGAATTCGCCGGTATTGATTGCCGCACTGATCGTCCGGGACCCGCCGTGCGTACTGAACCCGATGAACCGGCAGCGACCTTCCTTCTGAAACTGCCGGGCCACGTCGAGACAGCCCCCCTTGCGAATGGACCAATCAAGGATTTCGTCGTTGTTAATGCCGTGCAGGCTGAACAAATCGACATGATCCAACCGGAGATAGCGCATTGATTTTTCAAAAGTTGCACGGAACTCCTGCGGGTCGGCCGTCGGCGCCACTTTGGTCTGAACGATGATTTTCTCACGGGGCAACTGGGGCAACACCGAACCGAGCTGCATTTCGGACGAACCGTAGCCCCGCGCGGTTTCAATGTGATTAATTCCCAGCTCCAGGGACCGGTAAATGCAGGCGGCGAGATTTTGCTGGTTCGCCGCCGGAATCTCGTGCGGCTCGAGATCTTTCCAACCGTGTTGGTAACGCATCCCGCCGCAGGAGATGACCGGCATCTGTAAATTGGTTCGCCCAAATTTTCGGTAACGCATTCTCCATCTTACCGGCTCGGCACCGGAATTTCCAGTTTTTCCAGTTGACGACTCTGCCCATGAACCGTATCACGCCAGTATGAAATCAATCCGCTGCGGGGTGATTGGCGTGGGCAATATGGGCAGCTACCATGCCCGCAGCCTGGCGGAAGGACGGATTGCCCGCGCGACATTGACGGCGGTCAGCGATTTGGATCCGGCGCAATGGGCGCAGTTCCCTGGCGTGCCGGGCTTTCCTGACAGCCGGGCCTTGATCCGGTCGGGCGTGGTGGACGCGGTGATCATCGCGACTCCCCATTTTGCCCACACCGCCATCGGGGCCGACGCGCTCCAGCAGGGGTTGCAGGTGCTCGTCGAGAAACCCATTTCCGTCCATAAATCCGCTTGCGACCAACTGGTGGCGGCCCACACGAATCCCCGGCAGGTTTTTGCGGCCATGCTCAACCAGCGCACCGATCCCTACTTTCAAAAAATCCGGGCGCTGGTGCGCAGCGGCGAACTGGGCGAACTCCGGCGCGTGAGTTGGACGATTACCGATTGGTTCCGCACGGATGCCTACTATGCGTCCGGGGGATGGCGGGCAACCTGGGCCGGTGAAGGTGGCGGCGTCCTGCTGAATCAGGCCACGCACAACCTTGATCTGTGGCAATGGATGTTCGGCATGCCCGTGCGGGTCCGTGCCGTTTGCGGTCTCGGCCGGCATCACAACATTGAAGTGGAAGACGATGTGACGGCGATTTGGGAATATGCCAACGGCGCCACCGGCGTCTTTACCACCACGACCGGCGAAGCGCCGGGAACCAATCGGCTGGAGGTCGCCGGTGACCGGGGCCGGTTGGTGTATGAAAACAACAAGTTGCGCTTCACGCAGACGGCCGGATCGGTCCGCGATTTCCGACGGCAATCTCCGCAGCATTACGCGCTGCCCGCCGTGACAGAACAGGTCTTCGAGTTCCCGGATCATGGCGGCCAGCACACGGCGGTTCTGCAGAATTTCATCGACGCGATTCTGGATGGCCAGCCTTTGATCGCGCCGGCCGCGGAAGGTGCGGGCGCAGTGGAACTGGCCAACGCCATGGTGTGGTCGTCATTGCGTAATGAACCGGTCCGCCTCCCGCTAGATGCCGCGGGCTATGCGCAACAACTCCGGCAACTCTGTGCGACCTCGCAGTTTAAGAAAACAACGGCCCGCAAAAAACATGACGAAGTTGCGCCCTATTTGGTAAAGGACCGATAATTCGAGAAGCATTGGCAGGGTTTGTAATGAAATTTTCCAATTTCACAGTTCACTCCGGATTCATCCTTTCAGAGAATTGTCGATGACTCAAAGGTCCCCAATTGTTTCACAGCCCACGACCGCCCAGCGGGACTGGCAGCAATTGGGCTATGGCATGTTCATTCACTTTGGTCCCAACACCTTTGTCGGGGCCGCCTGGGGCGACGGGAAATTCCCCGCCGGTCAGTTCTGCCCCACCGATCTGAATCCGCGCCAATGGGCGGAGGTTGCCGCCGAGGCCGGCATGAAGTACGGCGTCCTCACCACCAAGCATCACGACGGATTCTGCCTCTGGCCCAGCCGCCAGACCCAGTATTCCGTGGTGAATTCGCCGGGCCGGCCGGATGTTGTCCGCCAGTTCGTCGACGCCTTCCGCGCGGCGGGGCTGCAAGTCGGCCTGTACTATTCGCTGTGGGATCGCAACTTTCCCCAGTATGATGACGACGTCCTCTACGCGGCCTACCTGCAGAACCAGATCCGCGAATTGCTCACCGATTACGGCCCGGTCTTGGAATTGTGGTTCGACGGCGGCTGGGACAAGGAATTTCCCACGCGCACCTGGGAATGGAACGAATCCTACCCCCAGACCATCCCGGCTGACGTGCGGTGCGGCGGACGCTGGCATTGGCGGCAACTCTACGAGCTGATTCATCAACTGCAACCCAATTGCCTGGTGATCAACAATTCCAGCAGCGATCGCCCCGGCGTGCCGCGGTATCATCCCATTGACGTTCGCACCAGCGAGCACTACGACTTCGTGCACCGCGACCGGATCTGCGCTCCGCTGCTCCCATGCACCTTTCAGGACGATCAGGGCCACAGTGTTTACCTGCCGCTGGAATTCGCCACGAGCTTGAATCCCGATTGGTTCCATATCCCCGGGAAATACCTGCTGCACCCATCCGCCGCGACCATCGCCGATTGGCACAGCCGCGCCCGGGAGAATCAGGCCAACCTCCTGCTCAACGTCGGCCCCGACCGCCGTGGTCGGGTGCCGGAATTCCATCGCCCATTCCTGAAGGACGCGCGAAAACGCTTCGGCTAATTCTCAGCCGGAATCATGCAATTGCCTCGGGTAGGGCGGGCTGTCCCTAGCCCGCCGTCCTGCGGTTTCCAGTCGATCCACACCGGCCGCACCGGTTTACTATTTAGTGATGGAACAGTTGTTCCTCCGCATCTGCCAAACTTCCGCAGTGGCGCGGTGGGACACCCCGCCCTACCGCACTTAGGCAACATCCAACCGAATGGTTCCGGCTCAGAGCGTGTTTAAAAATAGTGGAACGAGGGTTGCGGCGAACCCCGTTCCACTTTTCACGCGCAAGACGTTGGAAGATGAATTTACAAATACGCATTTTAAAATTGTCTGATTGACCGTCG
>Ga0114951_10002826_pt1 | contig 19006 bp, 23 predicted proteins | sample AM7aDNAmetaG_FD_88677 | JGI IMG/M metagenome (GOLD analysis project Ga0114951, IMG submission 88677) | Freshwater microbial communities from Finland to study Microbial Dark Matter (Phase II) - AM7a DNA metaG | ecosystem: Environmental > Aquatic > Freshwater > Lake | place: Finland: Lake Alinen...
CATTATGTTCTTTCAAAAAGGAATCCACTTTATCAAAATCTGGAATCCCGCAATACGGAACATAAAAATCAACATTGGGTACTGCAAACATTTCGCGCATACGTACATGATTCAACGCACTTTTATCCATTTCCAGTGCATCAATCGTTTTAAATTTCAAAAGAAAAGCCAAACTCTTTTCAGGCCCAATATTCGGAATATTCGAATTGTAATCACATCCAAGCATGATACATAAATCCAAAAACGTTTCTTTCGTCATTTTCATCTGTGTCAACATCTCTTCATAGTCAAGAACAACTACTGTATCATTGAATGTATCGATTTTAGATAGGAAAATAGGTGCACCGTAAGCCAATACATCTGTATCTTCTGAAAGAACCGCGTCAACTTTTCCGTGAATGCACAGATAAGATGAGTATGCCTCTGCTTCTTCTGGAGCAATTACGTAAGGAATTTTTAACAGATCGAATAAATCGCGCGAGAGTTGCAATTCTTCTTCTGTAATGGAGATAATCATACTTCTCATGGATTCGACTTTTCTTTTTATTGTATTCAAATCAATACGTTTTCGAAGATAGGATACAGCTCCTTCTTTCTTACAAATTTCAAACATTCTTTCAGATGCCTCGCCCCCATTTTCATAAATTTCAATATCGCGTTCCAATTCGGACAAACGTTGTGTTTGTTTGCATCGAACTTCTCGACGTCTTTCTTGTTCATCTTTCTTTTCGGAGGGAGCTTTATTGTCGTAGACAAAAATGCAGTGAATATTCCATTTCCGCAGACAACTTATTAAAAAGACAAACGATTCCATCCATTTATCACCAGCAATTGCTTTGTATTTGTACAGATACAAGGAAATGTCGATGGCAATGCGTTTATAAGAAAAGTTGGATAAATGTTTGGTTTGATAACAATCGTACTTTTTCAGAATTTTGTTCAGATTTTTAATGCCCATATTGTTTAACTTTTAATTTAATAAAATTTTAATTCAATTTTATAGGTTTTTTTTAGTATAATATAAATGAATACATTTAAAGATACAGATTTTGAAACGCGTTTCGAAGACGCATCAAGAATATTGAAAAAGTATCCGGACAGAATTCCTGTCATCTTACAAAAATACGATGAAAAAGCACCCGATCTGGATCGTTTCAAATTTTTGGCATCTGCTGATACTACGATCATGACTTTATTGTTTCACATTCGAAAAAGAACAAAACTAAAGCCAAGTGAAGCTATCTTTTTAAGCATTGATGGTATGATGTGTTGTACGACAACAATGGTCAAAGAGCTTTATGAAACGAATAAAGATAAAGATCAATTTTTGTATATTTACTATAGTACTGAAAATACATTTGGTTAATTTTTTTTTATTTTATTTTATTTTATATAAAAATGTCTACCACATTAGATAATTCTGGAATTCCTCGAAATAATACTGGTTATGTTATGTTGAACAACTATTGCGGAAAACCACCCGTGCCACTAGGAGTTCAAAATGTCGCGCCTACCTTTGCTCCTTACGGCGCAAACCCGATGTACCAAGACATTCCCGTATTCCAAGGAGTCAATTACAATCAAGCTCCCTACGAAAATCCCATCATGTTCCGTTGTGGTGACTGTGGTGGATCCTATTGCAACGCTTTGAAGGGATATGGATGGCCAACTGACAAAGACGGCAATCCTCTTCCCGATGCCGTCTTTGATAAAGATGGTCGTCGCGTCTCTGGGTACCAAAGCGTATCTTATGTCACCAGAACTCCTACCGAAAGAATCAACCAAACGTGCGCAATTCCTGGTAATTGCTCCGCTGGAATGATGCCTTCTGTTGTTCGCAAGTAAACCTGAAATCTGGAATTTTTTTATATATTTAAATATATAAAAGTTAAACTAAATGTCGACTCGTAATAAGAAAAGAAAGGTTGACTTTAGTCCTTTATTAATTCCTTCATTTAATTTGAATTCAACTGTATCTACAGATACACAGACTGATGAAAAACAAAAAGAAGAGGCGGTAAAGATTGACTATGATGCGTATGAAGAATCAGACATTGATTATCTTAAAAAGATTAAATCGAAATCGATCGTGTTGTACCATAAATTCATTGAATCAAAGCAGATTAGTATGAATCGTTTCATTCAATTGAAAGATATTCTTACGGTTGACGTCCCCAACGAAAAAAGAGCAAACTTGCTTGAAAGATACGAAACGATCCAACAATTGATTCCTTACACGCAAGATTATTTTGAGGCGCGTAACAAACTCCGCAATATGTTTAATCGGTACACCAAAAATAAGATGACATCGGAAGATCCAGACATTGAATTATTCAAAAGTCGTCTTTCCGAAATTCAACTTCATAACGATTACCGTCTCTTGATCGAAGAAAAAATCGACGAATATCAAGAATCGGAAGGCGACGAAAAAAGTAAGTTGAAGCGTTGGCTGACTTTATGCACCCAATTGCCATTTGACAAGATGACTCCAACCAAAGACAATATCATCACAAAATTACAAGAAACCAAACGATATTTGGATCATTCTTTGTTCGGAATGAATCATGTAAAAGAACGATTGCTCATTTTTTTAAATAAAAAGTTGAGAAATTCTGGCTCAAAAGGATGTAACATTGCTTTAATTGGAAAACCAGGTGTCGGGAAATGTTTGCACCCAGAAACAAAAATCCGCATGGCTGATTTGTCCATCTGTAAAGCCCAAGACGTACAAGAAGGCGATTATTTATTGGGAGATGATGGAACCCCGCGTCTTGTCACGTCGACAGTCTGTGGAATCGAAGAAATGTTTGAAATTCGACAAGAATTTGGTGCGATGTATACTGTAAACAAAAGCCACATTTTAACTGTAATGAAAAAAGAAGATTCAAGTATCGTCGATTTGCCTTTAACCGAAGTCATTGGGAAAGAATACATGTATACTCCAGTTTCATCCTTTTATGATGGTATAAATAGCTCAATTTCTGAAGCAATTTCGTATGGATTATTGTATTCCGGTGAAAAAAAAATAATTGTTCCCAAATATCCACCGTCTTTTCCATTGATAACATCTTATCTAGAATGGACATTATCAGATAAATTGGCTTTTTATTGCGCCTTTACTTCAAATCAAACGAGAATGAGAGTCTACATTGACGTTTTTTACAAGATTGAACCTATCATTGATTTATTGAGGAGTGCGGGTATTCGGTGTAGAATCGAAAACCGTTATGTCGTTTGTATGCCGATGGAACATCTTGAAACGTTCCGAATTAAATCGGTTGGTAGAGGCATGTATTGCGGGTTTACCATTACAGGCAACGAACGTTTTTTATTGGAAGATTGGACAGTCACTCACAATACGGCCATTGCAAAAACTCTATCAAAATGTTTGGACTTACCTTTTTCACAGGTAAGTTTTGGGGGTGTAACAAGTCCAGAGTTTTTATTGGGACATGATTATACGTATATTGGAAGCAGACCAGGTGAAATCACTCGATGTTTATCACGTATGGGGACAAAAAACGGCATTTTATTTTTTGATGAGTTTGATAAGGCGTCTGAACGGAAAGAGATCATGTCGACTTTGTTGCACATTACCGATTTTTCACAGAATAATGAATTTAAGGATAATTATTTTCCAGAATTTTGTCAAGATCTGAGCAAAATCTGGTTTATTTACAGTATGAACGAATTGCCCAAAGATCCAGCAATTCTGGATCGTCTTGAGATTATCAAAGTCGATGGATATTCTTTTGTCGAGAAAAAAATTATTGCCAAAGAGTACCTTTTCCCTAAATTTTCGAATGAATTGAACATTACAGACAATTTCGAGATTGAAGAAGATGCTCTAAATAAACTGATTGGACTGGATAATTCGGAGGGTGTGCGCGATTTAGAACGATCTATCAATTTGTTGATGGAAAAAATTTACTTTTACTTGCATAACAAAGAAATTGATTATGAATATGAATGGTTTAAAAAAATGAGTATGAGAAACGATAAAGTCATTATCAATGAAGAATTAATTGATTTGATTTTGAAAAAGAGGCTTTAACTAAAATTTAAATTCGTTTAAATTTTAACCCAATGATTCATAATTCGTTGTTTCCATTCTGTATCAATACTTCCCAAAATTCCAATCAAAATATAACTCATTGGAAACCAAAACGTCTGATGTAATTTAATAAGTCGATTATTGCACGCCTCGTATACCACAATCGCCAACTCTTCATAGATGAAATCGTACTCTCTTCCTTCAGGGATACATCTGACCATTTTTCGAACGAGTTGAGCTGGATGTCGTTGTTTCATGATAAATGTGTAGACGTCAGGTGAAAGATAATTCAACCTGTAATTGTACAGGTTTTCTGCTTTATTGATTAGGATATCGTATTCTCTTCTCATTTTTCTAAATGAATTAAAAAAATAAAAAAACGATTTTAAATTAGAACTTCAATATTTTTTTGATTTGTAATAAATGACTGACTTATTTGATATCAAATCAATCCTAAAAAATACACCGGATAAAGATAAGTTATATGTGACATTGAAAAAAACCGAGAAAGGAAATTCGTTATTCGCAACGAAACCAATCAAAAAAGGTGATACTATCGCATATTACAAAATGATGGTTTTTAGCACATTAAAAACTGAACCATTGATCACCGAAATCAAATCGAAATGTGCCAAGTTGGGTATAAATAAAGCCGAAATTAAAAAAATAGTCGATTCGATTGAAAATGTGGGAACACTTTCATATAAAAATAAAGCCATCAAAGTACCTTACGGACAAATGTACAATTTTACGGTATACAATAAAAACGGGTATTACTACAAGAGTCTTATCGGAGATCTGTACAAAGGAAGTCTTCCCTTACCAAAAAATAATATTCCTTACTGGGCCTACTTCTCAAACGAACCTTCGATAGATAAAAAAGAAAATTCAACGATTGATACGCAGCCCTACGAAAACTACACGAAATTGGATAGAGTTTCTTTAAAAGAAGGTGATACGATTACGTATGCGCTGAAAGCAACAAGTGACATTGAAAAGGGGGAGGAGATTGTATGGTGTTACGGGAAATCTTACAAAGACAATAGAAACTACGAAACGATATGTAAATAAAATTTCATTTTTAATAAATGAAATCATTCGGGACAATATTAAATGACAATACTCACGTAAAAGTCGAGTTATCACGTTACAAGAATGAAAAAAAAAAGTACGATAAAGTACTACCGACCGTTTTCAATCCTTTTGATGCATGGGGAAATTTACTATCTGATGTTAAAAATCAAGGATCCTGTGGTGCTTGTTGGGCGTACAGTATGACTGGTTCGTTGAACGACAGGTACTCCATTATGTCTCTTGGACAAATGTTTGATTCCTTGTCTCCTTACCAAATGTTGATCTGTCAAGGCGCCATCCCTCCAAAAGATACAGAAGACGAAGCGTATTTCAAAAAAATTAATAATCAGGCACATTCTCAGGGAGCATGTAATGGAAACAGTTTGTACACTGCGATGGATTTTGTGTATTGTTTTGGATTAACAACGACACGTTGTGTAAATCGGGGAGAATTCGAAAAGTATCACATCAAAAAACCGGAAGATGTAAAGAGTGTGAAAGATATTCCAATCTGTCAAGACATTCTTGGTCCATTATATGAGACTTGTCTTGATAAAGATGTCGCGTCGCGTTTTTACAGATCTATTGCAGGTTACGCGGTGGATAGCGATATTGAGTCCATCAAACAAGAGATTTACAAATGGGGGCCAGTATCAACCGGTTTCCAAGTATTCCAAAATTTCATGGATTACTCTGGAATCGATATTTATATGGGTCCGGAAAAAGAGGGAGATAGTCCGATCGGTGGTCATGCTGTCAAAATTTTAGGGTGGGGAGAAGAAATCGTGAACGGTGAAAAAGTTGACTTTTGGTGGATTGAAAATAGTTGGGGTACAGATTGGGGTAGAAGTGGTTATTTTAAAATGAAAATGGACATTAAAGAATGTCAACTGGAACAAAATGTTGTAGCTGTAATCCCTGATTTACCTACTTTTGATCTTCGTTATCTGAGTTACAAAATAACGATGAATGAAGCGAACGATTTCATAAGGTCGTGGTTTAAAGTTGAACCGTTAACTGGTTACAAGTACAGCGCAATTGAAAAAATAAAAAAAGGGGAATTGAAAGGAAATTTGGACAATTTCATTTGTGAATACCCACCAGATTTTAAAACGATGTGGGTCGGAGAAATGTCGATTGAAGATATGAGAGCATTTGCATTAAAATTGAATAAAAGGTATTTTTCAAACCAGCTCATCTTTTTCTACTTAATTTTAGCTTTTTTTATCGGAAAAGGTCTTCATTACATAAAAAAAAAGTTCTTTATTAAATAAATGCTAAAATTTGGAAGTTTACTAAAAGATCATCCCGAAGTACTAAGACAATCTCAAATGTACCCAACACTTAATGTTTCTCTTTGGTGGGATAATAAAACTTTCTACAGAACTCTTCCCTCTTCTTTTGACGGAAGAGAAGCATGGCAGGCATACACCTGTTTTCCTGGAATTCAACGTTGCGCAGATTCTTGGGCTCTTGTTGCCAAAGACATTCTCGCGGACAGATTCACTCTCTCTACTGGTGGCGAAATCGCTCTCCAATTGAGCGAAACTGAAATCGTTGCGTGCATTGATACTCCCCCGAAATCTCATTTGAAAAATGTAAATTCGTCCAATAGTCTAAATTACGAGGATGCGTGTCAAGGATACAGCATTTACGATTCGTGGGAGTACATGTACGCCAATGGGATACCAGAAAACAATTGTTTCTCTCATAAGAAATTGCAACAACATAAACCATCTTTGAAATTACCTGAACAATTGAACTTTATTGAAAAAAAGAAATTGTACGGCCAGCTATGTCAAAACATTGAAAACGATCAGCAACATTGCATTTGGAAATACAATGGATTATCTGTAGCGCGAAGATCTTTTTTCTGTAACGGAATTATCAATATCACGCAATACGATAATGGTTCATTTTTGATGGACAAGACTGTCGAGGCGATAAAATACGAACTATTGCGTTATGGACCTGTCGCGGCGGGATTTTTAGTCTACGAGAATTTTTCCAATGATTACGATGGAACGACAATCTACGAAAAAACGAGCGGAAAGCCTTTAGGTGGACATTATGTGTCAATTATGGGTTGGGGGAAAGAGAAAGATACCGAATACTGGATTTGTAGAAACAGTTGGGGTACAGATTGGGGGTTGGTGGGATTTTTTAAAATGAAAATTGGAATCACTGAATGTATGCTTGAACAAAACGTGTCAACTGTTGCAGCCTACGTTTACAAATTTACCAATGATGCAATCGATACGGTACTAAATGGAAAGTCGATCGATTTTACGGATATGCAAAAAATCAATCCAGAATTATTCGCTAAAAGCAAAAAGAATGAGTTGGACATGTCTACCTTTTACATAAAAGAAACATTGGAACTTGTTAAAACAGGCAAATTGTACGGGTCGCTCGACCCTTTAATTCTAAATCCGAGACGATTGTTACCAAACCAGCGTTTTTATTGGGTAGAAGATTTCAAAAATTTCAAGTTTATTGATATTCGATATGAGCGCAAAAAAGAGAAGACACATTACATTTTCATAATTGCATTTATTTTTGTCTTGTTTATTGGTTACAAAACTTCAAAATGATTTTTTATTTTTATATAAAAAATGGACGTGAAAAAGTAATTTTACAAAGTGGCACAATCTCGCTAAAACTGATAGACTTCGAATTGATACAGAGTTGATAAATTTAACAAATTTTCATTTCAAACAAGAAATCCAAATAAAATTGATTAAAAAAAGATTGATCCAAGAATTGAAAAATGGTCAACGAGTTGGAACTTATTATGGGAGACAAACGACTTTTAAAATCAGCTAGAAAATATGTTGACAGAAAATTTGTGATTACAGCTGATATGTTACAATACATCACAAATGTCGACGTTTTGGATTTTATGACTGATTACTGTATTTTTAGTAAAGAGCTGTACGATTCTTACTACCAAACGCTAGTCTCTATGCCGTTTAAGATTGGTATGGAGAATTTGTGGTTGGTTGAAATAAAAATGACGCCACTTGTTCCTGGAGACATACAGACATATGTCAAACTTTCTGAACGAATACAAATGTTCTGTGAATTTGATGACGAACACGATTATGCATTAAAATTTGAATTTGTAAAGATGATCATGAATACGGACGATGACTTGATGAATTTTGTCTACTCAAATGAGTATTTGTTTCGTAGCAATATTGATAAAACAAACCGTTATTTTGGAGCGGATATCAAAAAAGAGATTCGACAGATTCAAAAATCGATTCTTCCGTGGAATGAAGTCAATGAAAAATTGACCGAAGATGTACCAGACGGCGATCAACAACATTCATTTTACTATTCTCCAAAATATTATTAATAATAAATGAGCGGTTTCAAAAGTATAAAGAAAGCGACGAAAAAGTCCATGTGGCATGTAACACTTTTACTCTACGCAAAACCTGTAGAAGGATTTGAATCGTACGTAAAAAATATGTATAAAAAACACTTGAAAAAGTACGCGGATGATCTAGATGTATCAGAGTTGGTTGATCATGTGCAAAATTCTATGGTTAAAGGAACTACCTTAACTTTTTATGTACACAAAGCGCTGTACCCAGATAAAAAAGAGTTGTTACAAAAATTGAAAACAAATAATATGGCGGATGGATCATGGGAAGTTGGGTATTCGACGTTATGGGTAATTTTCGAAAAAGGATATAAAATTTCTGAAATCGATTACGATCGAAAAAAGATTAAAGTGAATTAACAAAGATTAGAATTTAATCTCAGGGTAAATTATAAATCTGTTTTTGGATTTTCATCAACTATTTTTTAGGTAATTCAATACAAATTCGTATATTTTTTTTCTAACACACACACACCAAATGTGTGTGTTGAGATTTTTTTTATTTTTAAAATTTAATTCAAAAAACATTGAAATTTCATCACAAACTAAAAGTTCCGACACAGATGGTGACGAAAGAGATTTATGATAAGGTGATTGAGAAAATTGATGGGGAAAGAGTTCGTTTGTCGTCAGATGATCGATCGAGACGCGAAAAGTTGTTGGATGATATGAGGGCGCAGAGATTTTACATGGACAATTTGAATTTCGACGACTTGAATTACAATCAGGATTTCATGCACGAATTGTGCGTACTTTTGAACGTTTAGATTTGGATTTGGATTTATTGGATTTGGATTTGGATTTGGATTTGGAGTTGGGTTTGGATTTGGGTTTGGAGTTGGGTTTGGATTTGGGTTTGGATTTGGGTTTATACATCACGGTGCAACTAGAATCTTTTTTGTCTGAGCGAATAATAGTGTAATCTTCAAAATCATAATCGATGTAGCGAGTAACTAAATCGTTGCCAACATCTTTTGTTTGACATATAAACAATTCGGATTCAGGTGATTCTACTATCAATCTTTTTTTTATTTTTGGAAAGTCGTTTTCTATGTATAATGATTCTATTTTCAATTCTTTTCCGGATTTTGATGCTTGTTTAATCACATCATCAAACTTAAAATAACTATTTGGATATTCAACTCTTTTTTCGTGTAAAGAATATGGCAAATCATAGTCCACACAAAATGTTCTTAAATCATTTACGTAAAGTACGGGTATTTCTTTTTTATCAAATGCAAGACCTTTAGTCTTATCTAAATATACAGTATAAAATGACATTTTTATATAAAGAAATAAAATTGAATTTTCAAAAATCAATCCAAACAAAACAAAAAATGTCTCTTATTGTAAAGAAATTATCTCCAAATGCTGTGATTCCTACTCGTGGTTCAGACTACGCAGCGGGTCTTGATTTGTACTCCCCGATTTCAGGAACAATTTTACCGATGCAGCGATTACTCGTGCCGTTAGAAATCTGTGTAACGTTGCCAAAGAATACGTACGGTCATATTTTGCCTCGAAGTGGATTGGCTTTGAAAAGCGGGATTCATGTTGGAGCAGGTGTGGTGGACGAAGATTATACTGGAAATGTTGGCGTATTGTTGTTTAATTTAAGCGACCAGCCTTACACGTTCTTTGAGGGTGACCGAATCGCACAATTTGTGATTAAAAAGTATGAACGAGTGGATGTAGTTGTTTCAGAGTCGCTTGAAAAGAGTAAGCGAGGAGATGGAGGATTCGGGAGTTCCGGAAAGTAAAATTTTAATTGATTAAAATTTTATACTGTTTTTGATTTGGGTCTCATTTTTGCTTTCGTTTTGGTTCTCGTTTTGGATTTAGATTTAGATTTCGAAAATAGAAATTTAATCACACTTTTTATTAGATCTTCTGGCGCTTCTTTGTAAAGTTGTCTAGTTAATTCGGAAGTGTGTGTCTCTGGCTCAATTTTGTTTTTCTCTTTGATTAAATCAACAAGGTATTGAAGTTTGCGAATATGAATTATTTTTTTCATTATTCTTTCAGAAATCTGGTTTTCTCTTACATCAATTACAGATTGATTTGTTATCAACGATCTGTATAGCTCTTCTCCTCCTTCATCCCCTATATTATTGTCAGAAAGAACAAGTCTAGTCAAAGGCCCATTTAGAAACGGAGCTATTGCAATTGCCCCCTTGTCTCCAATATGGTTATTTCTGAGAGAAAGCAAAGTCAGAGTGTCGTTTGCGAGAAGAGAAGTGGCGAGATGTTTGGTACCAGCATCTTTTATTTTATTGTGATCAAGTATGAGAGTCGTTAAAACTTGGTTTTGAGAGAGAGCTTTTGATAGAGTGAGTGCACCGGATGAACTAATTTGGTTATCGCTGATATCCAGAAAAGTCAGATTTCTGTTTTCGACCAAAGAGCCTAGACCGGCGTCTCCGACTTGGTTGCCGCTAATATCAAGACTTGTTAGATGGTTTGAATTGAGAATCGCAAATGCTCCGAGGGGACCTATTCCGTTGATTTTTAGTACGAGAGTGGATAATGTGGGCGGGAGAGCTGTTGAGAGAATTTGTGCGCCACTGGAACCGATTTGGTTACCGCTAAGAATGAGTGTTGTCAAAGAACTGGTTTGGATAGCTGTAGCCAATTCTTGTATATTGAATTTTTTATTGGTAAGATTGAGTTCCATTTTTATAAGAAGAAATAAATAAAAAGTGATACGATGCTTCCACCGATAAAATAGAAGTAATTGGTTTCAGTTTTGATTTCATCGGCTTCAATCAGTTTTTCAACAGAATGTTTGGTAGAGATTTTTGTTTCGTGGATCATTTCTTCGATTGTATTGATAGGTTCTTGATTTGAAGCAATCAAATGATTTAAAATAGTCATACTTTCTTGTAGGAGAACTACATCTTTTTCGATTTCTTTGTATTTTTCTATTTTTTCCATTTATTTTTAATTAAAAAAATAAATTTATTTTAGTAATGTTCGCCACATTGAAATTCTGAGTTTTGCATCTAATGCTAGTAAAGTGCACAATTCAAGACTAAATCTGATAAAAGTAGGCCATTCCAAATCTATGGCATCTTCATAGGTTTCTATTTCTTGGTCGTACGATTTGTTGCTTGACGCACTATCCCATTCTTTGAGAGTTAGAATGATCCAGTGACATAAGTCGGAAAGATACTCCTTGTCGAATGTATCAGACAGGATTCGTTGGTGGATGTATTCGACATTGAATTTTTCGTACATATCCTTGTGCAATGAAACGGGGATAATTTCTTTCATGATGTTTTGAAGTTCGGTCAATTGGCAGATTACAGTTGAATATTCTTGTTTACGAATGTCGTCTTCTACCATATCCCAGAATGCTTGATGCATGACGTCTTTTACGATCGTTGTTTTCATTTCTTCCACTTTTTTATCAAGAATTTCAAGGAAACCCATTTTAGTAGAGATGTCTTTGATTTTTTCAACTAATTCGTCGTGTCCGATTTTTTGGGCGTAAACGTAGTATTCAAACACTTCGTCAATAAATGTGTTGTATTCGCTTTTTTTCCAGGTATTGAATAAGCTGAGAAAAATGCTTTGCGTGTTTGTCTTTTGGTTACGAAGAGTTTCCAAGATGAAATTTCTTGCGGATTCCCATAGATCTGTAGGCACGTTTTCTTCGTACCGAAATTTGTAGAGAAGTAAAGAGTACCAGAGAGAACGGCTTTCGGATAGAGAGAATCCGTCGATTTTTTTATCGCGTAAGGTGATTAAATAATTTCTGGAACTTTCGATTGTTTTCAGAGATGGGTCGGATAAGAAATGAATAATATGAGATTGCATTTATAATTAATAAAATCTAAAATTTTATTAATTTATTTCAATTTTACTTTTTCTCGCCCATTTTGCTGAGCATTGGTCCCATCATATTCATCATATTAGCAATTTCTGGCGGAACTTGTCCATCCGGTGAAAGTTTCGTCATCATTCCTTGGACGCTGCCCATCAATTTGTTCATATCAAGTGAACCGTCAGATAATCCGCCTTGCATTCCGCTAATCAAATCATTAAAAACTCCGGATTGCATAAGACCAGAGACCATTTCCATCGGATTCGATGACATTTTGTTGGGATCTACAGACTGCTCGACTTTTTCGATAATGTTTGAAAGAAAATTGGCTTCTTTGTCATCATTCTTAATCATTTCTTTCAGGGTTTGTTTGGCGAGACTGGTAGGCTCTGCCAATCCCCAAATCGTCAACAAATGTTTCCAGATGATTGTTCTGGATTCAGGTTCAGATTGTTTCAGAACAGTTGAGATGTCCACGTAAACACGTTCACTGTACAAAACTTTCGTTTCAGTGAATTTGGTCGAATCTTGTGTTTCCATCGCCTCCTTGTTTTTACTAAAAAAAGTCCGAAAACATTCAATGTGTTTAAGGATAGGACCGGTATGCATCAATCCCGTTTTTTCAAGTAATCGGTGATAGAGACTGATACTCTTGTGTCGAGATTCAAATTCGTTGTAAAGATCGTTGATAAATGTTGTGATTGCTTTAAAGCATAAAACTGAATTATTATCCAATGCACTTGCCATATTTTATTATAAATTTAAATTTTAAATAGATAATAAATGTCAGATGAATATGAAGATGAATTAGTTACTGATGTAAGGGCATTCGAGAGGATGGGGTATGTGAATCCTTTCAACGATTTATTTGATGGATTCACAAATACGAATCCGATGCATAAAACAAAGGAACAGACTCTTTGTGAAAAGCTGTACGATTTTTCGAAAGAGTATGGTATCAATATGGATGCTTTTAAGAGTGAGCTTGAAAGAGTAGAAAAATTGGAATACAAAAATGCCAAAGCGTTGGCTCTTTCTTACAGTTTCATTAAATCTGGTAAGAAGGAAAAGGATTTAGAAAAAACGGTTGGAGAATATCTGGATGAAGGTGTAACATTGTTCGACGTAATTCGGTACATTCGTATGTTCAAAAAAAAAAATTAGTTTATATAAATGCTATATGAACTATTAGCTTGGTGTTTTAACGTGGAAGGAGTTTTGTACGAGAAAAAGCAAGTTGAATTGTTATATGAAATTCAAAAAGATCTTAACTAGATTCCGTGCATGTACAAGAAGGGCAATTTTTATTAGTATAAAGAATATAAGCTACAATGAGCACGAGTACCAAAAGTAAATAAAATTCGAAATTATTAGTTTTTGATTTACGTTTGGACATTTATAATATACTAAAATTTTTATCATTTATTTCACATATACATTTTTCACACGGACAAATGTGTTCTTTTTCAAGCGTGCCGTATGGCAAAAACCGGTGCATCTGATCAAACGAGATGTTTTCATCGTACTTTGAAGAAAATAAATCAAAATTCACTGTTATTTGTCTGTTTGAATAGTCAATGTCGATAATTTTTGAATTGTACCATTTCTGTTTAATATCCATAACTTGAACCTTTAAAGAAATTGATAAATCTTCCAATTTCAAATGTTGTTCTTTGATAAAAAAACGACTTGTTTTTACGATTGGATAACAAGAGAATAATCTGTATTTTTGATTGAGAATAAAAGAAACTTGTTCGCATACAACTGACGATAATGGCTGATTTGAAAAATTTGCAAGTGTATCTTTTGACAAAAAAATTGGATTGATGTGTTTCCACAATTCAAGAAAATCTTTTTCGCAATCGTAATCACCTTTTTCTTTCGCAATGTAATTCATAATCGTTTGGAAAAGATAGGTTTCGAGTATAGAAGATTTTTTAATGAATACTTCAATATCAGCAGGGTAATGCAACATCCATTTTCTTTTCAATAAGAATAAAATAACATCCTTATCATAAGAGAAAAAACAAAAATTGATCGTTACAAATTTCGAATTGTAAAATTTGTTAATGATATCCAAAGACGTATCTGTACCATTCGAGACTGCTTCTTTTGTCCACTGTAGCAAGAGTGTATCAGAATACATTAGATTTGACGAGATGTGTTCGTAAATTTCATTTACATCAATACAGAAATAATCGTAGGCTCTTAGCAATATAAAAATCATTGTATTTTGTGACAAAGTTGTAAACAAGGCATGAACATGTTCCAATGCATCAATTGCGATACTGATATCAAATGGGATTTCATAGATGTTATCTACAAAAAGACTATTTTTTTCTTGAAAAAAAGAGGTGTATAGTGATAACAATTCCAGATTTACAAGCATATCTTTTTTTTCATTTCCATTCACAAATGTGATTGTTTCAGTCCTTTTCAATTTATTAACAAATTGTTTAATATAAAAGGTCATTTTATATTCAATTATTCTTCTAAACTTGTAATTCTGGATTTAAATCTTCTCCTACAATCGAATCCAACTCTGTATCATTGTAATCCCACTCGTCATCAAAAGAACTGTCTTCGATTGCCCACCGAAAATGTTTCATGTGAGTTTTGGTATAAATTTTTTCTAGCCGTTTTTCATCCTCGAAATTTTTCTCTACCCATGCTTTAACAATACGCGGATCAATATAGTTTTTCTTGGATGTATCCAATGCGATTTCTTTCGATTCATCTCGATCGTACAATTGAAACTCTTTCTTTTCAATATCAGCCTTGATTTTCGTTTTCTTTTTTTCATCCTTTTCCAAATTGCATTTTTCTTTTAATTCTTCTATTTTTTCTTGATCTTTTTTTAAACGTTCTTTTACAGAATCTGTAAGACCTTTTTTATGATTTAGTTTAATTGCAACCAAACGATTTACTTTATTAAAATCTGCAATTTTTTGTTCGTCACTTTCATCGTCGTATTCGAGCTGATTCAATCCTTCGTACATCATGCTACTAGCTAATCTGGTTCGGAACACTTTTGCGGAGAAATCCTTATCAATTGATTTCAAATATTTATTGATATCATTTGACGTGATTTCGTGGAATACGTTATCGGTACCTTTTTTATTAGTGAGAAAGCTTGCTATGTGATCGTACACTTCCTTTTTTACAACTAATGTATTGTCATAAGAAACTGAATCTTTACCTTTAAATGAGAGTTCAACGTGATATTCATTTTTCACTTTTTTGCACTTTACATTCTGTACCATGAGTGTAGTCGCGCCCACAACTTTTTCACTTGATTCACAATCATCTTCGCATTCGTTTCCAACGCGGATACCGTACTCCTTGATTAGGTAGAGCGCGCACCCAGTTTGGTTATCTTTTGATTTGCCTTTCAACAAATCGTTGATTCTTTTATCAACAACGTCAATGTAATAATTTAATTTTCTCGCTTTTTCAAATTTCAACAAATCACCTGTTTCAGCCAGTAAAATGTACTTGTATTTACCTGTCGTTTTGTCTTTGTATCGTGCAGTCCAATTTGCAGTTTGGACGTGCACGACTTTTCCCCATTTGTATCCTTTTGGTGGGTTTGGAATACACCCTTTGCTTACATTGATGGTGACATCTTCTGGATAATAATCTTGTTTTACCTTACCTTTATTTGTCATTATGTTACCAGACCCCACATAAATTCCAGGCATTTCTACTGCCGAATTTCGAATTTCTTTTTTGTTGTCGTCGACATAGGCGTAAGAAAAGTTCAATTTCCTTTCTAATTTGGAGATGCGATCTTTGACTTTTTCTACTTCATAGTGTTCGCTGTCTCGTTTAATACGTTTTGCTTCCTCTTTTTGATCTTTGTTTTGTTTTAAAAAATCAACAAATTTGGAAAAATCAAACTTTTTAAAATCTTTAAAAATCTTTTTGTGTTCTGGTGTAAAATAAGTCTTAAAATCATTGAAAAAATTGAGATTGAATTCTTTTTTATCCAAATACTTTTTGGTACTTTTTTCTTCTGTGATGATACGTTTGGCGTAAAAAGAGGCGACTTCTTCCTCTTTTGGCGACAATTTGTACTCTTTACCATCATAAATAATATTGACGCCTAAAATTTCAGGAGGTTCGTACAGATGCTTGAAATAGGGACCATTGTGTTCCAACGTATTCCAACGAATTTCACCTTTTTCTTGTTTGAAACAGTCTAAATTCGTCTTTGAAAGAGTTGGTTTTCGCAAATAAAGTTGTTCATTGATGACCAAATCCTTGTCCGTGATATCTGACAAGAGTTTGCTTATATTCTGTTTAATTTGTTGCGAACGTGTTTTGATATCTAGACAGACCGTTTTTTTATTTTTCCACAACGAAGATACAGCAATATCAATTGGAATTTTATCGGTAAAAGCGGTTTCGAATTTTTTATTGCGAAATAAATGTTCAAGATGGGTTACAATTAGAGAAGAGTCAATTGAACCTTCTTTTCCTTTGTAATGTATGGTATAACAGTACTCCATTTTATTTATTTAGAATTAAGTTCTTAAAATTCATTTTTATCATTTTTCAAAAAGTGGAATTTTGATTCAATGTCTTGTATGCGTGCGTCAGTTTCTTCGATTAATGCATCCATTTTACAACAAAACATGAGGTCTTCTATGTAGGTATCTTTGATGTTTAACATACCTGTCTTACATTGTCTTAGATCATTTACGAGATTTTGACAGAGTGCTCGATCAAAAGGGTGGTCGTTGACAATATGCATCATTAAAATCTCAAATCCCTTTTTGATGGTAGTGTGGATGAATGTAAATGTGTTTGATCTCGTATCATTATTGATAAAACTACGAGTGATTTTGGTGATGATGTTATCTTGTACGAGCTGCATATGCTTGACGTTTATTTTTTCGCCTTTTTGGATTTTGCTGATGAATTTAATTCTTGGAATAATGTCATCGTCCATTTTACATTTAATTTATTTATTTAAAACATTGAATTTATTTTTATTTATTTACTAATAAAATGTCATATGTTCCATTAGGTGATATTTGCGGTCCTAAAAATGGTGCCCCTTTTACCAATACTCCGCAACCTGTAAAGACAGTACTTTTGAGTAATTATGGTGGAGTTGGATACCCCGAAACACACGACCCTTTCAATCCTAAAACAATGTACCAATGTGATGGTAAAACCACTTTTAAAACAGCTTATTCTGTACAGATGAATCCGTACGCTTCTGCGATGTGTCGAAAGTAAATTTTAAATTTTAAATTGAAAAAGAAATCCAAAAGAAATTGGAAATAAATTTAAATAAATCTACATCTATTTAAATGAAACTATCATTGACTGTTTTACCAAAAGTAAAAATCTACAAATTATCTCACCCTATTCACAGCTGTAATATCATGTGTCAAACCAACATTAGAAAACCTGACCCAGAAATTACAGTGTACAAATACATTGCGGATGATGATGATTTGTTTACAGAACAATCTGTAGTCTATGATCCGCGTGAATATACAGTTTTCAATTTACATGAAGATATTCCTGGTATTGATCATGTCGGAATCGTGAATTACATTAGCGGAATTTTTATGAAAGAAGAAATCCCTCTACTTTACATTAATACGTATGCTTACAATTTGATATTAATTTCAGATGATTATCTAGAGATTGCAAAAAAATTATTGTTATTATAAAGATGGCTAAACCACAATCATTAAAATACATAATGCCATCTCATCATTTTCGAACAAAAGATGAATTAAAAACATATTTGGGAGAATTAATAAAAGAAGAAATTACAGATGAATTAAGAGAAAATTTGATTAACATTAGAAGAGAAGTAATAAGTCATAATGATGATGAAATGAATCAATTGTTTACAGATCTTTTACAAAAAATTGAAGTAGACGATGTAAAGAAGAAGAATCTAATAGAAGAAGAAATTGAAGAAATTGATAGACTATTTGTAGAGTTGGAGCAAAAATACGAAAGATTAAATTCATTTAGAAGTATGTCTTTGCATCAAAATCCTCAAAGGGGTACTATACAAGAAATGGATAAAGACCTGGAAAAATACATACATGAATTAAGAGAGATGAGATCTCATAAAAATATTTTGAAAAAACAAATAGAAGATTTGGAGAAAAAAAGTGTCAGCGATTTAGAATTATTTAAAAGTGAAAATGATAAGGAAATAGATAGATTAATCATGAATCTGCAAAATTCGGAGGATGAACTGAAAGAAATGATTCCTGAATTCACTCAATTTAAAATAACAAGACAAAAAATTAGATCAATCGAAAATGATATTTCTGCAACGGAATATACAGATGATCAAACTAAAAAAATGGAAGAGTTGGATAAACTTGCCAAAGAATTTGCAGAACTTAAAAAAATAATAGATGGAAAAGCAACACTTTACAGTGAACTAAAAATGCAAGAAATAAAAGACCTCAAAGAAAAAATAAAAGAATTGAAAAAAGAAAGGGAAAAAGAAAGGGAACAAGAAACAAGCTGTTCTCTGCAATTTAAAAAGTCAAAGTCTGCAAAGAAAACAAAAAAGTCAAAATCTGCAAAGAAAACAAAAAAGTCAAAATCTGCAAAGAAAACAAAAAAGTCAAAATCTGCAAAGAAAACAAAAAAGTCAAAATCTGCAAAGAAAACA